>Ga0247821_10000556_pt1 | contig 20737 bp, 18 predicted proteins | sample 13C_Glycerol_Day_FD_192481 | JGI IMG/M metagenome (GOLD analysis project Ga0247821, IMG submission 192481) | Soil microbial communities from agricultural site in Penn Yan, New York, United States - 13C_Glycerol_Day14 | ecosystem: Environmental > Terrestrial > Soil > Agricultural land | place... | reverse complement strand
TATCAATGGATACCCTGAAAGAACCCTGATGGAGCGTCGATGGACGAGTCGCCGACCCCGGTGCTGGATGTGTTGCTGCACCCGATCCGCTGGCGGATCGTGCAGCGCGCGCTCGGCCGTGAGGTCACCACCACGGACCTGAAGCGCGACCTGCCCGACATCCCCACCACGACGCTCTACCGGCACGTGGCCGCGCTGATCGACGCCGGCTACCTGACCGTGGTCCGCGAGCGGAAGATCCGCGGTACGACGGAGCGCACGCTCAGCCTGGACCAGACCAAGGTCGGCAGGATCGACGAGCGCGAGGCGCGCGCCATGACACCGGAGCAGCACCGGCAGGCGTTCCTGATGATGCTGACCCGCCTGGCCGCGGACTTCGACCGTGTCGTCGACAACGGTGACCTGAGTCCGCGGCTGCACCAACTGGGCTACTCACAGCTCGCCCTCTACCTCAGCCCGGACGACATGGAGACCTTCCGTGCCGGCTTCACCGAACTCGTCGAGCCCTACCTGGCCGAGGCGCCGGGCAAGGACCGCATCGTGCTCTCGATGTTCTCCTTGCCGGACAGCTGATCACGGGTCAGGCGCAGCTGACCGACGTCGAGGTAGCCGGAGGCGAAGCCGGCCTCGCAGTAGGCCAGGTAGTACTCCCAGGCTCGCCGGAAGGATTCGTCGAAGCCCTCTGTCCGGACGCTCTGCCAGTTGGCGACGAACCGCCGGCGCCAGCGGCGGAGCGTCTCCGCGTAGTCCTGACCGAACCGGTAGTCGTCGTCGACGGCCAGCGTGGTGTGCCGCTCGACGGTCTCGTCGATCGCGGTCCGGGACGGGATCAGGCCGCCGGGGAAGATGTACTTCTGGATCCAGCCGTACGAGTGGCGGGTGGCGAGCATCCGGTCGTGCTCCATCAGAATCGCCTGCAGCGCGACCTTGCCGCCCGGTGCGAGCAGCTGGTCCAGTGTGCGGAAGTAGTCCGGCCAGTACTCCTCGCCGACCGCTTCGATCATCTCCACGCTGACCACCGCGTCGTACGAACCTGTCACGGCGCGGTAGTCCTGGAGCCGGAGATCGACGCGGTCGGCCAGCCCGGCGTCGGCGACACGCTTCTCGGCCAGCTGCAGCTGCTCGGTCGACAGCGTGATGCCGGTGACGTACGCGCCCCGGCGGGCGGCGGCGATCGCCAGCGTGCCCCAGCCCGTCCCGATCTCCAGCACCCGGCTGCCGGGGCCGACGCCGGCGAGGTCGAGGATCCGCTCGACCTTCCGGGTCTGCGCCGCTTCGAGATCCTGGTCGGACAGCGGTTCGTCGTGATCGAAGAGCGCGGAGCTGTACGTCATGCCCGGGTCCAGGAACGCCCCGAACAGCGCGTTGCTCAGGTCGTAGTGCGCGCTGATGTTGCTGCGGGCACCGGTCAGTGTGTTGCGCTGCCAGCGGGGTACGCGCCGGTCTACCAGCCGCCGGAAGCGGAGCAGCGCGGCCGGCACGAGGTGGGCGACGCGTTCCGCGAACGGCGTCAGCAGGTCGCCGAGGTCGGTGCCGTCGGCGGCGGCCCAGTCGCCGGCCATGTACGCCTCGCCGAGCCCGATCTTCGGGTTGTGCGCGAGCCGCTCGAACATCGACTCCGGGCGCACGATCCGCAACACCGGAGCGTCCGGCCCGCCGCCGCCGCGGACCGTACCGTCCGGGTAGACCGCGCGGACCGCGATGCGGTCGAGCATCCGGTCGACGATCAGCCGGGCGACCCAGGCCCGGACGCAGAGCGGCCGGAACGCCGGGTGCCGCAGGCACAGGGGTTGCGCGACGGTCAGCGTGCTCATCGAAGTCCCTCCTGGAGTTCGTGTTTCGGGCGCTGCTTGACGGGCAGGCGGCGGGCCCACAGCCGGATGCCGTGCAGCCGGATGAGCGCGGACACCCGGTGCGGCATCAGCGGCATCCGTACGGCGGTGGCGAGAATCGCCCGACGGGTAGCGGGTCGCGGTACGCCGTCGAAGCTGGCGCCGAAGACCGTGCGACCGCCGCGGGACAAGCTGACCTGGACGCGGACCCGGTCGCGGTCCAGCCGGAACTGCAGCTCGTAGTCGCCCGAGACGTCGTTGAACGGCGAGACGTAGAACTGCTTGGCGGTCTCGGCGGTGCCGTCCGCGTCCGGTGTGAGCAGGTAGACGTGCCGTTCGCCGTACGTGTTGTGGACCTCCGCCACGACGTACGGGCTGTCCACACACCAGTACACGGTCAGCGGATCGAACACGTGGCCGAGCACGCGGGCGTTGGCCAGCATCAGCACGCGCCCGTCGTACTCGATGCCCTGGCTGTGAAGGTAGCGGCGCAGCTCGGCCTTGATCGTGGGACCGCGGCCGCCGAGGTGGTCGCGCGCATCGAAGCGGGCCAGCGGGCGCAGGTACCACGGGAGCCGCGGCACGTCGTCCAGGTCGATCAGCCACTGGTACACCCGGTACCGGAACGCGTGCCGGATCGGAATGGATCGCCCGTGCTTGACGGAGCCGATGACGATCGCCGGGATTGTGGGGTGCAACCCGACGACCGTCACCAGCGAACCCCGAAGGACCCGGCGGCCGCAACGCCGGCGCGGCAGCCGTCCTCGTGGAAACCCCAGCCGTGATACGCCCCTGCGAACGCGGTCCGGCCGGTGTTGAGAGTCGCCAGCAGAGGCTGGGCGGCGACTGCCTTCGGGGTGTACAGGGGGTGCCGGTAGTCCATCCGGGCGATCACCCGCGCCGGATCGACCGCGTCGGCACCGTTCAGCGTGACCAGGTAGGTCTCGTCGGTCTCCAGACCTTGCAACTTGTTCATCCAGTACGTCGTCAGCGGCGTGCCCGGGCGAATGACATGGTTCCACGAGGCGCGGGCGTTCTTCGTTGCCGGCAGCAATGACGTGTCGGTGTGCAGCACCGTCGCGTTGCGGCTGTACTCGAACGGTCCGAGGACCGCCTTCTCCTCGGGTGACGCGTCCGCGAGCAGGTCGAGGGCATGGTCCGCGTGGGTGGCCAGGACGACCCGGTCGAAGTCCATCGTGGTGCCGTCGGCAACGGTGATCGTCACGCCGTCGGGGTGTCGCTGCACCGAACGCACGGGGCGCCCGGCTCGGACCGTGCCGATCCGCTCGGCGATGGCGTCGACGTACTGCCGGGAACCGCCCGTGACGGTCAGCCACTGCGGCGAGCCGCCGACCGAGAGCATGCCGTGGTGGTCGAGGAACCGGAACAGGTAGCGGGCCGGGTAGGACAGGGCCGAGTTGCCTCCGCACGACCACACACACGACACGACGGGTGCGGCGTACAGCCGGGTGAAGGCGGGGCTGAAACGCTCGGCCTCGAGGAACTCGCCGAGTGTCGCGAGATCGTCCTCACCGGTGCGGGCGATGTACCGCGCGGCGCTGCGGTGGAAGCGGCGCACCTCGCGGAGGAGTCCGAGGAAGTGCGGGTCGGCGATCCGGCGGCGCTGGGCGAAGATCCCGGTGACGCCGCGGCCGCCGGCGAACTCGAGCCCGCCGGCCGGATCGCAGATGCTCATACTCATCTCGGTCGGCCGGGTCCGGACGTCGAGCTCGCCGAACAGCTTGCGCAGCAGCGGGTAGGTGCGGGTGTTGTGGACGATGAAGCCGGTGTCGATCGCGAGCCGCTGCCCGGCGGGGTCGGTCACGTCGTGCGTGTGCGCGTGCCCGCCGAGCCGTGACTCGGCCTCGAGCAGCGTGACGTCGTAGCGCCGGCCGAGCAGGTAGGCGGCCGTCAGGCCGGACACGCCGGCGCCGATCACAGCCACGGACTCGGTCATGGTCTGGCCTCCAAGGCTGTCTAAGGTCTGTCTAGAGATTAGGCCTATCGGGGAGTTCTTGTCAAAAGTCTGTCTAGGGTTTGTATAGTGTGCTCATGGAGACTTCGGTGCCGGGTGGTCTGCGGATCGGTGCGTTGAGCAAGCGCGCCGGTGTCAGCGAGCACGTTCTGCGTGCCTGGGAGACCCGCTACGGTCTGCTGTCGCCGACCCGTTCGCCGGGCGGCTTCCGGCTGTACTCCGACGCCGACGTGCGCCGGGTCCAGCGGATGCGGGCGTACATCGCCGACGGGCTGTCCGCCGCCGAGGCGGCCCGCGCGGTGCTGGCCGAGCCCGACGGAGCACCGGCCGTGCGGGATCCGTTGCTCGTCCGGATGGCCGAGTCCGGCGGCGCGGCGAACCTGCGGTCCGCGCTGGACGAGCTGGACGAGCGGGCCGCGCAGGCCGTCCTGGACCAGCTGTTCGGTGCGCTGACCGTCGAGGCCGTCATCCGCGAAGTGCTGATGCCCTACCTGCACGAGCTGGGCGACCGGTGGCAACGCGGCGACGTGACCGTCGGGCAAGAGCACTTCGCCAGCAACATCATCAGGTCACGGCTGGCCGCGTTGTCGACGGGCTGGGGCGCGGGTCACGGGCCGCGGGCACTGCTCGCCTGTCCGCCCGGTGAGCTGCACGACATCGCGCTGCTGTCGTTCGGTCTGATCCTGCGCCGCTCCGGCTGGCGGGTGGTCTTCCTCGGCGCCGACTCGCCGATGGCCGACGTCGAACGGACGGCCGCGGCGCTCGGGCCGGACCTGGTGATGCTGTCCGCGTCGGACCACTCGCGCTTCGACGCGGTCCGTCCCCAACTCGTCGAGCTGTCGAAGGACCGATCGGTCGTCCTTGCCGGAGCGGGCGCTTCCAGTGAGCTGGCAGCCACGGTCGGAGCGCAGTACGTGGGCGCGGATCCGGTGACCGCTGCCGAGAGATTGGCCGAGCGATGACCCGAATCCTGGTGACCGGAGCCACCGGCTATATCGGCGGACGGTTGGTCCCCGAGCTGCTGGCGGCCGGGTACGACGTACGCGTCCTGGCGCGGCACCCGGAACGGCTCGACACGCGCCCGTGGCGGTCCCGGATCGAGGTCGTGGCCGGCGACGCCTCCGACCCGGCCGTGCTGACCAGAGCGCTGGACTGCGTCGACGTCGCGTACTACCTGATCCACTCGATGGGCTCCGGCCAGCAGTTCGAGGTGCGCGATCGGCGTACCGCACTCGCTTTCGGTACGGCCTGCCGCGAGTCCGGCGTCGCCCGGATCGTGTACCTCGGCGGGCTGCACCCGGACGACGAGGACCTGTCCCGGCACCTCGGCTCCCGCCGCGAGGTGGGGGAGATCCTGCTGGCCAGCGGCGTACCGACGACCGTGCTGCGCGCCGCGGTGATCATCGGCTCCGGCTCGGCGTCCTTCGAGATGCTGCGCTACCTGACCGAGCGGCTGCCGGTGATGGTCACGCCGCGCTGGCTGGACACTCGGATCCAGCCGATCGCGGTCCGCGACGTGCTGCGTTACCTGGTCGGGTCCGCGGAGATGCCGCCCGACGTGAACCGCGGCTTCGACATCGGCGGACCGGACGTGCTGACGTACCGCGCGATGATGCAGCGCTATGCGGCCGTGGCCGGCCTGCGTCCGCGGCGGATCGTGACGCTGCCGCTGCTGTCGCCCGGCCTGTCGAGCCACTGGGTCGGTCTGGTCACGCCGGTGCCGAGCGGCATCGCCCGGCCGCTGGTCGACAGCCTGGTGCACGAGGTGGTCTGCAAGGACCACGACATCGATCGGTACGTCGCTCCCCGTCCCGGCGGCGGCATCGGCTTCGACCGGGCCGTCGAACTCGCGCTGAAGAAGGTGCACGACCTGGACGTGACCACGTCCTGGGCCTCCGCCTCGACACCGGGCGCCCCCAGCGACCCGCTGCCGAGCGACCCGGACTGGTCCGGCGGCTCGCTGTACGTCGACGAGCGCGACTGCACCGTCGATGCGCCGCCCGAGCGCCTCTGGAAGGTGATCGAGGGCATCGGCGGCCGCCGTGGCTGGTACTCGTGGCGGCTCGGCTGGTGGACCCGCGGTCTGCTCGACCGGGTCGTCGGCGGCCCCGGCCTGCGCCGCGGCCGGCTGCACCCCGACAGGCTGTCGGTGGGCGATCCACTCGACTGGTGGCGGGTGGAGAGCGTGGAGCCCGGCCGGCTGCTTCGGTTGCGTGCCGAGATGCGGTTGCCCGGCGAGGCCTGGCTCGAGTTGCGCGCCGGCACCGACGGGAACGGCCACACGCTGTTCCGCCAGCGCGCGTTGTTCCACCCCCGCGGTCTACCGGGGGAGCTGTACTGGGCGGCCATCCGACCGTTCCACGACGTTGTCTTCGGCGGCATGCAGCGCAACATCGCTCACGCCGCCGAACGAACGGAGGAGAACCGATGATCGTCATCGAACGCGAAGTCACGGTAGCGGCCGACACCGCACGGGTCTTCGGCTATCTCGCGGACTTCCGCACCACCCAGGAGTGGGATCCCGGCACGGTGCGGACCACGCTCGTCTCGGGTGACGGCGGGGTCGGCACGACGTACCACAACACCTCTCGCTTCAACGGCCGCGAGACCGAGCTCACCTACGTGGTCGAGGAGTGCGTCCGCCCCGACCGGATCGTCCTGCGCGGCGAGAACCGGACGATCGTTGCCCGCGACACCATGACGTTCAGCAGCGAGTCCCATCTGACCCGCGTCACCTACCGGGCCGAGTTCCGGCTCAAGGGCCTCGTCAGCCTCGCCGAGCCCTTCCTGCGCAAGTCGTTCGACCGTCTGGGGGAGGAAGCCGAAGAAGGCCTCCGCAACGCACTGGGCCGGCTGGCCGCATGAATGGCCTCGTGGACACACTCCTGGACCGCACGGTCATCCCTGGCTACACGCGTATCGGCTACGGCCTTCGCAGCCGCAGCTGGCCCACCGACGACCCGGCACCCGGCTCCCTGACCGGCAAGACCGTCGTGGTCACAGGAGCCCGCTCCGGCCTCGGCAAGGCAACCGCCGCGGGCCTTGCCCGCCTGGGCGCCACGGTCCACCTGGTTGTCCGCGATGCATCGCGCGCCGCAGACACGCTGGCCGAACTGCAGCGCGACATCCCCAACGCGACCTTCGTCGTCGACGAGTGCGACATCTCCGACCTGGACGCCGTACGCCACTACGCCACCGGCCTGACCGACCCCATCCACGCCCTGATCCACAACGCCGGCGTCATGCCACCCCGCCGTACCGAATCCCCCCAGGGCCACGAGCTGACCTTCGCCACCCACGTCCTGGGACCGCTGCTATTGACGGAGTTGCTGCGCCCGAACTTGAAGGACGGCCGGGTCATCCTCGTGGCCTCCGGGGGCATGTACACGCAGAAACTCCCGGTCGACGATCCGGAGTACATCCACGGCACCTACCACGGCGCCACCGCCTACGCCCGCAGCAAACGCATCCAGGTTGCCCTCACGCCACTCCTGGCCGCTGATATGGCCCCTACCTTCGTCGCCACCATGCACCCCGGCTGGTCCGAGACCCCCGGCCTCACCGAGAGCCTTCCCGGCTTCAGCCGCCTCACCAAACCCTTCCTCAGAACCCCCGAAGAGGGCGTCGACACCACCCTCTGGCTGGCCGCCACCCAACCAACACCCCCCACCGGCAACTTCTGGCACGACCGCGAACCCCGCCCACCGCACTACTTCCGCCACACCCGAAGTTCCGAAGCGGACACGAACCGCCTCTGGACCCACTGCCGAACCGCCGCCGGCATCCTGTGAGTCGCCGGCGGAGGGGCCGCGTCAACAGGTCTCGCGTCCACAGCGCAGTCGTATTACTGTCGAATTGGGGCCGAAAGCGGTAGCGGGGTGGCATAGGCCAGGGGGATTGATGTCGGCGAAGGTTGCGTTACTCGTCGCGGTCGGTCAATTCGACGATCCTGGCTTGACCCAGCTACGGGCCCCTGCGACGGATGCCGCTGCGCTAGCAGGACTGCTGGGGGATCCGGACGTGGGCGGCTACGAGGTCACGGTGCTTCAAGACCCGACAATCGATCGACTCAATCGAGCGCTCGAAGCCTTCTATCGTGATCGGCGCCGCGACGATGTCCTCCTCGTGTACTTCTCCTGCCATGGAGTCAAGGACGAAGGAGGGAATCTCTACCTTTCGGCGAAGGACACCCGCCTGGACCTGCTTCGGTCCACGGCCCTTGCCGCGACGTGGCTGCACTCACTGATCGACGACAGCCTATCCAGATCCAAGCTCCTCCTCCTTGATTGTTGCTTCAGCGGTGCGTTCTCACGAGGGAAGCTGCAACGCTCTCCGGCTCTGTCGACGGTCGATGTGAAAGAACGGTTCCAGGGCACTGGAACGGTCGTTCTCACCGCGTCCAACGAGACCGAGTATGCGTTCGAGGACGCCGAAGTGCGAGCTGCCCGGCCGACCAGTTCCTACTTTACCCGTGCTCTCATCGAGGGATTGGAAACCGGCGCCGCAGACGAGAATCGGGACGGCTGGGTCTCGATCGATGAGCTGTACAATTTTGTGTTCGACAAGGTTCGTGAGCGGAATCCGAACCAACATCCCACCGGCGACATAAACGTTCAAGGAACGCTACGGATCGCGAAGGTGCCGTCGCTTGCGGGCCGTAAGACCTCCGAACTCAATCTGTCCCGGGTCACGGAATATCAGCAACTGGTTCTTCATGCGTCCGACGAGGTGTATTCCCTGGCGTTCTCGCATGACTCGCAGACGCTGGCTGCCGGGAGTAAGGACGTGGCGCTCCTGTGGCGTCTGGATGCGGACGGTCGGCCGGCTGAGCCGATCCACCTCGAACACGATTCCACGTTTCTTTACGCGATCACGTTCGGCGCGGAGCCCCACGAACTCCTGACGGCAGGTGAAGACACGGTCGTGCGCGTATGGAACTGGCAGGACAGGAGCCTGATCCAGTCGCTCGAGCACCACTCGGACGCGGTTTACTCGATCGCCCTGTCACCTGACGGTACGTACGTCGCCACCGGCGGGTACGACAAACAGGTCGCGCTGTGGGACCCAGCCTCGTGGGGGTACATCGACAGTCGAGGTTTCGAAGCCAGAGTCAGCTCTATTGCGTTCTCGGCGGACGGCAAACTGCTCGCGATCGGAACTCACGACGACGCCATAGTGATATGGAATCTCGAGTCCAACGAGGTGCGACCGTTGGGAACCCACGACAGTTCCGTCGAGGCCGTGGCGTTCTCCCACCGTGGACATTTACTGGCAAGTGCAGGCTTGGACAAGCGTGTATGTCTCTGGGATTGCGACAACTTTTCAAGGCTGTGGCGACTGCCGGGCCATGAGTATCTCGTCAAGTCGGTCACGTTTGCTGCTGACGACAAGGTCGTGGCAAGCGCAAGTTGGGACAAGACAGTCCGACTGTGGGACGTCGCACGACCCCGCCTGCCGAGGGTCATCAGTGAGGAGTCGGCCAAGCGAGCAGGGCGGGTGTGGCATGAAGACTGGATCTGGGCCGTGGCTGTGTCGAACGACGGGCGGATCCTTGCTACGGGTGGATCCGATCAGCGCGTGATCCTCTGGTCCAACGTGTTTCCACAACTTGCCCCCGGAGGGCTCGACGGGGCTTGAGCTGACCCGGCCGCGCATTCCTGACACGCGCTCGCCAGCTGGAGCACTCTCGATCGCCCACAGTGACCACAACAGAGGAGCCTGGTCGAACCCTGCTGGGCGGGCCCGAGGTTGCGGCCTCTGGAAGGCACGAAGGGCGATCTACGTCGACAGTTTCGTCGACACAGATCGCCCAGATCGTCCGCGCCCCCGGCAGGATTCGAACCTGCGCACCCGCCTCCGGAGGGCGGTGCTCTATCCCCTGAGCTACGGGGGCTCAGGAACGTGCAGAACAGTAGCAGGAACTTCACCGAAACCCCGAATTGGGCCGGCGACACGCACCCCTGCCGATCGTCGTACGGGGGAGCCCTGAGCTGACCCTGGAACCCCCGCCGCGGGGGATCAGTTCCGTCGTGGGCGGCGTCATAGTGGAGGTAAGCCCAACAGCGGAAAGGACATCGGTAATCATGGCTAGCTCTCTGGTTCGCCCGTCGCGTGATCGCTGGATCGGCGGTGTCTGCGCCGGACTGGCTCGCCGGTTCGGGATCTCCGCGAACACCATGCGGCTGATCTTCGTGATCAGCTGCCTGCTGCCCGGCCCGCAGTTCCTGATCTACATCGTGCTGTGGATCCTGATGCCGTCGGAGGACTGACCCCCGGCGGCCGGCCGTCGGGGCGCACCTGGCAACCTGACTCTTCATGAGAGCAGGCAGGTGGCGCCCGGCGGCCGGGACGGCTGCGGTGCTGCTCGTCGGCGGGGTGCTCGCGGGCTGCCAGGTCAGCCCGGCCGCGCCGGCGGCCGCGGAGCTCCGGACCGGCGCGCCGCCCTGGGACGCGCCCCGGGACGCGGTCTCGTACATCGACAAGGCCGGTTTCGAACGGCTCCCGCTCGACTTCTCCGGGCCGTCGCCGTACTCGCTGACCATCGCGGTCACGCTCGACGGCAAGCCGGTCCAGGTCCCGGCGGGTCTCGGCGTCGACAAGCTCCGCGCCGAGCAGGCCGCCGTCCACACCCACACCACCGACGGCCAGGTCTGGGTCGAGGCCAAGACCGCCGCCGAGAAACCGACGCTGGCTCAGTTCTTCACCCTCTGGGGTGTGCGGTACGACGCGAAATGCCTCGCGGACGCCTGCCAGGACCTGAAGGTCACCGTCGACGGCAAGCCGGCGCCCTGGGACACCCCGCTGGCCCGCAACAGTCACGTCACGGTGAGTGCGCAGAGCTGAGCGCGTACCGGGCTGTGGATGGTGAGTCAAGGGTTTCGGGTGCAGCCCATTAGGCTGATCCGGTGACTCCGGAACAGCTCGCTGAGAAGATCCTGCAGGCCCTGGCCGCGCTCGCCGCCGACGGCACCATCACCGTCGAGGGCGGGCTGCCGCGCGAGCTGAAGGTCGAGCGACCCAAGAACCCCGAGCACGGGGACTACGCGACCAACGTCGCCATGCAGCTCGGCAAGCGCGCCGGGCTGAATCCGCGCCAGTTCGCCGAGCTGCTGGCCGTGAAGCTGCGCGACGACGAGGCGATCACCGCGGTCGAGATCGCCGGCCCGGGCTTCATCAACCTCCGGGTCGCCGCCGATGCCCAGGGCAAGGTCGCGCAGGCCATCCTGGAGGCCGGCGAGAAGTACGGCACCAGCGACAGCCTGCAGGGCCGGACGATCAACCTCGAGTTCATCTCCGCGAACCCGACCGGCCCGCTGCACCTCGGTCACACCCGCTGGGCGGCCGTCGGCGACGCGCTCGCCCGGGTGCTGGCCGCGGCGGGCGCGAGCGTCAGCCGCGAGTTCTACATCAACGACCGCGGCAACCAGATGGACAAGTTCGGCGCCAGCCTGCAGGCTGCGGCGCACGGGCAGCCGATCCCGGAGGACGGGTACCACGGCGAGTACATCCTCGACCTGGCCAAGCGGATCGTCGATGAGGTGCCGGGGATCACCGAGCTGCCCGAGGACGAGCAGCTGGTCGCGTTCCGCGAGGCGGGCTACGAGCGTCAGCTCAAGGAGCAGCAGGACCAGCTCGAGCACTTCCGGACCAAGTTCGACGTCTGGTTCTCCGAGCGCAGCCTGCACGAGCAGGACGGCGTACCGCACGCGATCCAGAAGCTCCGCGACCAGGGCCATCTGTACGAGGCGGACGACGCGCTCTGGATGCGGACCACGGACTTCACCGACGACAAGGACCGCGTGCTGATCCGGTCGAACGGCGAGCCGACGTACTTCGCCTCCGACGCGGCGTACTACGTGAACAAGCGCGAGCGCGGTTTCGAGACCTGCATCTACCTGCTCGGCGCCGACCACCACGGCTACGTGAACCGGCTGAAGGCGATCGCGGCCTGCGCCGGCGACGACCCCGAGCACAACATCGAGATCCTGATCGGCCAGCTGGTGAAGATCCTCAAGGGCGGCGAGGAGATGCGGCTGTCCAAGCGGGCCGGCACCATCGTCACGCTCGCCGAGCTGGTCGAGGAGGGCGGCGTCGACGCGCTCCGCTACACCCTCTGCCGCTACCCGGCCGACTCCCCGCTGACCCTGGACATCGAGGAGATGACCCGGCAGGCCAGCGAGAACCCGGTGTACTACGTGCAGTACGCGCACGCCCGGCTGGCGTCGATCCTGCGCAACGCCGACGAGCTCGGCATCAAGCTGGACGAGTTCGATCCGGGCCTGCTCAGCCACGAGCGCGAGGGCGACCTGTTGCGCGCGCTGGCCGAGTTCCCGCGGGTCGTCGCCACCGCCGCGGAGCTGCGCGAGCCGCACCGCATCGCGCGGTACCTCGAGGACACCGCGTCCGCGTTCCACAAGTTCTACGACAGCTGCCGCGTGCTGCCGCGCGGCGACGAGGAGGTGGAGCCGGTGCACAAGGCTCGCCTGACCCTGGTGTCCGCGACCCGGACCGTTCTCGCCAACGGGCTCGACCTGCTCGGCGTCTCCGCACCGGAGCGGATGTGAGGGCGCACGAGGCGGGCGCGCTGCACGCCGACATCGGTCACCGCGGCCCGTCCTGGCTGCGTGCGCCCCGCGACGTCAACGACCTGGTCCCGCAGCTGTGGTCGTCCACCGCGAAGAAGACCGGCGAGGGCTCGCTGGTCGTCGGCGGGGTCGACGTGCGCGACCTGGTCGCCGAGCAGGGCAGCCCGGCGTACGTGCTGGACGAGGACGACTTCCGCGCCCGGGCGCGCGCGTTCAAGCACGCCTTCAAGGACTTCGACGTCTACTACGCCGGCAAGGCCTTCCTGTGTACGACGGTGGTCCGCTGGGTGATGGAAGAGGGCCTGAACCTCGACATCTGCAGCGGGGGCGAGCTGGCCGTCGCGCTCCGGGCGGGCGCCGACCCGAAGCGGCTCGGGTTCCACGGCAACAACAAGTCCGAGTCCGAGCTGGCCCGCGCGCTGGACGCCGGGATCGGCCGGATCATCGTCGACTCGCAGCAGGAGATCTCCCGGCTGATCGCGCTCGCCGGCGAGCGCGGCGTGATCGCCCCGGTGATGATCCGGGTCACCGCCGGCGTCGAGGCGCACACCCACGAGTACATCGCGACCGCGCACGAGGACCAGAAGTTCGGCTTCTCGATCACCTCCGGCGCGGCGTACGAAGCCGTTGCCCGGGTCAACGAAGCGCCGGAACTGGAGCTGCTCGGCCTGCATTCGCACATCGGTTCGCAGATCTTCGACTCGTCCGGTTTCGAGGTCGCCGCGAAGCGCGTGATCGCCTTGCACGCAAGGGTTTCCGACGAGCTCGGCGTCGACATGCCCGAGCTCGACCTGGGCGGCGGCTTCGGGATCGCGTACACCACGCAGGACGACCCGTCGGACCCGGCGCAGCTGGCCACCGAGATGGGCAAGATCGTCGAGCACGAGTGCCGGGCGTTCGGCGTCGAGGTGCCGAAGGTGTCGATCGAGCCCGGCCGCGCGATCGTCGGCCCGGCGATGTGCACGGTCTACGCGGTCGGCACCGTCAAGGAGGTCGAGCTGGACGCCGGCGCCTCCCGGACGTACGTGTCGGTCGACGGCGGGATCAGCGACAACATCCGCGCCGCGCTGTACGACGCCGACTACTCCTGCACGCTCGCCAACCGGTACTCCGACGCCGGGCCGACGCTCGCGCGCGTGGTCGGCAAGCACTGCGAGGCCGGTGACATCGTCGTGAAGGCCGAGTTCCTGCCCGCGGACGTGCAGCCCGGCGACCTGGTCGCCGTCCCGGGGACCGGTGCCTACTGCCGCTCGATGGCGAGCAACTACAACCACGTGCCGCGGCCACCGGTGATCGCGGTCAAGGACGGCCACATGCGCGTCGTCGTACGCCGTGAGACCGAAGACGACCTGCTCGGACTCGACATGGGGGCCGCCGAATGAACGACGCAAAACCTCTCAAGGTAGGCCTGCTCGGTTGCGGAGTGGTCGGCACCGAGGTGGTGCGGATCCTGACCGAGCAGGCGGACCATCTGGCGGCCCGCGTCGGCGCCCGGCTGGAGATCGCCGGTATCGCCGTCCGCCGGCCCGGCCGCGCGCGCGACATCGCGGTCGACCCGGCCCTGATCACCACCGACGCGCAGGCCCTGGTGTCGCGCGGCGACCTCGACCTGGTGATCGAGGTGATCGGCGGCCTGGAGCCCGCCCGCAGCCTGATCCTGACCGCGCTCGAGCAGGGCGCCTCGGTCGTCACGGCGAACAAGGCCCTGCTCGCCGAGGACGGCCCGACGCTGTTCGCGGCCGCGGAGAAGTACCAGCGCGACCTGTACTTCGAGGCCGCGGTGGCCGGCGCGATCCCGATCCTGCGGCCGCTGCGCGAGTCGCTCGCCGGTGACGACGTGGTCCGCGTGATGGGCATCGTCAACGGCACCACGAACTACATCCTCGACAAGATGGACAGCACCGGCGCCGGTTTCGACGAGGCGCTCGAGGAGGCCCAGGCGCTGGGGTACGCCGAGGCCGACCCGACCGCGGACATCGAGGGCTTCGACGCCGCCGCGAAGGCCGCGCTGCTGGCCAGCCTGGCGTTCCACACCCGGGTCTCGATCGCCGACGTGCACCGCGAGGGCATCACCGAGGTGACCGCGACCGACATCGCGTCGGCCCGGGAGATGGGCTGCGTGGTGAAGTCGCTGGCGATCTGCGAGCTGGACGAGGTGAGCGACTCGGTCAGCGCCCGGGTGTATCCGGCGATGATTCCGGCCACCCACCCGCTGGCGAACGTCCGGGACGCGTACAACGCCGTTTTCGTGGAATCGAAAGCGGCCGGCCAGCTGATGTTCTATGGTCGTGGTGCCGGCGGCGCCCCGACGGCCAGTGCAGTCCTCGGGGATCTGGTGTCCGCCGCGCGCAACCGGCTCAAGGGCGTGCCGGGAGTCGGCGAGTCGTCGTACACCCAGCGGTCCGTGCGGCCGATGGGCGACGCGACGACCCGCTACCACGTGTCCCTGGACGTGGCCGACAAGGCCGGTGTGCTGGCGGCGGTGGCCCACGCGTTCTCCGAGCACGACGTGTCGATCCAGACCGTCCGCCAGGAGGGCCGGGGCAGCGACGCGCAGCTGGTGGTGGTCACCCACACCGCGACCGACGCCGCGTTGTCCGCGACCGTGGATTCCTTGCGGGACATGGACATCGTCCGTGAAGTCAGCAGTGTGATGCGGGTGGAAGGCGAGTAATTCAATGGTGCACCAGTGGCGTGGCGTGATCGAGGAGTACAGAGACCGGCTTCCCGTGTCGGCGGACACGCCGGTGGTCACGCTCGGCGAGGGCGGGACGCCGCTGGTGGCCGCGCAGTGGCTGAGCGAGCAGAGCGGCTGCGAGGTCTGGCTCAAGGTCGAGGGCAACAACCCGACCGGCTCGTTCAAGGACCGCGGCATGACAGTGGCGATCTCGCTGGCCGCGCAGGCCGGTGACAAGGCCGTCGTCTGCGCCTCCACCGGCAACACCTCGGCGTCTGCCGCGGCGTACGCCGTCCGCGCCGGGATGCTGCCGCTGGTGGTGATCCCGGCGGGCCGGATCGCGAAGGGCAAGCTGGCCCAGGCGGTTGTGCACGGCGCGAAGCTGGTGCAGATCGACGGCGGGTTCGACGACTGCCTGCGGATCGTCCGCGAGCTCGGGAAGAACTACCCGGTCGCGTTGGTGAACTCGGTGAACCCGGTCCGCCTGGAAGGGCAGAAGACCGCGTCCTTCGAGGTCTGCGACGCGCTCGGCGACGCGCCGGACCTGCACCTGCTCCCGGTGGGCAACGCGGGCAACATCGCGGCCTACTGGAAGGGATACCAGGAGTACGCCGAGGACAAGCTCGCCACCCGGACCCCGAAGATGTGGGGCTTCCAGGCCGAGGGCGCGGCGCCGATCGTGCGCGGCTCGATCGTCGAGAAGCCGGAGACCGCGGCGACGGCGATCAGGGTCGGCAACCCGGCGTCCTGGACGCTGGCCGAGGCCGCGCGGGACGAGTCCGGCGGGCGGATCGAGCTGGTCACCGACGAGCAGATTCTGACCGCGCAGCGTGAGCTCGCCGCCCGCGAAGGCGTGTTCGTCGAGCCCGCGTCGGCCGCCGGGGTCGCCGGTCTGCTGCACGCGAAGGCGCAGGGGTGGCTACCGGGCGGTTCGACCGTGGTGATCACGGTCACCGGCCACGGCCTGAAGGACATCGACACGGCTCTGGGGCACGTCAGCTTCGAGGAGCCGCCGGTGACGCCGGCCGACACCGACGACGTCGCCCGCATCGCCGGTCTCGCCTGAGATGGGTGGGGTCGACATGGGCGCCGAGCCGGATCGCAAGCAGGACGCCGGCCACCGGCGGCCGTGCGACCAGGTGCGGGTCCGGGTCCCCGCGACTAGCGCGAACCTGGGGCCTGGCTTCGACGCCTTCGGTCTCGCGCTGACGCTGTACGACGACCTGGTCGTCACGCCGTGCGGATCCGGGGTGACCGTGCAGGTGACCGGCTGCGGCGCAGGCGAAGTACCGCTCGACGAGACGCATCTCGTGGTCCGGTCGATCCAGGCGGGGCTCGAGGCCTTGGGCGCGCCCGTGCCCGGATTCACGCTGCGCTGCGAGAACCGGATCCCGCACGGGCGCGGGCTGGGGTCGTCGTCCGCGGCGATCGTCGGCGGGCTCGCGGCAGCGTTCGCGCTGGCCGGCGAGCCGCTCGACCGCGAGCGCGTGGTCGTGCTCGCGAACGAGATCGAAGGTCACCCCGACAACGTCGCGGCGGCGGCCCTCGGAGGGTTCACGATCGCTTGGACAGAAGGCGGAACGGGCCGCGCGGTCCGGCTGGACCCGGCCGACGGATTGGCCGCGATCGCTTACGTACCTGACAATCGCGTGCTGACCAAACAGGCGCGCGGACTGCTGCCGGGCGTTGTTTCCCACATCGACGCCGCGGCCAACGCGGGCAAGGCCGCGCTGCTCGTCGCGGCCGTGACCGGTCGGCCGGAGCTGCTGCTGACCGCGACCGAGGACCGGCTGCACCAGGAGTATCGCGAACCGGCCATGCCGGAGAGCCTCGCGCTGGTCCACAAACTGCGCGGCAGTGGGCTCGCCGCGATCGTCAGCGGGGCCGGTCCGACAGTCGCCGTACTCGGCGGTCACGACGGCAAAAGCGCAGGTCAGAGCCAGTTTTTCCGCAGTACGCCGGAGCCGCCGGACGGCTGGGCGAAGTACGAGCTGGAGATCGATCCAGTCGGCGTACAGGTCTGGTCGATGGAGGCCGGCTGACGCGGGGAATGCCGGACGGCTGACACGCGTTGGAACCCCTGGAGTCGGCAGAAGGACCTGTAGTGGTGCTAGTCTCGACTCACCCGATCCCCTCCAGGTGATCGGTGTGCTCTCGTCACGATCCGGGCTGTGCTCCCGGCACCCTGTGTTGTGTGGCGACCCTCCTGTGGACGTGACCTTGCGCCGCCTGCGTCGGAGATGTCCGGGGGGACTCAGATCGAGCGAGAGTCTCTTGTATCCCACGTGCCCGTTGTGCGGTCGTGGGTGAAATTGGTCGACGCGCCGTGCAGGCCGTCGACGATCCGTGTGGGAAGGACCTCACGTGACAGAAACTGTTGAAGCCTCCAGCGGAGCTGACGCCGCGGCGACCACCGCGACGCGTCGCCGGAAAGCTGGCGGCGGCCTCGAGGGCATGCTGCTCCCCGAGCTCAAGCAGCTCGCCGGGACACTCGGCATCAAGGGCACCGGCGCACTGCGCAAGGGCCAGCTGATCGAGGCGATCAAGGCCGCCCAGGCCGGCGGATCCGCCGGTGCTCCCGCGGGCGGCTCGACGAGCGGCACCAGGGCGAAGGCGCAGCCGAAGACGACGCAGCCGACGCTCGACGAGGCAGCCGATGCGCCCGCGGCGACGACCGCGGAGACGCCGGCGAAGCGTGAGGGCGGCAGCCGCCGGACTCGCGCCGCCGCCCAGAAGGACGCCCAGAAGGACCCGCAGGACGGCGCCGTGTTCGAGGCCGCCGTCGAAGCGCCCGCGGCGAAGACCGCGCAGCCGGAGCCGGCTGCCGCGACCGGTGCCGCCGAGCGGGTCGAGACCCGCGGCGGCGAGCGCGCCGAGGAGCGCGGCGACGACCGCGCCGACGACCGCGCGGACAACCAGGGCCGCACCCGCGACCGGAACCGCGACGGCAACCAGAACCGTGAGCAGAACCGGGACAGCAACCGGGACGGCCGCGACGGCAACCAGAACCGGGACCGCAACCGCGACGGCAACCGTGAGCAGAACCGCGACGGCAACCGTGATGGCAACCGTGAGCAGAGCCGGGACGGCAACCGGGACGGCAACCGTGACCAGAACCGGGACAACCGGGACGGCCGCGACGGCAACCGGGACAACCGCGGTGACAACCAGCGGAACCGGCAGGACCAGAGCGACCGCGGCGAGGACGGCGAGGGCCGTCGCCGGCGCCGCCGGGGCCGCGACCGGGAGCGCAACCGCGACGGTCAGAGCACCGGCAGCCGCGACAGCGGGCGGGACAGCAGCCGGGACAGCAGCCGCAGCCGCGGCCGCGGCGAGCGGTACGACGCCGAGCCGACGATCACCGAGGACGACATCCTCGTCCCCGCGGCCGGCATCCTCGACGTCCTCGACAACTACGCGTTCGTCCGGACCAGCGGCTACCTGCCCGGCCCGAACGACGTGTACGTCGCCCTCTCGATGGTGAAGCGGTACGGCCTGCGCAAGGGCGACGCGATCACCGGTGCGGTGAAGCAGCCGCAGGAGGGCGAGCGCAAGGAGAAGTTCAACCCGCTGGTCCGGATCGACACCGTCAACGGTGCGGACCCGGAGATCGCCAAGCAGCGGCAGGACTTCAACAAGCTCACCCCGCTGTACGCGACCGAGCGGCTCCGCCTGGAGACCGAGCCGGGCATCCTGACGACGCGCATCGTCGACATCGTCAGCCCGATCGGCAAGGGCCAGCGCGGCCTGATCGTCTCGCCGCCGAAGGCCGGTAAGACGATGGTGCTGCAGGCGCTCGCGAACGCGATCACCACGAACAACCCCGAAGTGCACCTGATGGTCGTGCTGGTGGACGAGCGGCCCGAAGAGGTCACCGACATGCAGCGCACGGTCAAGGGCGAGGTCATCGCCTCGACGTTCGACCGGCCGGCCGACGACCACACCACGGTCGCGGAGCTGGCCATCGAGCGCGCCAAGCGGCTGGTGGAGCTCGGCCACGACGTGGTCGTGCTGCTCGACTCGATCACCCGGCTCGGCCGGGCGTACAACATCGCGGCGCCGGCCAGCGGCCGGATCCTGTCCGGCGGTGTCGACTCGTCCGCGCTGTACCCGCCGAAGCGGTTCTTCGGCGCCGCCCGCAACATCGAGGACGGCGGTTCGCTGACCATCCTCGCGACGGCGCTGATCGAGACCGGCTCGAAGATGGACGAGGTGATCTTCGAGGAGTTCAAGGGCACCGGCAACATGGAGCTGCGGCTGCGCCGCGAGTTCGCCGACCGGCGGATCTTCCCGGCCATCGACGTGGTCGCCTCCGGCACCCGCCGCGAGGAGCTGCTGATGTCCAAGGAGGAGACCCAGGTGGTCTGGAAGCTCCGCCGAGTGCTGTCCGCGCTCGACGGCCAGGCCGCGCTGGAGCTGCTGATCGGCAAGCTCAAGGAGAGCAAGTCGAACATCGAGTTCCTGCTCCAGGTCAACAAGACCACCCCGTCGACCGGCAGCAGCCACAGCACCACCAACGGCGACTGATCGACGGCTGCCGCATCCTGAGACCCGCAATCGCATCCGGGGACCTGGTATTTCAGGTCCCCGGACCCCGGTTCGGGTCTCAGCCTCGCACCGGACGCCCGTGACGGTTGATTTCGCCGGGCGGGGCCTCGCGTGGCACACTTGTTTGCTGGTTCCGGTTCACGTTCGCGCCGTGCGGACGACCCGGGGCGCTTGATACTTCCTAGGAGAGTTGTTGTGAAGGCTGACATCCACCCGACGTACGTGGACACCACGGTGACCTGCACCTGTGGCGCCACGTTCCAGACGCGCTCGACCGCGGAGAACGGCGTCATCCACGCCGACGTGTGCTCGCAGTGCCACCCCTTCTACACCGGCAAGCAGAAGATTCTCGACACCGGTGGCCGGGTGGCCCGCTTCGAGAAGCGGTACGCCAAGAAGTAGCTTTCCTGCCGCGCGCCGGTTCTGCCCGTTCTGGGCGGGACCGGCGCGCGGTTTGTGTTGTCGGCGGTGGTCCGGGAGGAGGAGTGCGGCATGTTCGAGGCAGTTGAGACGCTGAAGGCGGAGTACGCCGAGCTGGAGCGGCAGATGGCGGAGCCGGAGCTGCACTCCGACCAGGCCAACGCCCGCCGGGTCGGCAAGCGGTACGCCGCGCTGGCGCCGGTGGTCCGTACGTACGACGAGTGGCTGCAGACCGGCGACGACATCGAGGCCGCGAAGGAGCTCGCGGCGGAGGATCCGGCCTTCGCCGAGGAGGCGACCAAGCTGGCCGCGCGCCGCGAGGAGCTCGCCGAGCGGCTGCAGACGCTGCTGGTGCCGCGGGACCCCAACGACGACAAGGACGCGATCCTCGAGATCAAGGCGGGCGAGGGCGGCGACGAGTCCGCGCTGTTCGCCGGCGACCTGCTGAAGATGTACCTGAAGTACGCCGAGTCGCAGAACTGGAAGACCGAGGTGCTGGACTCGGCCGAGTCCGACCTCGGCGGGTACAAGTCGATCACCGTCGCGGTGAAGGCGAAGGGCACGCCGGAGCCCGGCGACGCGCCGTACGCGAAGTTGAAGTTCGAGGGCGGCGTGCACCGGGTCCAGCGGGTGCCGGTGACCGAGTCGCAGGGGCGGATCCACACGTCCGCGGCCGGCGTGCTGGTGCTGCCGGAGGCCG
>Ga0247821_10000553_pt1 | contig 20774 bp, 20 predicted proteins | sample 13C_Glycerol_Day_FD_192481 | JGI IMG/M metagenome (GOLD analysis project Ga0247821, IMG submission 192481) | Soil microbial communities from agricultural site in Penn Yan, New York, United States - 13C_Glycerol_Day14 | ecosystem: Environmental > Terrestrial > Soil > Agricultural land | place... | reverse complement strand
TCGTGCGTGAGCCGGTCGAACGACGCCCCGGCCTGCGCCCGGTCGGTGAGGGTCGCGTGCGTGTGCACCACGCCCTTGGGCTGACCCGTCGTGCCGGAGGTGAAGAACAGGGCGGCGACGTCCTCGGGGCGGCCGGCGGCGACCGAGTCGGCGAACAGCGTCGGGTTCGCGGCGTCGTGGGCCTGGCCTGCGGCCAGCAGGGCGTCGAGCGCTGCCAGCCCCGGCTCGTTGTAGTTGCGCAAGCCGCGCGGATCGTCGTACCAGATGCTGGCCAACTGCGGACACTGCTCGCGCACCTCGACCAGCTTGTCGACCTGCTCCTGGTCCTCGACGATCGCGAAGGCGACCTCGGCGTTGTTGATGGGGAACGTGAACTCGGTGGCCGCCGCGTCCTGGTACAGCGGCACGGGAATCGCGCCCAGCGACTGGGCGGCGAGCATCGACGCGTACAGGCGAGGGCGGTTGGCGCCGATCACCGCGATGTGCTGTCCGCGACCGAGCCCCGCCGCCGCAAGTCCGCAGGCGAGGTGGCGCACCAACGTCGCCAGCGGCGCCCAGGCGAGCGACTGCCAGATGCCGTATTCCTTCTCCCGCAACGCGGGCGCCTCGGGGCGCTTCGCGGCGTGCTCGAGCAGCAGGCGGGGAAAGGTGGTGGTCACCGGCTCGTCTCCTGACACCCCAGGGCGGGGTTTGTTCCGAGCCGGAATTCTGTTCGGAAGTTTGACGTCAGGTTGTCAGCCTGACGACAATCTAGGGTCTGTACTGCTTGGGACTTTCCCGTAAGCCGCATGCTCAAGAGCCGCCCGTTGCGTGAACGCGTTCGAGGCGCCGGCGCGCGCGAGCTGGCCGGCATCCCCTGGCTCGCCCTGCTGGAAGACGAGCACCGCCGCTACGCGGAGGCGGCCATCGTCGTGGCGCCGGCCGAGCCCGGCGATGTCATCTGCCGCTTCGGGCGGCCGGCCACGTACTGGTTCGGCCTCGTGGACGGCCTGCTGAAGATGAGCAACGACAGTGCCGCGCGCGCGACGATCACCTACGCCGGCCTGCCGCCGGGCGGATGGTTCGGCGAGGGCACGCTGCTCAAGCGCGAGCCGTACCGCTACAACATCGAGGCCCTGCGCCGCAGCACGGTGGCCGGCCTGCCGGTGGAGAGCTTCCATGCGCTGCTCGAGCGCAGCCTGCAATTCAACCGCTTCATCCTGCACCAGCTCAACGAGCGGCTCGGGCAGTTCATCGCCGCGCGCGAGATCGACCTGATGAACGACCCCGACTTCCGCGTCGCGCGCAGCCTCGCCTCGCTGTTCAACCCCGTGCTGTTTCCCGGCGTCGGCGAGCTGCTGCGCATCACGCAGCAGGAGCTGGGCTACCTCGTCGGTTTGTCGAGGCAGCGCGTGAACGAGGCGCTGCAGGCGATCCAGGCGGCCGGCGTGATCCGCATCGAATACGGCGGCGTGCGCGTTCTCAACCTGCAGCGCCTGCGCGAATGGAGGACCGATGACACGAGCTGCTTGGCGGCCGAGGGCGCGCCGTTCAGGCGATGGCGTTCGTGACGCCGGACGCCACGTGCCCCGACGGCACGTGCTCCACCGCGTTCTCGCAATGGCCGGTCTGGTCGTCGAAGAAGAAGTCGGGCTCGAACTCGCGCAGGAACGCACCCTTGGGCAGGCCGCCGAGGAACATCGCCTCGTCGACGTCGATGTGCCAGTCCATCAGCGTGCGGATGGCACGCTCGTGGGCCGGCGCGCTGCGCGCGGTCACCAAGGCGGTGCGCACGCGCATGCCGTCTTCGGTGCTCGCGCGCTGCAACCGCTGCAGCGCTTCCAGCAGCGGCTTGAACGGACCCGGCGCGAGCGGCGTGGCGCACAGGTCGCGCTCGTGGGCCTGGAAGGCGTCGAGCCCGCCGTGTCGGAACACGCGCTCCGCCTCGTCGGAGAACAGCACCGCATCGCCGTCGAACGCGATCCGCACCTCGTTCGGATGCGCGTCCGACGCGCGCGCGGAGTGCGGGTAGACACGCGCGGCCGGCACGCCGGCGTCGAGCGCGGAGCGCACGTCGGGCTCGTTCGCCGAGAGGAAGAGATGGGCGTTCAGCGGCTTCAGGTAGCGCCACGGGTTCTGCCCGCGCGTGAACACGCCGCGCTCGATGCTCAGGCCGTAGTGCTGCGCCGAGCGGAACACGCGCATGCCCGACACCGGGTCGTTGCGCGAAAGGATGACCACTTCGGTGAGCGGCGCCAGCGCGTTGAAGGCGAGCAGCTTGTGCACGAGCGAGAACGCCACGCCGGGCCGCGCCGGCCGGTCGAGCCGCTCGAGCTGGAGCTGCATGTAGGCGCGGTCGTCGCTCGCCTCGAACAGGCGGTTCTCCTCCTCGAAGTCGAAGAGTGCGCGCGAGGAAATGGCGACGACGAGGCGGCCGTCGAGAGAAGCTGGCATGGCGCCGATGATAGAACCCCGCCCCATCGGGAGCGGGGACGCCTACTGCACGAAGCCGATCGGCGACTTGCGCCCGGGCGCTTCGGGCAGATCGCGCATTTCGACCACGAAGCGGCGGTCGAGCTTGGCGTTGCCGAAGGCCGTCATCCACGCGCGCCGCATCTCGCGCGGCGCCAGCTCGCTCATGGCGTCGAGCACCGCCTCGGTCGGCTCGGGGTCGAACCGGCTGCCCCAGTCGTGCGCGCGGCGGATCGACCGGTACAGCCTCGAGGCGATCGTGCGCGCGGCGTCGCGGTCGGGTGCCTGCACCGCGTAGACGCTCATGCGGTTCAGGATCGGCTCGGGGATGGCGCGCTCGTCGTTGGCGGTGGCCACCCAGATGACCTGGCTGGCGTCGATGGCCACTTCGGCGAACTCGTCCGTGAAATTGCCGGCGGTGTCCACCTCCAGCAGGCTGTACAGCGCGCCCATCGGGTCGTAGGCATGCTCGCCGCGCGCCTTGTCGATCTCGTCCACCACCATCACCGGGTTGGCGTACTGGCCGTCCACCAGCGTCTCGAACACCTTGCCGGGGCGCGCGCCCTTCCACTGGCTCGACGCGCCGGACAGCACCCAGCCCGCCGTGAGCGAGCTCATCGAGATGAAGCCGAGGCCCGTGCCCAGCAGCTGCGCGACCTCGCGCGCGAAGTAGGTCTTGCCCACCCCGGGCGGCCCGAGCAGCAGCATGGGCGCGATCTCCAGGGCGTCGCGGCTGTCCTCGCACAGCGCGAGCTGGCGCCGCACGTCGTCCAGCACGTCGTGGAAGTTGGGCAGCTCGTCGTAGAGGTGGTCCATCGCCGGCACGCCGGAGGGCTTCACCTGGAAGCGCTCGGGCCCCTTCTCGATCATCCGCTCGTAGGTGGCCCGCAGCTGCTCGTGCTCCTTGGGCGCCAGCTTGCCGAGGCGGCGCTCGACGTCGCCCACTCGATAGACGCTGCGCATGCGCGCGATCGGCAGGCCGCTCGACGGCACGGTCATCAACTCGGTGTTGGTCGACGCCATACAACCTCCGGGGTGCACTGCCCAAATATACGCAAGCTGCGTGCCCATTGAAACGCTTGAAACCCACCTGATCGAGGCATGCAGCACGCTTGCAACGCGCCAGGGTCACAGTGCGAGCACACCGAGACGCAAAGACCAGGAGCGCACCATGACCCAGACCCTGCAACTGCCGCTGTGGGTTCGTTTCGAGCCCGTGCTGAGGTTCGACGCCGAGGGGCTGCTCGCCTTGGCCGTGCCCTACCGCAGCGAAGGCTTCGCCGATGACCTCGACGACCTGCCCGTGCCCCGCTCCTCGACAACCCAAACGCGCCAGTGCGAAGATGCTGCCCGCCGCCTCGAAAGGGTGGTGGAGATCGCGGCATGAACGTAGCGGAGGCAGCGGCAGCGCGGGTCCTGGTCGTCGACGACGAGCCCGAGCTGCGCGCGCTGCTGGCCGAGTACCTCGGCCGGCAGGGTTTCAGCGTGCGGGCGGCGGCCGACGCCGCCGAAGCGAGGGCACTGGTGGCGCAGGAAGCGCCGCCGATAGCCATCCTCGACATCCACATGCCCGGCGAGAACGGCCTGTCGCTCGCGCGATGGCTGCGCGAGGCGCACCCTCGCACCGGAATCGTGATGCTCACCACCGCCGGCGAGCCGGTCGACCGCATCGTCGGCCTGGAACTCGGCGCCGACGACTACCTTCCCAAGCCGTTCGAGCTGCGCGAGCTGCTGGCCCGCGTGCGCGCGCTGCATCGCCGCATCGGCCTGCAGGCGGCCGCCCTGGCGGCCGTCGCCCCCGCCCCGGCGGCGACGGTGGCCAGCCCGGGCGTGCGCTTCGGAGACCGGCTGCTCGACCTCGAGCAGCGGCGCCTCCTGGCCCCCGACGGCACCGACATCCCGATCACCGCCGCCGAATTCGACCTGCTCGCGCTCTTCGCCCGCCATCCGAACCGGCCGCTGAACCGCGACCAGATCATGGAGCAGGCGCACAACCGCGGCTGGGACGTCTTCGACCGCTCGATCGACCTTCGCGTCATGCGCCTGCGCCGCAAGATCGAGCGCAATCCCGACAAGCCGGAGGTGTTGAAGACCGTCCGCAACGTGGGCTACGTCTTCATTCCCACGGCTTCATGAGCGACGAGACCGGCGAGCGCCTGTTCCGGACGGCCACGGCGCCGGGGGTCGGCGACGACGCCGCGCTGCCCGGCCTCGAGACGCTGCGTGCCGTGCTGGACAGCGTACCTGGCCGCGTCGTCGCGCTGGATACGGCGTTCCGCTACGTGTACGTGAACCGCGAGTTCCTCGACTTCATGGGCCTGGCGGCCGCCGACGTGATCGGCCGCGAAGTGGCGCAGGTGTTCGGCGCCAAGATCTTCGCCACCTACGAGCCGGTGCTCGCGCGGCTGCTCGCCGGCGAGTCGCTGCGCTGGGAGGGCTGGCGCGACTACCCCGACGGCCGCCGCCGCTTCGTGCAGGAGACGCTGCGGCCTTACACCGCGGCTCCCGGCGCCCCGGTGAGCGCCGTCATCGCGTTCAACCGCGACCTCACCGAGCTCAAGCAGCGCGAGGCCGAACTGTCGGCCAAGCTCGAGGAGCTCGAGCACACCCAGGCGCTGAAATCGGCCATCGTCGACAACGCGCTGGCCGCCATCGTCACGGCGGACGAACACGGCCTCGTGGTGGAGTTCAACCCGGCGGCCGAACGGATGTTCGGCATCGCGCGCGAGGCAGCGATCGGCCGCCCGGTGAGCGCCCTGATCATTCCCGATCGCCACCGGGCCGCGCACGATGCCGGCATGGCGCGGCTGAAGGCGGGTGGCGCACCGCGGATCATCGGCAGGCGGCTCGAGATGGAGGCGAAGCGTGCGGACGGCAGCGAGTTTCCCGTCGAGATGGTGCTGGCCCGCACCGAGACCGGCGGTTGCTGCTTCTACAGTGCCTTCCTCGCCGACCTCACCCAGCAGCGCGCCACGGCGGGCGAGATCGAGCGCCAGCGCGAGGCGCTGCGCCAGAGCGAGAAGCTCACCGCGATGGGATCCCTGCTGGCCGGCGTCGCGCACGAGCTGAACAACCCGCTGGCCATCGTGATGGGGCGCGCCACGCTGCTCGAGAGCAAGTGCGAAGACGAGCCGGCGTTGCGCGCCGACGCCGCCCGCATCCGCGAGGCGGCCGAGCGCTGCGCGCGCATCGTCCGCACCTTCCTCAACATGGCGCGCCAGAAGCCGGCCGAGGAACACAACGTGCAGGTCAACGATCTCGTGCGAGGCGCGGTCGACCTGCTCCAGTACGGCCTGCGCAGCGGCGGGCTCTCGCTGGAGCTCGCGCTGGCCGACGGGCTGCCGCCGGTGCTGGCCGACGGCGACCGCCTCGGCCAGATCGTGCTGAACCTCATCGTGAACGCGCAGCAGGCCCTCGCCACCACCTCGCCGCCGCGCCGCATGCGCATCGAAACCGGCATCGAGGCACGCCGGCCCGACCGCTCCCCCCGCGTGTGGCTGCGCGTGGCGGACAACGGCCCCGGCGTGGACGCCGCGCACCGCGAGCGCATCTTCGACCCCTTCTTCACCACCAAGCGCGAGGGCATGGGCACCGGGCTCGGGCTGTCGGTGTCGCGCACCGTGGCCCGCGAGCACGGCGGCGACCTGTCGCTCGAGCAGACGTCGCCGCTCGGCGGGGCGTCGTTCCGGTTGTCCGTGCCGCTCAGCCCCGAGCCGCCCTCCGTGGCGCCGGCGCCCCAGCCGCCGGACGAGGATGCGCCCCACTGGCGGGTGCTCGTCGTGGACGACGAGCCCGACCTGGTCGAGCTGATGCGCGAGGTGCTCGAAGGCGCCGGCTTCGAGGTGGCGGGCGCGGAATCGGGCGCGGTCGCGCTGGAGCTGCTGCGCGAAGCGCGCTTCGATGCCGTGGTGTCGGACCTGCGCATGCCCGACATCGACGGCGCGGCGCTGTGGCGCGAGGTCTGCCGCCTGGATGCGGCGCTCGCCTCGCGCATGGTTTTCATCACCGGCGACACGCTGTCGCCCGCCGCGAGCGACTTCCTGCGCGAGACGGGCTGTGGCGTCGTGGACAAGCCGTTCGCCCCGGCCGAGCTGGTCGCCCGGGTGCGCGCGCTGGTCGCGCGCTGAAAGCGGTCGGCTCAGGCGGGCTGTGCCACTTGCGCTGCTGCATCGATCATCGTGCGGCTGACCACTTCGTACATCGTGGCCCAGGCCTCGCGGGTCGGCGCATCGAAGGCATCGCCCAGGCCCTGCTCCAGCGTCTTCATCAGCGCCGAGCCCACCATGCCGTAGTGCACCGCCTTCACGCTGTAGCCCGCATGGCGTGCCCCGAGCTTCCCCAGCACGGGCATCAGCGCGCCGGGCGAGTCCAGCAGCTTCACCGCCGCGCCGATCATCTGCATCAGCTTCGCACCCTGCGACGCCATGTCGGCGTTGCGGAACAACGAGCGCAACTGAGGCTGCGCCAGGAACAGGTTGTCGTAGAACAAGGCCGCCGCATGGTCGGCGATGGGGGCGATGCGCGCGAAGCTGTTGCGCACGAGGACGATCTGTTGCGGGGTCATGGGGCACTCCTGAAGGGAGACGCCATCGTCGCGGCGGTATGTATCGCGCCGACTTCCATGCCCGCTTCGTTTGTTTCGGGAAGGCCGCGCAGCACGCCGTCCATCAAGCGGCCGCCGGGGATCCGGCTCCGCCGGTCCGCCGGTGGCGCCCCCTTGAGGGGGAAGCGCCGAAGGCGCTACGGGGGTGGGCCTTACTTCACCCAGGTGTTGAGCTGGATGATGGGCAGCAGCACCGCCAGCACGATGAGCATCACCACCACGCCCATCGCGACGATCAGCAGCGGCTCCAGGATCGTGGCGACTGCCAGCGCCCGGCGCTGCACCTCGCTGCCGAGCTGGTTCGCGGCGCGCGCGAGCATCTGCGGCAGCTGGCCCGTCTGCTCGCCCAGGCGCGCGAACATCGAGAGCAGCCCCGGGAAGCGCTTCTTGCCGGCCAGGGCAGAGGCGAGCGGGGCGCCTTCGCGCACTTGCACCAGGGCATCCATCGCATCGACCCGCATCGCCCGGTTGTTCAGCGTCTCGGCAGCGGCCTGAAGCGCCTTCAGGATGGGCACGCCGGCCCCGGCCAGCATGGCCAGCGTGCCGGAGAAGCGGGCGGCGTTGTAGCCGCGCGCGAGCCGCCCGACGAGCGGCAGCGTGAGCCAGGCGGCGTCGAACCGTTCGCGGAACGCCTCCCCGCGCAGGGCCATCATGAGGGCGCCCGCTCCCGCGGCCAGCAGGAGCAAGATCAGCCAGCCCCACGAGCGGACGAAGGCGCTGATGCCGAGCATGGCCGTGGTGAGCATCGGCAGCGCCCGCTTGCTGCTGGAGAACACCGACGCCACCTGCGGCACCACGTAGGTCACGAGGAACACCACGATCACGATGGCGATCAGCGACACGATGGCGGGGTATAGCGTGGCGCCGATCAGCTTGGCGCGCAGCGCCTGGCGCTCCTCGAGGTCGTCGGCCAGGCGCTCGAGCACGGCGCCCAGCGCGCCGCTCTGCTCGCCGGCCGCCACCACGGCGCGGTAGACATCGTCGAATTCGCGCGGCGCGCCCGCCAGCGCGCGCGCGAACGGCGATCCGGCGTTCACCTCCGAGCGCAGGTGGGCCACGAGCTCGCGCTGGCGCGGATCCTCCGCTTCGTCGGCGAGCGCGGTCAGCGCGCGCTCCAGCGGCAGGCTGGAGCCCACGAGGCCGGCGAGCTGGCGCGTCCAGACGGCGAGCGCCGTGCTGCCGAACACGCGCCGCGTGAAGCGCTTCGTGCCCATCGCGCCCCCGCCCGCCGACACGGGGGTGACATTCAGCGGGACGAGCGCCTGCGCGCGCAGCTGCGAGCGCGCGGCCTTGGCGTTGTCGGCATCGAGCAGCCCGGTGGTGGACTTGCCGGAGGCGTCGAGGGCTTCGAAACGGTAGGCGGGCATGGCGTTAAGGCGGCTCGGCTCAGCGCAAGGTCACTCGCGCGTCACCCGCATCACTTCCTCGGGCGACGTGACCCCTTGCTCGACCAGGCGCTCGCCGTCCTCGCGCATCGAGCGCAGCCCCGCCGCCTCCGCGGCCACGAAGAGCTGGCTCTCGGCCGCACGGCTGTGGATGAGCGAGCGCACCTTGTCGTCGGCCACCATCAGCTCGTACACGCCGGTGCGGCCCTTGTAGCCGCTGTTCATGCAGGCGGCGCAGCCCACCGGGTGGAAGCGGCCGCGGGCATCGGCCTTCTTGCACACGGGGCACAGCTTGCGCACCAGGCGCTGCGCCAGCACGCCCAGCAGCGACGAGCTGAGCAGGTACGGTTCCACGCCCATGTCGATCAGGCGCGTGACGCTCGACGGCGCGTCGTTGGTGTGCACGGTGGCCAGCACCAGGTGGCCGGTGAGCGACGCCTGGATGGCGATCTGCGCGGTCTCGAAGTCGCGGATCTCGCCGATCATGATCACGTCCGGATCCTGGCGCAGGATGGCGCGCAGCGACTTCGCGAACGTGAGGTCGATCTTCGCGTTCACCTGCGTCTGGCCGATGCCCGGCAGCTCGTACTCGATCGGGTCTTCCACGGTCAGCACGTTGGTCGTGCTGGTGTCGATGCGCTGCAGCGAGGCGTACAGCGTCGTCGTCTTGCCCGAGCCCGTGGGCCCGGTCACGAGCACGATGCCGTGCGGCTGGTGCACGAGGCGGTCGAACGTGGAGAGCACGTCGCCGCTCATGCCCAGGCCCTCGAGCGTGAACTTCGATTCGCTCTTGTCCAGCAGGCGCAGCACGGCACGCTCGCCGTGCGCCGACGGCAGCGTGGAAACGCGCACGTCGATGGCGCGGGCGCCGATGCGCAAGGAGATGCGGCCGTCCTGCGGCAGCCGCTTCTCGGCGATATCGAGCTCGGCCATGATCTTCAGCCGCGAGATCAGCGCCGCATGCAGCGCGCGGTTGGGCTGCACCACCTCGCGCAGCGTGCCGTCGATGCGGAACCGCACCGAACTCGAGCGCTCGTACGGCTCGATGTGGATGTCGCTCGCGCCATCCTTGGCCGCCTGCGTGAGCAGCGCGTTGAGCATGCGGATGATCGGCGCGTCGTTGGCCGCCTCGAGCAGGTCTTCCACGGCCGGCAGGTCCTGCATCATGCGAGACAGGTCGGCCGCGCTCTCCACTTCGCCGATCACGGCCGCCGCACTCGATTCGCCGCCGGCATAGACCGAGGCGATGCGCTGGGTCAGGGTGGCGCTCGCCTCGCGCTCGAAGGCCGCGACGTCGTACACGCGCAGCACCTCGGAGAGCGCGGTGGAGGGCGTGGTCTCGCCGCTGTAGAGCGTGAGCTGCGCGCCGTCGTCCTCGAGCAGCAGCGTGTTGGCCTTCGCGAAGCCATAGGGTAGGGGATGGCGTGCGCCCATGAAATGCTCCTGGTCGACAGTGGCTACTTCTTCATGTCGATCGGCGCCGTCTCGCCGAGCGGCGGCGGTACCGTCACCGGCGGCGGGGCATCCGGCGCCCTCATCGGCGGCAGCACGGGCGCCTCGTTCACCGGCAAGAGGAAGCTCGGCTTGGGCTGCGAGGTCTGCTGCAGCGCGCGGATCGCGTCGTAACGATCGATCGTCAGCGCGTCGGCACGCGGCTGGTCGCGGATGACGACCGGGCGCAGGAACACCATCAGGTTGCTCTTGATGCGCGTGCGGCTCTCGCTGCGAAAGAGGTTGCCCACCACCGGGATGCTCCCGAGGCCGGGCACCCGGTCCTCGGAGTCGGTGTACTCGTCCTTCAGCAGGCCGCCGAGCACCATCACCTGGCCGTCGTCGATCACCACCGTGGTCTCGATGCTGCTCTTGTCGGTGGTCGGGCCGGTCGTCGGGGAGATCGCGGTCACCGACGAGTTCTCCTGGTAGATCGTCATGCGGATCGTTCCGCCTTCGCCGATCTGGCTCTTGATGCGCAGCGTGAGGCCGACGTCCTGCCGGTCGATGGTCTGGAACGGGTTCACCGCACCTCCGGCCGTGCCGGTGTTGGTGAAGCTGCCCGTCACGAACGGCACGTTCTGGCCGATCACGATCTTCGCTTCCTCGTTGTCCAGCGCCACCAGGTTTGGCGTGGACAGCACGTTCGCGCCGCCGTTCGTCTCGAGGAAGTGGGCGAGGGCGCCCAGCGTGTAGAAGTCGCCGATCTGCTTCAGCAGGCCGATGTTCAGGCCGCTGGCGATGCCGCCGCTGGACAGCAGCGCTGCAGCGCCGGCCCGCCCTCCCGCCGCCGCAACGGAGAGATCGATGATGTTGTCGGTGCCGGAGCGGAAGTTCGTGCCGGCGCCGGGGATCGTGGAGTCTCCCTTCTTGCCCCAGAGGTTCTGCCACTGGAACCCGAACTCGGCCGCCTTGTTGGCGTCCATCTTCACGATCATCGACTCGACGAAGACCTGGGCGCGGCGGGAGTCGAGCTGTTCGATGGTGGCCCGGATCTGGCGATACAGCGGCTCCGGCGCCGTGATGATGAGGGAGTTGGTGGAGGGATCGGCCTGGATGAAGCCGCCGGTCGACGGCTCCGGCGAGGCGGCCACCGGCGTCGCAGCGGCCGTGGAGGTGCCGCCCGCGGCGGTGCTGCCGAACGAGGTCACGTTGCCCTGCTGCGCGCTCGTGCGCTGCGGCGTGGCGGGTGTCGACGTGGCGCCGCCGCTCGTGCCGGTGCCGCCGGCGAAGGCCGCTCGCAGCACGGTCGCGAGCTTGGTCGCATCCGCGTTCTTCAGGTACACGACCCAGATGTTGCCGCTTGGCCCGCCTTTCTGCGTGGGCTGGTCGAGCTTTTCGATGACCGAGCGCATGTAGGCCAGGCGCGCCGGATTGGCCGCGCGCACGATCAGCGAATTGCTGCGCGGGTCCACCATCACGTTGGCGGATCCGGCCGCGGCCGCCGCCGCCGCGGGCGAGCCGGGCGGGGCCGCGCCGCCCGCGCCGCCGCCTTCTCCGAGTCGCTGCACGAACGGGGCGATGTCGGCGGCCACCGCGTGCCGCAGCGGCACGACGTCGATGTCCGTGGCGCCGGGCTGGTCGAGCGCGGCCACGATCTTCGCGATCCGCTGCAGGTTGTCGGCGTAGTCGGTGATGACGAGCGAGTTGCTGCTCGGGTTGGCGTTGATCGTGTTGTTCGGGCTGATCAGCGGGCGCAGCACCGCCACCAGGTTGTTCGGGTTCTCGTGGTTGAGGCGGAAGATCTGCGTGATCACCTGGTCACCCTGCCGCTGCACCGGCCCCACCGACACGGTGCCCGCCTGCAGCTTCGCGTCCGCCTCGGGCACCACCTTCAGCATGCCGGCGTTGTCCACCACGGTGAAGCCCAGGCCGCGCAGGGCCGCGAGATAGTTGCGATAGGCCTCGGGTACCGTCAGCGCCTGCTCGCTGTAAACCGTGATCTGGCCCTTGACGCGCGGATCCACGAGCAGCGGGCGCTCCAGCATCGCGCCGATCGCGCGCGTCACGGCCTCGATGTCCGCATTCACGAAGTTCAGCGTCACCATCTCCTGCTGAGCGCGCCGCGGCGCCTGCTGGGCGTGCAGCGGATGCGCGGCGAGCACCGCGAGCGCCAGGCCGGTGCAGGCCCAACGCCGGGCGGTTCGGGGGACGTTCGGCTTTTTCATGGTCATCCGATCGATATGACGGACCGCTCGCCCTGGCGGCGGCCGATGATGTTCAGTAGATTGTCGAGTGCCGCCTGGCTGCCCTCCGCAGCCTTCGCTTCGCCCCGGAAGCGCACGCCCGTCGGCGCCCACTGACCTTCGCCGCTCAATTCCAGCGGCCCCTCCAGCGTGCCGAGAGACAGCGTGGAATGGTCGCCGCTGCCCTGGATCGTGAGCCGGTAGCTCCCCAGCTCGGGCAAGGTGGACAACCGCGACGACGCGTCGACGACATCCAGTTCCGCGAGGCCGGTCATGCGCCAGCGGCCCTGCACCGATTCGAGCGTCAGGCCGGGCGTGCTCAGGCGCAGCACGCCGCCGAGCTGCAGGGTGTTCCACGGCGTGCCCAGCGCGGCGAGCCAGGCCGCCGGCCAGCGGCCGGTCCAGCCGCCTTCGGAGGGCTCGAGCGTGGCGGCCATGCGGTTGAAGCCGGGCCGCACGTGCACCACCGTCTCGCCGTTCAGGCAGCACGGCTGCCGCGCCCGCAGCTCGATGCCCGCGCCGCGCCAGCCGAGCGTCCAGGCCAGGCGGCCCGGCAGCGCTGCGGCCTCCCGGCTGCCCGGGCCGCCGGTCAGCACCGGCTGGGCGCTGCCCGACCACACCGTGCCGCGCGGGTCGGTCAGGAGGATCCGTCCGTTCGTGGCGGACGCGACACCGCGCGCCAGCCAGGCGGCAGGGGCGAACACGACGATCGCGGCCAGCGCACCGGCGCCCACGCCCCAGAACGACCAGTGCGACACGGCGTCGCGCGTGCGCTGCCACGCCAGCTCCGCCAGCGTCGACGGCGCGAAGGCGCTCGCGCGCCCGCCGCGCGGCGTCCTGACCATCCAGCCCGCGCCGCGCTTCATCGCGGCCTCGTCATGGCGTGCCCCCGACGGCGACGATCAAGGTGCCGTTGTAGCCCTGGGGCGAACGCGAGAACTGCGCCTGCAGCGGCCGCGCCCGCGCGCCGCTGCGCGCCTCGGAGAGCCAGTCGCGCAGCTGCGCGCCGGTGGCGCCGTTCACCGTGAGCGTGGCCCGCTCGCCGGCCACCACCAGGCGGCCGCGCGCGCCGAGCCGCGCGGTGGCGGCCTGCAGTGCCGCGGTGGACTGCGCGGCGGTGAGCGGCGCGGTGCCGCGCAGCTCGGCGGCTTCGGCGGCCTGACGCTGCATGGTCTGGAGCTGTGCGTCGAGGCGATCGAGCTGCGCCGGCGCCTCGCGCACCGTGCGCAGGGCCGGCTGAACGCCGATCCACCAGACGAGCAGCAGGACGATCGCCGCCCCGGCGAGGCCCGCGGCGCGCCGATCGCGCTCGCTCAAGGCGCGCCATTTGGCGACGAGCGGCGCCTTCCAGGCAGCCGGAGCGGCGGTGCGGGTGGCGTTCAAGACGAGGATCCTTGGGCGCGGCCCAGCACGAGCCGGCCGTCGTTGACCTCCACCGACCAGCCCGCTGGCCGCAGCTTGTTGCGAAAGCCTTCGATCTGCTCGGGCGTCCAGCCGGCCGACGAGAGGGTCAGCCGTCCGTCGGCGTAGCGCAGGTTGTCGACCGGCGGCCGGTTGTCCGGCCAGGCTGCGGCGGCGGCACCCAGCAGGGTTTCGAGGTCAGTCTCGCCGGGGCGTCCCGCCGCCGCGCGCAGCATATCGGTTGCGCGCTGCATCTGCACCGCCGGGTCGATCACCGCGCGCTCCTGCGGGTACGTGGTGGTGAAAAGCGACGTCATCTGTGTGCGGCGCTCGGCGAGGGCGTTGCGCTGGTGCCAGGCCCAAAGGTTCAGGCCGATCACCTGCAGCAGCACCAGCGCGGCCAACCCGATACGGATCGGCCGCCAGCCGGGGCTCAGGAACCGGCGCTGCACATCGCGCATCGCGAGCGCGCCGCGGTGCTGCGCCGTGAGATCGAACTGGCGCAGGTTCCACAGCGAGCGCGATGCCTGGAGTGCGCGCTGCTCGGGGCCCAGCACCATCACCGGCGTACCGAGCCAGCGCTCGGCCGGCGCGGCCACCGCCGGCGTCGCGCTCCAGCGCGCGGCACGCTCCTGCCATTGCGGCAGCAGCGTGCGCGCGAGCGTTCCCTGCACGCCGAGCGTCATCACGCCGTTGGCATCGGACCATGCGAGCCGCATCGAGGCGCTGCCGGGCGCGCCGTCGCCCTCGTGGAAATGCCCGAGCGGCATCTCGTCGGGCCACGACGACGGCACCACGCGGTCCACCGACACATGAGCCTTCTCGAGCGCGGCGATTTGGCTTGCGATCCAGCCCTTGTTGACCACGGCAACCCAGGCCGCCTGACCGGGCACCGCCCCGGGCGCGAGCGCGAAGTGGAGCAGCTCCGGCTCGTCGAGCAGCGCCTCCTCCAGCACGCCGACCAGGGCAGCGCGCAGGCGTGCCGCCGGCGCCTTCGGCAGCGTCAGCCGATGCCAGCTCACGTCGCTGTCGGCCAGCACGGCCACGACGCTGTCGGCCTTCGGCAGCAGCGCGGTGGCGGCGCGCCCCTGCTTGCCCGCCGACAGGCCGTCCGGGCTCAGCACGTAGTTGTACTCGCCGGGACGTTCGTCGGCGGCGGCCGACCCCAGGCGGGGCCGGGAAGGGATGAGGAGGACGAGGACCGACATGGATCGCGCAAGGCTAACGGCTTTGGGCCGCAGCGGCAATTCGGAAACGAGTGAAATCAAGCACTTGGGAGCATTACTTGTGGTGCAGGCTCAACGTGAGCCGAGGTACTGGCTCACCCGCTCGCGCTGAAGGGCGACCACGTTTCTGCTGACACGGCGGACGAGAGACTGCTCCTCCAGCGCCCGCTCGCCGAGCCGCAGCCGCCCGCGAACGATGAAGTAGTCGGTCTTGAGGGCCACGTAGCGGTCATCCAGCTGCTGCTGATTGGCAGGCAGCAGCGGCATCACGTCGGCGAAAGACTTGAACGGTGCACGCTGGCGCGTCTCCACCAGGCGCTGCGCCGTGCCGAGGTCGATGCCTTCGATCACCGCGGCGAGCACCTCGGCGGGCGCCGTGTTGATGTTCACCGGCGTGCGGGCCGGCAGCAGCGTGACCCACGGCCGCAACCGCTCGATCGCCTCCGGCTCGACGCCGAGCCAGGCGAGCTGGTCGATGTTGCGGGGTGCCACCGGCTTGGCGTCGCCAGACGTGGTCGACCAGGCGTCGCGCAGCGATTGGGCCAGCCGCACGGCAAGGTCGGTCGGCAGCCCCGCGCGCTCGCACAGGCGCTGCAGCACCACCACCTGCTCCGGCACGAGCTCGTTCTCCAGGAAGATCTGACGCAGGTTGTACCGGGCCTGCGCGTCCTCGATGCTGCCGGACAGGAAAGCCTCGATGCCGTCGTCATCCACCGTGCTGCTGCGGTCCGCCGCCAGGAAGGTCGACAGCCGGGCCTCGGCCAGCGGCACGGCCCAGGGTTCGCCCAGATGGTCCGGCCCGCCCGTGCGCGCGTCCTCGCTCAGGATCAGGCGCGCCCAATCCAGCGCCCCGCTCAGGATCCAGGCCGATTGCAGACGCGCCCGCTCGGCCCCCTCGACCTCGATGGCGCGCCACTGGTGCCACACCATGCCCGCGGCGAGCGTCGTCACGAGCGTGAGGATCACCATGGCCAGCAGCAGCGCGGCGCCGCGCTGGGCGGCCGGTCGACGCCGGGCACGCTTCACGATTGCGGCCCCAGCATCACGTCCCGGACCAGCACGCCCTGGGGCAGGGTGAGCACGAGACGCACTCCGTTCGGCAGGACCTCGCGCCGCGCTGCCGGGGTGGGGGGCGCGCCCTCCATCGCGGGCGCGTCATCGCCGCTCGACTGCGCGTTGGTCCAGGCGTTCCCGCGATAGAAGAAGATGCGCCAGCCGCTAGCGCCACTGCCGGTGCGCACCGTGCCCGCCTCGTTGCCCATCAGTTGCTGGCTGCGGATCCACTGTTCCTGCAGGTCGCCCGCGCGCACCACCGGCGGCCCGGCCCAGCGTGTCCACTGGCCGGACCGCAGCGACCACACCACCACTTGCACCCCGCCTTCGGCATCGCGCACCATCTGCACGTTCGCGCCGTCGAATCGCAGCGTCGGCACGGCGGTGCCGTCGTGCAGCGACTGCAGGTCCTGCTGCCATTGCGCCAGCACGGCGTTCAGGCGCAGCGTCTGCTCGAGCCGTTCATCGGCAATGGTGCGCGATCGTGCGATGCCGTCGATGCCTTGCCACGCCATCGACGCGAGCACCGCCATCACGACCAGCGCCACGAGCACCTCCACCAGCGTGAAGCCTCGTTCCACCATGGGACGCCGCGCGGGATTCATCGGATCGGCAGCACGGTTGAAAGCGTCAGCAGCGGCAGCCCGGCATCGTCGGCCTGACGCGCGTCGACGCGGCGGAAGTTCGGGTTCGGCGTGGGCCGCACGACGAGCCGGCCGCGATACGTGCGGCCGAGCTGCTCACAGGCGAACTCGGTGTCTCCCACGCTCGGGAACTGCTTCGCCAGCTTCAGCCCCGTGAGCTGGTTGTCGGCGCACCACTGCGCTGCGCTCACGTCGGCCAGCCGCTGCGCGTTGTTCGTCAGCGCCCCGGCCGCCTTCAGGCCCGCACCCAGCGCCACGGCGACGATGGCCACGGCGACGAGCACCTCGATGAGCGTGAAGCCGCGTGGCGGCCGCGCACCCGATGGCCTCACGGCGCCGCCTCGCCCACCGGCTCGAAGGGGCCCAGGCCGTCGGTCGCGAGCACGACATGACGTTCACCCAGGCCCAGCACGATGCGCTGCGCGCCGATCATCGGCTCGGGCCCGAGCCGCACGGCCGAAGCGCCGGGAATCTCCGCGCGCACGTCGTCGTCGAGCCACCGCGTCGGCCAGGGACGCTCCGAGGGCAGGCCGATGAACCGGAAGCGCGCGCCCTCGGGGTCGTCGGGACGCGCGAGCTGCCAGCGCACCGGCAGTCCCGATGCGCGGGCTTCAGCGCGGGCCGCTTCCAGCAGTGCCGACAGGCGAGCCGCCTCGTGGTCGAGCCGGGTGGCGTCGGAGTCTCGCAGCGAAAGGCTGATCAGGCCGGCGGCGATCGCGACGATCGCCACGACGACCATGAGCTCGATCAGCGTGAAGCCACGCTGGCCGGACGGCCTGGTTTCATTGCCACGAACCGACATCGGCGTCCCTGGCCTCGCCGCCGGGCTGGCCGTCGGCGCCGAAGCTGAACACGTCGACTTCGCCCCGAACGCCGGGGTTCACGTACTGGTAGGGGCGTCCCCACGGGTCGTTCGGCAGCTTGTCGAGATAGGGTCGCCAGTTCGGCGGGACGGTGCCTGCCGTGGGCTTGCGCACCAGCGCCTCCAGGCCCTGTTCGCCGCTCGGGTAGCGCTGGTTGTCGAGCCGGTAGAGCTTGAGCGCCTGCACGAGGTTGTTCACGTCGGTGCGGGCGGCGGTCACACGCGCGTCGTCGGCACGGTCGAGCACGTTCGGAACGATCAGCGCGGCCAGCACGCCGATGATCACCAGCACCACCATCAACTCGATCAGCGTGAAGCCGCGCCCGCGGCGCCGGGAGGAAAGGGTCAGCATGTGAGTGATATGCCCGGGGAAAACGGAAGCGATCAATGATAATCGCCGCATGACGGCACGATTGCTCGCCTTCGTCGTGTGGGCCGCTGTGGCGGCAACAGCCGTATTCTGGGCATTGCGCCTGCTGGTGAGTGCGCCGACCGCGCCGCCACACACGGTGGCTGCTGCCGACGCCGGTGTCGCGCGCGGCGATCTCGCCCGCGTCTTCGGCGCGGACCCGGTGGCCGGCCCCGCGCCGGTCGCACCGGCGCCGAGCCGTTTCCATCTCGTTGGTGTCGTGGCTCCGCGGCCGGGCTCGCCGCCGCGCGTTGCCGTGGCCCTCATCGCGGTCGACGACCAGCCGGCGCGCGCCTACCGCGTAGGCGCCCCGATCGACGACCGGCTCGTCGTGCAGGCGGTGCAGGGGCGCACGGTGAGCCTCGGCCCGCGCGGCGCGCCGGCTGAAGTGCAACTCGAATTGCCGCCGCTGCCCGAAGCGGCGACCGGCACGCTTTCCATGGGCTCCACGGGCTCGGCGGCCGCGCCGCCGGTGCGTCCGTCTGCCGGCGGGCCGCAAGGCGGCCGAGGCCAGCCCCGCCATCCGGCCACCGAGGGGCCGCCCCAGGAGCCGCCCCAGCAGGAGCCGCTCGCCGGCCAGGAGCCGCCCGAGCAATCGGGCGCGCCGCGCTGACCCGCTCCGGGTCGGCTACTTCGCGCCGAGCAAGCCGGGCGACGTGACGCCCGAGAGGCTCTGCGTGAACGACGGCCGCGACGGGCCCGGGTCCTCGCCTTCGGCCACTTCGGTGAGCAGCGCCGCGGCGCTCTTCACGAGAGGCCACGCGAGGGTGGCGCCAGTGCCGTCGGTGCTCTGCATGCCTAGCTCCAGCAGCGCGCTGGCCCGGAACAGGTGGAGCGCGGCATCGAGCCCCTCGTGTCCGTGGCTGCGGCAGAACACGCAGTAGTCGGTCACCGGAGCGGCGATCCGTACGGCCACCATCAGCGCGGCGCAGGCCGCGATGCCGTCGATCATCACCAGATGGCGCTTGCTCGCTGCCATCAGGATGAGGCCGACCATCATCGCGATCTCGAAGCCGCCGAACGCCGCCAGCACCTCGACCGGGTCCGTCACCTCCCGATGCCGGCCCTGCGCGCCTTGTGCGACCACCATCAGGTGCGCCAGTTCGTCCGCGTTCATCTGCGGGCTCGACATGAGCAGGTCGCGCACCGGGGAGTCCGTGAGGCGCGACAGCACGAGGGCTGCGCTTTCGTGCGAGCCGACGCCGATGCCCGCGCACGCGATGGTGTTCCCGCGCACCGTGTCGCCGATCTCCATGCCGGCGCGGATGGCCGCATGCGCCTGGTCCATCGACATCGCCACGGTCACGCGCGCATTGCGCGTGCCATGCGCGATCTTGCGCATCAGCAGCCGGTCGTGCGGTGGCAGCTCTTCGGCCATGCCGGCATCCACGACGGTGAGGTCCATGCCCTGGATGCGCGCGAACACGCCCACCGGCAGCTGCGCGGTCAGGAGCTGCCACACCTGTTCGGCGGTCGTCCGGCCGTGCGGCGACACGATACCGTCCACCGCCAGCCCGTGGTCGCAAGCGAAGACGACCACTTGTGGATCGCGCAGGCGCGGCTTCAGCGTGTTCTGCATCAGGCCGAGCCGCAGCGCGAGCGGCTCCAGCTCGCCCAGGCTGCCCGTGGTCTCGCTGCGCTTCTGCAGCTTCTTGCGCAGCGCTCGCTCGAGGAGAGGATTGGACGTGGGCGAGATCAGCGAGCGGTTCAGGGGGCTCATGGCGGCGCTCATTGTGGGGCAGCGCACGCGTTGCCCGCAATCCGGAAGGCGAACGGCTATCTCAGGAACAGGTGGTAGACCGGGTTGTCGGTCTCGTCGATGCAGGGATAGGCCAGCGTGTCCAGGAAGTCGCGGAACGCCGCCTTGTCGCCCTTGGGCACCTGAATCCCAACGAGGATGCGGCCGTAGTCGGCGCCCTGGTTGCGGTAGTGGAAGAGGCTGATGTTCCAGTCGGGATGCATGGCGGCCAGGAAGCGCATCAGCGCGCCGGGCCGTTCCGGGAACGTGAAGCGGTACAGGCGCTCGTCGTCGGCCAGCTCCGAGCGGCCGCCGACCATGTGCCGCACGTGTTCCTTGGCCAGCTCGTCGTCGGTGAGGTCCACGGTGGGGAACCGGTGGCGCTCGAAGCTGCGGGCGATGCGGTCGGCCTCCTCCCGGCTGTGGATCGTGATGCCCACGAACACATGGGCAATCGTGGGATGCGAGATGCGGTAGTTGAACTCGGTCACGCTGCGCGGGCCGATCAGCTCGCAGAAGCGCTTGAACGAGCCCCGCTCCTCGGGAATCGTCACGGCGAAAAGCGCTTCGCGCTGTTCGCCGAACTCGGCCCGCTCGGCCACGAAGCGCAAGCGGTCGAAGTTCATGTTGGCGCCGCACGTGATGGCCACGAACGTCCGCCCCTTCACCTTGCTGGCCTGCACGTGCTGCTTGACGGCCGCCACTCCCATGGCGCCGGACGGCTCGAGGATGCGCCGCGTGTCCTCGTAGACATCCTTGATCGCGGCGCACACGGCGTCGGTGTCCACGATGATGAAGTCGTCCACCACCTCGCGCGCCATGCGCAGGGTTTCGGTGCCGACCTGCTTCACCGCCGTGCCGTCGCAGAACAGCCCCACCTCCGCCAGCGGCACCCGCTTGCCGGCTCGCACCGATCGCGCCATGGCGTCGGAGTCGGTCGTCTGCACGCCGATCACGCGGATCTCCGGGCGCACGGCCTTGATGTAGGCGCCGACGCCGGAGATCAGGCCGCCGCCGCCGATCGCCACGAACACCGCGTCGATCGGCCCCTGGTGCTGGCGCAGGATCTCCATGCCGATCGTGCCCTGCCCGGCGATGACGTCCGGGTCGTCGAACGGATGCACGAAGGTCAGGCCGCGCGCCTTCTCCAGCTCCAGAGCCTGCAGATAGGCGTCGGAATAGCTCTCGCCCCCCAGCACGACTTCGCCGCCCAGCGCCGCCACCGCATCCACCTTCACCCGGGGCGTCGTCACCGGCATCACGACGACCGCCTTGCATCCCAGGCGCCGCGCAGCGAGTGCCACGCCTTGCGCGTGGTTGCCGGC
>Ga0247821_10000552_pt1 | contig 20779 bp, 14 predicted proteins | sample 13C_Glycerol_Day_FD_192481 | JGI IMG/M metagenome (GOLD analysis project Ga0247821, IMG submission 192481) | Soil microbial communities from agricultural site in Penn Yan, New York, United States - 13C_Glycerol_Day14 | ecosystem: Environmental > Terrestrial > Soil > Agricultural land | place... | reverse complement strand
TTCCTGGCGACAATGGGGAAGAAAACCGCGGAGGTGTAGTAGCCGCGCTTGAACACACTTTCGGAAACGCCGACCGCCATGTCGGGGCTGTCCAGCGGGACGACGCGAATTGGCAAGCCAGAGCCTGCATGCTCGGTGGGGAACAGGCTGTCGAACAGCTGGATGTTGGCGTTGAGCTTTTCCTGCAATACGCCCAACTCGGGGGATTGGTGAATGTCCAGCGAAGCAAACGAGGCACCGATGGTGGCCGGATTGACATACTGTGAATAGGACATCGGCCCACCGAAGCGGCGGAAAGCCTGCTGATAACTCGCACGTTCGGACATGAAGATTCCGCCACCGTTGGTCCCGAAGGCCTTGGCCAGGGAGTACACCAGCATCGTCCGTGGATTGAGTTCTGGCATGAAAGCGCGAATGTAGCCCTCGCCCCGTTCACCATAGGCACTCAACGAGTGAGAGTCGTCGAAGTAGAGGAACAGCCCGTACTTGTCCTGCAGTTGCAGAAGACGCTCGATAGGTGCGCTGCCGCCCATGCTGTAGGCACCGTCGGCGACATAGGCGACCAACGGGTGGCGCTTGCACATGTCTTCGATCAAGTCGACATCGTTGTGCTTGCAGGTGACCACTTGAGTCTCATCCCCGCAGACAGCCTTGACCTGGTTCAGGGCGAAGTGCGCGTTCTTGTCGAAGATCATGAACGGGCGCTGACCATCCGTGAAAATTCCGGCTGCCAACAATGGCAGCGATGCGACGATCCCAGCACTGCACGAGGTCGCGGTGAAGGCGCTGCAATTGAAGTGGGCAGACATGGCCTGCTCCAGTTCATCCAGTTCTTTCAGGCGGATCCGGATACGTGAAGTGGGCAGATTGACGGTGCCGCTTTGCAGCACATAGTCCGCCGCGCGTCTGGCCAGGCGTGGGTCGATCTCCAGCCCGAGGTATGAGCAGGAGCACATGTTCATGAACACGTGCCCGTTCTGATCGACCATGCGGCTGCGCTCGACATGCCTGACGCTCAAGTCGGTCAATCCGGAGTTATGTGCGAGTTGCCAGGAAGGGTTACCAATTTCGACCGTCCTGGCAGTATTGATAAATCGATTCTTAAAGTCAGACATAAGCCTTCCATTTGCTTGAATCAAGCATCGATAAAAGTTGCTTTGCGTGTATGTCGAGCGCTGCCAGGCATCTATATGGCTGCGCCGTGAAGAAGCTGGCCAGGGTTTCAAATTTTGGCCACTGTTGCAGTAGTTGAATGGTCGGTTGGTCAGTGAGGCCGAATATGGCCAAAGCCTAACTTATACGTCAAGTATTTCTTTCGGATATATAAGGTGGGCTTGGAATAGTAACGCTAAAGGAAACTATTGTCTGGATATCTAATCCTTGGCGGATGTGTCGGCGGGCTCAGGTCTTTGGCGTGGAGCTTAGAAGAGCCGCCAACCTCTGGGCTCTGCTCATTAAACAAAGGCGAACGACATGTTTAATGGCGTCGATCGAGTTGTAGGAAATAGCGTATGTGCATGCTGTGTTCATTAACGGAATGTTTATGGCGTGCCGCTGAGTCGGATACTTCAAAGCTTTCAAAAATAGAGGCTCGTTAGTCCGAGTAGCCATGGAGGTAACTTATGTCGGTGTTGTGCACATTACGTAGTAAGACCGTCATCGCCGCAATCCCTTGTCGACGATGGGAAGCTTCGCGGCCGCCGTAATCAGTTTTTCAACCTCTATTCGCGGCGGTTACTCGCGCTGTGGTTTTTTCAGGTCTTGGAAGTCTGCCGCTTGCCTACCGGTTGCTCGCTCGGGCGCTAGCGAGCCCTGACGCTTGCGCGGCGATCAAGACGCTCTGGTCGAAAGCGCCTCTTGTGGGTGCTTCGTACTGGGTAGCAAATCCGCTGGCTTTGGCATCCACGCCAACATTGAAGAGCTCACCGAGACCACCAGCAGGGTCATCGGCGCGCTGCTCATGCCTGCTCAGGTTTCGGGCTGGCCCGAGCGGTGAACTGTTGAATTGGGCTTGAGTCGGGGCCGACATTGACAGCCTCTGGCGGTTGCCGTTCAGAGGCTATCCGGATCCCCAAAAAACATCTGAATCCGCGACCGCAACCAGCGCTCTCCCGGATCATTGTCCTGTGACCCACGCCAGGCCATATGCAATTCGAAACTCTGCACCTCAACCGGCGGATCCTCGGCACGCAGGCCGCCGGCAGCGGTCAGCGTTTCGGCAGTGTAGTCGGGCACGGTGGCAAGGATATCGGTGCCCGCCAGCAAACTACCCAGGCCATTGAACTGCGGCACGGCGAGGACCACATGGCGTTTGCGGCCAAGCTTCTCCAGCACCTCGTCCATAAAACCACCCAGGTCGCCGGCAAACGACACCAGCGCATGGGGGCGGGCGCAGAAGTCGTCGAGGGTCAGGCTTCCGGGCATGGTGTCGGCGCGCAGCACTTTGGGTTTGCTGCGGCGCAAGACTTTGCGCTTGGCGTTGGCGGGCAAATCGTTGGTCCAGCTGACGCCAACCGAGATTTCGCCGCTGGCCAGCAACGCCGGCATCAACAGGTAGTTGACCCGGCGCACCACCAGAACAATCCCCGGCGCTTCGGCGCGGACGCGCTTTAGCAACTGCGGCAGCAGGGCGAATTCGGCATCGTCGGACAGGCCGATGCGAAACACGGTGGTGCTGGTGGCCGGGTCGAAGTCGGCGGCGCGGCTGACGGCCGTGGAGATGGAGTCGAGGGCCGGTGAGAGCAGGGCGAAGATTTCCACCGCGCGTGCCGAGGGCTCCATGCTGCGGCCGGTACGCACGAACAACGGGTCGTCAAACAGGTTGCGCAGGCGCGACAGGGCGGCGCTGATGGCGGGTTGGCCGAGGAACAGCTTTTCAGCCGCTCGGGTCACGCTACGCTCGTGCATCAATGTCTCGAAGACGATCAGCAGGTTCAGGTCGACGCGGCGCAAGTCGTTACGGTTCATCGGCTCGGCTTCACTTCACGTTTGGGGCAGGGGTGAATCTTAAGGGTAAAGACTGCTACCCTGCACCGCATAATTTGCTGCATGCGGCATTACCATCAATCAATGACAGGCATGTTGACTATTAATGGCCACGGATGGTCTAACCGTAAAAGCCCGGATAGAGTTCAGGGTATTAGAGGTTCACTAGGCGAGGTTTGCGATGTCCCGCATGATCCGTTTCCACAAGTTCGGCCCGGCCGAGGTGCTCAAGATCGAAGAGCAGGCCGCGCCGCAGCCGGCTGACGGCGAGGTGCAGATCCGCGTTGAAGCGATCGGTATCAGTTGGTACGACGTGCTCTGGCGGCAGAACCTGGCGCCGTCCCAGGCGCGCTTGCCTGCCGGTATCGGACACGAGATGGCGGGTGTGGTCATGGCCGTGGGCGAGGGTGTCGATGACCTTGCGGTTGGCGACAAGGTGGCCAGCTTTCCGGCCAGCAGTGCCAATGAGCATCCAGTCTACGGCGAAATCATCGTGCTGCCGCGTACCGCGCTGACTCGCTACCCGGAAATTCTTTCGCCCATCGAGGCCAGTGTGCATTACACGCCGCTGCTGATGGCCTATTTCGCTTATGTCGACCTGGCTCGAGCCAAGGCGGGGCAGACGGCGCTGGTCACCGACGCCAGTCATTGCGCCGGTCCCGCCTTCGTGCAGCTGGGCAAGGCCCTGGGCCTGAAGGTGTTCGCCGCAACCAAGGACCCCGAGCAACGCGACAACCTGCTGAAGCTGGGTGCCGACAAGGTGATCGTCACCGAAGAGCAAGACCTGCTCATGCAGATCAACAAGTACACCGGCAACCGCGGGGTCGATATGGTCCTCGACGGTCTGGGTGGTCCACAGATGTCGCTGTTGGGTGATGTACTGGCGCCGCGTGGCAGCCTGGTACTGTACGGCCTGCAAGGTGGCAACCAGACGCCATTCCCGGCCTGTGCCGCGTTCCAGAAGAACATCCAGTTCTTCGTCCATTGCATCGGTAACTTCACCGGCAAGCCGGAGTTGGGCATCACTCAGGACCAGGTAGCCCTGCAACGGGCCCTGCGTGACATCAACCAGTTCACCGCAGACAAATTGCTGACGCCGCAGATCATCAAGGTGTATCCCTTCGAGAAAGTGGTCGATGCGCACCGTTACATGGACGAATGTCCGTGCGGTGGGCGCCTGGTGCTGGAGATGGCCGACGCCTGAGATAATGGCCGATAAACAAGCCCGAGCATTGCTCGGGCTTTTTTGTGCCTGTTTCCCAACGGGCTTTCGGACTTTTCAATCAACTATCCGCGCTGCGCTATTAACCTGTTTCGCTATATTTATGTTGGGTTCGATTGCGATCTTGGCCTGTCTGGATAAAACATGCTGTTGTGATCTGCGCTGGTTTTTTACTTTATTCTGTGTCTTTTATTCATTGATCAACACCCGATAATGAGCTGTGGTTTGCACACTCAGGGAGTGAGTTGAAATGACAAAAAATCTGATGATTCAGGTGCGTAGCACCACTGGCCCGCGTATTGCCGTCATGTTGAACTGGCGGGCGAGGAAGTTTGTTTAGGCATAGTAGGAATTTGTAGGAAGTTTCCTAGGACTTTAACAGGCTCCTCATCCCTGCTGTTTGAGTTGTTTCGCAGGAGCGATCTTTCAGGCGGCCGTAACTGAAATTCAGGTGGGCGTTATGGGCAGTATTCACGATCAAGCCATGCAGTATATATATCAGCAAGTATTGCAGCGTCTGCTTGAACACTTGTCGCAGGCACAAAAAGCCTCGTTGCAGTTATTGATTCAGCGGTTGCTTGTGGCAGCCGGTGGTATCGAGCAAATCAAGTGCTTGCGCCTGATGTTCGTGTTCGATGCCAGTCAGCCCTGCGCCCAAGCCTTGGCGTGCCTGAGAGCGGCGCAGTTGAGCATCGCCGCACGGTCTCCGGGAACCTTCCAGTTGCGCATCGCCACCGCTTGGCAGGCGGGCATGAGCACAACGGCACAGGCAAACATCGATAGCACCTTCTCGAGACTGTTCATGCATGATGACCCGCGCATCGATTTGCTCGTGCTCGATGCCGGCCAGTTGCTGTCTTACGACAGTCGTCGCGCACCGTCCAGTGAGCAGCAGCAGGCAGAGCGCCAGGAGTGGCTGCTGTGCGGGCACTTGTCGGAAGATGCGTTACTGATGGCGAATTTTGCCAGTCATGGTTACCTGCACCTGGCTGAACTTGCCCGTCAGGCATTGCGTTGGAAGGGCGGTGTGGATGCCATCGTCAGCGCCGAACCACTGGCGGACCGCAAGCGCTATCTGGCCTGGAGCCGCCGTTCGTTGCGCAATGCCGACTTGCTCGGCGTTCGCCCCATCCACAGCTGTGCAACGTCGTTACTCGACGGCATGGGCGAACTGCGCCTGCGCTATCTGAACTACCTGCTGGGGGAGCAGCCGGCGAGCCTGGAACTGCCAGAGTCCGACAGCGGCTATCGGCCGGCATTGCGCTTTATCACCATCGACGACCTGGTAGCTGATCAGGGCCTGGCCCAGGGCGAGCGACTGGGCCGCTTCCTGGGATACAGCGTCGATGAGCAGGCTTTTTCCTGCGGGCGCTCTGGTGCTGCCAACCCGGTGCTGTTAGCGCACTTGCAGGGCTTGCGCGCAGAGTTCATCGACGACACCCGCTACCGCGACGGTATCGAGTCGTACCTGCAGCAAACGCGTTTTCTGATGCAGCGCAAGGGCGTTGCCCCAGCCCAACAAGCCCGTGTCCTCAATCACTGGCAGGCTGGCGTGCTGGATGAGCGGCGTGCGCAGGCCAATGACTTCGCCCAGCGCGCCTATGGCCTGAGTGAAGCGCAGCTGGTTTGCCAATTGTTCAGCCCTTTTGTGCGGCAGGGTTTGCAACTGGAGGCGTTTCTGCGCCGCTGCCACCCCGGCATGCTGGTGGCCATCCCGTACTTGCACAAGGCGTTGCGCGGGCAACCGGCCCCGGAACCGGTGGTGCAATGGTTGGTGGACACCAGCGGCTTGCCACTGGCCATGCTACAGAAACTGTATGGCCGTGAACCGGTCTCCGGTCGCCCTGCGGGTTGTTTGTTGAGCAGTTTGCAGGTACGCGGTGCCGACCTGCGTCACCTGAACATTCGCACGGCGAACGACATGCTGCAGAGGGGCGAGCAGGCTGGCCGCTATTGATGAAGCGCAGCGAGTTTGCCTATCAGGCGGTGTATCGCTACCTGCTTGAACTGATTGTCCAATTGGCGCCTGGCAGCTACAGCAAATTGCCTTCGTTACGCGACCTGTCGCGGCGTCTGAATGTCTCGATCTCGACTGTCCAGTACGCCTACGCCATGCTCGAGCATGAGGGGCGGGTGCAGTCAGTGCCCAAGTCCGGCTACTTTGCCAGAGGTGGCGAAGTCGCCGGGCAGCTCCCCTGTGACGAGGACCTGTTGCAAGACCTGCAGCAGCACACCCGCAGCCCGCAGATGCAGGTGTTCAACAGCACGCAATCGTTGCCTTCCCTGGAAGCGAACTTGCTGGGTATCGAGCGCCAGTTGCTGCGCCAGTATCCGCGCGCTGCGGGATGTGTCGATGCCTGCGGCGAAGTGGAGCTGCGCACCGCACTGGCGGCACGTTATACCCAGTCAGTGCAGCTGTATTGGCATGCCGAAGATGTATACCTGGCACCGGACCTGCGTTCGCTGTTCGAGGCCTTGCTGGCCGCGCTGGAACTGCAGGGCAGCACGGTACTGGTGACTTCACCCTGTTCCTGGCGCTTGCTGAGAATCCTGCAGGCCGCCGGGCTACGGGTCATCGAGCTACGCCTGGATGCGAGTGGGGCGTTGGACCTGGAGCGCTTTGCCAGTCTGCTTGAGCGCGAGCCTGTGCGCATGGTCATCTTGCCTTCGCGCTTGAACAGCCCCCACGGCAGCTTGATGGCGCCGGAGCAATATCCGGCCATTGGCGATCTGTTGACCCGGCACGGGGTGTGGCTGCTGGAAAACGACCTGGACGGCGAACACTGCTTTGTTGCGCGTCCCCAGGTTTGCCTGCGGGAGCTGGTCGACCCGCAGCGACTGTTGGTGTTCTCGTCTCTGGCTCGCACGGTGGGGGCTGAGGCACCCTATGCCTATTTGCTGTCGCGCCAGTGTCCGCAACAACTACAGCGCCAGTTCCTGGCCCGGGGCTTTTGCTTGCCGCCCCTGCGCCAGCAAGCGGTGGCGCGGCTGTATACCAAGGGGCGGGTTGATGTGCACCTGGAGCAGGTGCGGCTGCATTTGCGCGAGCGCGTCAGTCATCTGTATCAGCAAATGCAGACCTATCTGGGCGACCACCTGCACTTCCAGATGCCCGCGGGTGGCGCAACGATCTGGGCTCAAGCGCGGGCGCTGCTGGACTCTCGGGCGTTGTTTCAGCGCATGCTTGACCAGGGGCTGATGATCGCGCCGGGTGAGCTGTTCAGTCTGCAGGGTGACTACCGCCAGCATTTGCGCCTGGGTTGGCCGGCCAAGCAAGCGCACGATCTTCAGGGTGGGCTGAGTCTTTTGTCCGAAGCACTGCAGCAGGCTCAGAAGGCCAGCAGATAACGCAGGGTCAACTGGTCGCCCTCGGCGCGATTGCGTGCCCCGGATTCACTGTAGTAGTTGACGAACACACTGTGTCCGCCAGTGCTGTAGCGCACGCCGGGGCCGAAGCCGAACACCTGTTCTTTGGAGTCTTGCTGGCGATGGCCATCGACCCGGTCGGCACTGATCTGCTTGAGATGATAACCCGCCAGGCCCACGCGCCATTGCTCGTTCAGGGCGTAGGAGGCGGCGAAGTTGCTGTGCACGGCTTCACCCGGCTGAATGTCATCGGCTTGCAAACGTGCCGCCGGGCTGTCGTTGCGGCTGTTCCAGGCGTAGTGCAGGCGTCCGCTGAACTCCAGACGCTCGCTGGCCAGCCAGGTGAAGGCGTAGTGCGGGCTGAAGGTCCAGAGGTTGCTGCCGGTGTTGATCTGGGCGTTCTTGTCGTAGTCGCCGGTGGGCAGGGTGAAAACGAAGTTCAAGCGTTGCCAGAACGGGCGGCCAAACAGCATCACCGGGTCCCACTGCAGCAGTAGCGGACTGACCACCAGATCACCCTGGCGCGTGCGCGTGCCGCTTGGGCCGCCGTCGATGTCCAGGTCCAGATGGACCAGGGGCAACAGCACCTCCGCACCGTAATAGGCACCGGCAATGCGCTGTTCGCTGATATAGGCGAAGTGCGGCAGCACCGTGGCACTGCGCACCCGCTGGCGGCCGGGTACCGAATGGCCGCCGGCATCGACGGCCTGGTTGCTGCGGTTGTACTGCAGCGGCAGCTCGAAGAGCATGCCAGGCTTGGTAATACCGTCGAGGAAGCTGGTATTACCCAGGGGCAGGGGAGGCAGGCTGACACTGTCGGCCTGGGCTTCCAGGCACACGAGTGGCCAGAGCAGGCCAAGGGTGGGCAGGTGGGCTGCACGCATGCAAGAGTCTCTTTATTGGACGTTGATCAAAGCAGGTTGAAGGGATAGTCGAGGATTACCCGGTATTCGTCGGCGCTGGCGTTGCCACGGGTGTTGCCCGGGGCGGTGTAGCCGTCGCCGGGGCGATGGCTGGCCCAGCGCAAGGTCAGGTTCAGGCCCTTGGCCGGGCCATCGGGCACGGCGTAGCGCAGGGCGATATCGCGCTCCCAGTGTTTGGCGTGCTTACCCTCGGGGTTGTAGATGTAGCCGTAGCCGGGGCTGGCCGGATCGACACGGGTAAGGTCGGCCTCGCCACGGGTGTAGCCGACACTGAGCTGCAGGTTGGGCGCGCGCAGGGCTTGCAGACTGGTCTGGTACTGCAGTTTCCAGGACTTTTCCCCGGGGCCGTTGAAATCGGCGTACTGCATGGCGTTATTCAGATAGAGGAAGGTTCGATCATTCTGGGCAAGGAAGTCGAAAGGGGTGTCCCCCTCGATTTTTTGCAGGCCGAGGCTGAGCGACTGGCTACCCTGCGCCAGGGTCAGGCCGGCGCTGTAGGCGTCGTTATCGATGCGCCCCAGCTGGCTGCGTCCCTGGTCGCGGGTCTTGAAGTAGTGCAGGTAGGGCGTCAGGCGCAGCTCGCGGTACACCAGGAAGGTCTTGCTCAAGCCCAGGTAATGCTGGTCCCAAAGGTCGGCAAGGCGGCCGCTGTACCAGGTCAGGTTCAGTGATTGCGCTGCACCGTAGGTGGCACCGAACCAGGTCATATGCGAACTTTCCCGGTCGGGGGCGACGCCTGCGCGGTTGCCATTGCCGTAGGCACTTTGCAGGTTGCTGTGTCCGCTCTGGTTGCGCAAGCGGGTCGACTCGACCCAGCCGGCGTCGAACATCACCTGCTCGATGCTGAAGTTCTTTACCGTCACCCCGCGATAGCTCTGGGGGAACAGGCGGCTGCTGCCACTGGCGATCAGTGGATTTTCCAGCAGTTGATCGCCGACCTTGAGCAGGCTGTCGAAGGCGCGAAATTTGACCGCGGCACCGGCTGCGGAGAACTCGTCCAGCGGTCGACCCTGGCTGTCCAGGGGCATGAGCCCTGCACCGCCACGGCCACCACCGCCATCCAGTTTCAAGGCACTGAAACCATGCACATCCAGGCCCATGCCGATCAGCGTGTCGGTGTATCCGGAGCGAAATGACAGCAGCACGCCCTGTGCCCATTCACGTTGGTCGCGCCGAGCCGGGGTGTGATGGTTGTCGCGGGCGAAGTAGTAATTGCGCAACAGGCCGTTGAGGCTCGAGCCGCTGACGAGGCCGGGGGCAATCGCCAGTTCTGCGTGCTGACGCTGGGTCAGGTCGAGGTTGATGTTGTCCCGTTGCCCCAGCGAGTTGTCAGCCTGGCTGACGGTGGAAACGCATAGCAGGCTCAGGGCCATCATTGGTGATCGGCAGGGGTTTACCCGGTTCATCAGTACGGTGCCCCCAGTTTCAGTCGTTGTTCCAGTGCTGGTACGTTGGCTCGACAAAATGCGTCGTCAACGCACAACGCATTAGACTTTAGTGGGTTTCCGGTGGCTGTGAAATCCGTATGTCCGGACTTCTACGTTCTATAAATGGAACGATCACGCCTCCCTACACGCTGTTTGGCCGAGAACGAGACAGACGCTGGACAACGCTAGTCGATCAGCGGTCAACAGGCAGGTTGCCAAGGGTACCGGTCTGTATGTATAACCAGTGTCATTGATGCCTGCCAGTAGCCTTGCCGTGATCGCCCATTCTGTCGACGACCCGTTCTATTACCTGTTCAACTTCCAGCAAGTGCTGCACTGGATCGCGCTGCGCTATGCCGATTTGCTCGATGACAGCGAGCAGGCGTTCATCAGCCAGTTCGATGAACTGCCGCGTGCTTCCCAGGCCCTGCTGGTGCGCATGGTGATGCGCAAGGGCGAACTGTTTCGCCCGAGCAAGCTCGACTACGCCGAAATTGGTGCACCGCTGCCTGCCTTGCAGCCATTGCTTGAACAACGCTGGGTTACCGACGACAGCCCGTTGAGCCTTGAACAGCTGTTTCAGGTGTTGCGCAAGGAAGAAATCGCCAGCGGATTTGCCACGCAGTTGGCGCGACCGCGAGCGCCCAAGGCCGAGCTGTTCGCCCAGTTGCAGGCCCTTGAACTATCACCCCGGCCTTTGCATGACTGGTTGCCCGGCTTTACAGAGCCGGTCATCACGCTGCAGCTGCAAGCGATGTGCGACCGCTTTCGACTGCTGTTCTTCGGCAACCTGTACCAGGACTGGTCGGAGTTTGTGCTGGCGGATCTTGGGCTGCTGCGCTACGAACAGGTGGCCTTCAGTGACGAATCGCGGGCGCTGCGCCAGCGCAGCGATGTCGATCTGGCCCTGGCCTTGCACCGCTGCGCCGATTTGCTGGAGCAAGGGACGTCGGTGCAGCAGGTCCTGGCCGAGGTCGAATCACTGGAGAGTGACAACCCATGGTTGTTGCGTCGTCGCTCGCGCCTGCTGTACCAGCTTGGCCAGCACAGCGAGCGCCTGGGGGAATGGGATTTGGCCTTGCAGATCTACCCGCGCAGCCAGCACCCGCAGGCACGAATCCGGCGTATCCGCGTGCTCGAACGCAGTGAACAGTGGGACCAGGCCCATGCGTTGGCCACCGAGGTTGCCCAGCAACCTGCCGGCCCCGTTGAAGTCCAAGCGCTGGCGCGGATACTGCCGCGCCTGCGGCGCAAGCTGGGTGGGCCGGCACAACCGCGGCAGGTAAAAACGCACACCGGGCTGATCGAGCTGCAGTTGCCGCTGGAGCATGCCGTGCTGGGCGTGGAGCAGGCGGTGCAACTGCACCTCGAGCAAGAGGGGGGCGAGGTGCACTACGTCGAGAACACCCTGTTCAACAGTCTGTTCGGCCTGTTGTGCTGGGAGGCGATTTTCGCGCCGATGCCGGGGGCGTTCTTTCACCCGTTCCAGAGCGCCCCGCAGGACCTGCACGACCCTGAGTTCCAGGCGCGGCGCAGCGCGCTGTTCAACGATTGCCTGGGGCAACTCGACGATGGCCGCTACCAGCAGACCATCCGCCAACATTTCGTCAGCAAGCAGGGCCTGCAATCGCCTTTCGTGTACTGGCAGGTGCTCAACCAAAACTTGCTCGATCAAGCCCTGGCCTGCCTGCCGGCACCGCATCTCAAGCGCTGTTTCGAGCGCTTGCTTGACGATATCCAGAGCAACCGCGCCGGCATGCCTGACCTGATTCAGTTCTGGCCCGAGCAGCAACGCTACCGGATGATCGAGGTCAAGGGGCCGGGTGACCGCCTGCAGGACAACCAGCTGCGCTGGATCGACTTCTGCGCTGAACACGGCCTGCCGGTCGAGGTCTGCCATGTCCGCTGGATCACGCCGGCGCCATGAGCTATCGCGTAGCGGTACGGGCATTGTGCGAATTCAGCGCCAAGGTGGGCGATCTGGACCTGCGCTTCACGCCGTCACCCACTGCCCAGGAGGGCATCAGCGGCCATCAACGGGTGGTCGCCCGCCGTGGGCCGGGCTTTGAAGCCGAGATCAGCCTTGAGGGGCAGTTCGCGGCCTTGCAGGTGCGTGGCAGGGCCGACGGCTATGACCCGCAGCTCAACCGCCTGGAAGAGATCAAGACCTACCGTGGTGACCTGGCGCGCCAGCCGGACAATCACCGCCAGTTGCACTGGGCGCAGGCGAAAATCTATGGCTGGCTGCTTTGTCAGCAGCGCCAACTCAGCGAAATCAACCTGGCGCTGGTGTACCTGGATGTCGACAGCGATAGCCAGACGCTGATTGAGCAGCACTGCAGCGCCGCGGCGCTCGAGCAGTTCTTCAACACCCAGTGTGCGCTGTTTCTGCACTGGGCCGAGCAACAAATGCAACGCGTGGCGCTACGCGACGCCGGGCTGCAGGGTCTGGCGTTTCCCCATGGCCAGTTCCGCCGTGGCCAGCGCGAGCTTGCCGAGACCGTGTACAAGGCAGTCAGTACCGGCCGATGTCTGTTGGCGCAGGCCACGACGGGCATTGGCAAGACCCTGGGTACGCTGTTCCCGTTGCTCAAGGCGATGGTCCCGCAACAGTTGGACAAGGTCTTCTTCCTGACGGCGAAGACGCCGGGTCGCGCCCTGGCGCTGGAGGCCTTGCAACAGGTGCACGACAGTGCCCCGGAACTTGCCCTGCGCAGCCTGGAGCTGGTCGCTCGCGACAAGGCCTGCGAATACCCCGGCACGGCCTGTCACGGTGAGGCCTGCCCGTTGGCCAAAGGCTTCTACGACCGGCTACCGGCGGCCCGCGAGGCGGCCCAGGTACGGACGATCCTCGACAAGGCCGCCTTGCGTGAGATCGCCCTGGAGCATCAAGTCTGCCCTTACTATCTGGGCCAGGAGATGGCGCGTTGGGTCGACGTGCTGGTGGCCGACTACAACTATTACTTTGATCAAAGCGCCTTGTTGCATGGCCTGGCCCAGGTCAACCAGTGGCGCGTGGCGCTGCTGGTGGACGAAGCGCACAACCTCGTGGAGCGGGCGCGGCAGATGTACAGCGCCAGCCTCGATCAATGGCAATTGCAAGCCCTGCGCCGCAGCAAACCCGACGGCATGGGCAGTGCGCTGGACCGCCTCAACCGACAGTGGAATGCGCTGCACAAGGCGCAGGTGGCGCCTTACCGGGTGGTCGACGCGTTACCGGAGGCTTTCCTCAAGGCATTGCAGCACTGTGTCGGGCTGATCCAGGAGCAACTCAACCAGCAGCCCGCCGGCATCGACCCGGCGCTGCTGCAGTTTCTCTTCGATGCGCTGCAGTTCATTCGCGTCAGCGAGCTGTTCGACGCGCATTTTCTCTTCGATATCAGCAAGCGCGAGGGACCGGGTAAACGCAGCCTGTCGACCTTGTGTCTGCGCAATGTGGTACCGGCCGCGCAGATCGGTCCGCGAATGGCCAGCGCCCGCAGCGCCACGCTGTTTTCCGCGACCCTGAGCCCGAGGCACTACTACGCCGACCTGCTGGGGATGCCGGCCGACACTGCCTGGCTGGACGTGGTCTCACCCTTTGCCGCCGAGCAGTTGCGGGTGCAGGTGGTCAGTCAGGTATCCACCCGCTTTCAGCGCCGAGCAGCCTCGATCGCTCCGATTGTCGAGCTGATCGCCACGCAATATACCGCTGAGCCCGGCAACTACCTGGCGTTCTTCAGCAGCTTCGAATACATGCAGCAGGTTGCGGCCTTGCTGGCCAGCGTGCATCCAGACATCGTCCAGTGGTGTCAGGCTCCGGGTATGGACGAGACGCAGCGCCAGGGTTTCCTGCAGCGCTTCGAACCCGAGGGGCGCGGCGTCGGCTTCGCCGTGCTCGGCGGTGCTTTCGGCGAGGGTGTCGACTTGCCGGGGACGCGCTTGATCGGGGCCTTTGTCGCGACCCTCGGACTACCCCAGGTCAACCCGGTCAACGAGCAGATCAAACAGCGCATGAGCCAGTTGTTCGGTGCCGGGTTTGACTACACCTACCTGTACCCCGGGGTGCAGAAGGTCATCCAGGCGGCAGGGCGGGTCATTCGCGGCACCGACGACCGGGGCACGGTCATGTTGATCGACGACCGCTTCGCCGAGCCCCGGGTGCAGAGCATGTTTCCGGCCTGGTGGGCGCCACAGCAGAAAAAATCCTGAGCCTGGGGAGCATTGGCGTCGCGTGGTTGTCAAAGTGCCAGTAAACTCTGTGGGTTGATTACCCTGAACATCCTTTCTTGAGGTTTTGCATGAAGCTCAGTCCTTTGGCAGGCAAACCGGCTCCAGCCTCCGTGCTGGTGGATATCCCGCGCCTGTTGACCGCCTACTATACCGGCCAGCCCGATGCCAGCATCGCTGGCCAACGCGTCGCGTTCGGTACTTCCGGGCACCGCGGCAGCTCACTGGACCTGAGCTTCAACGAGAACCATGTAGTGGCCATCAGTCAGGCGATCTGCCTGTACCGCCAGGCCAAGGGCATCGACGGTCCACTGTTTATTGGCGCCGACACCCATGCGCTGTCGGCACCGGCTGCGGCCAGTGCCTTGCAGGTGCTGGCCGCCAATGGCGTTGAAGTCATGCTGTCCAAGGATGACGAGTACACGCCGACCCCGGCGGTGTCTCACGCCATCATCTGCTACAACCGCGGGCGCAGCAGCGGCCTGGCGGACGGTATTGTCATCACGCCGTCGCACAACCCGCCGCAAAGCGGTGGCTTCAAGTACAACCCGCCCAATGGCGGCCCGGCCGACAGTGATGTCACCAAGTGGATCGAAGCCAAGGCTAACGAGCTGCTGGCTGCTGGCCTCAAAGACATCAAGCGCATCGACTACGAGCAGGCCCTGCAGGCGAGCACCACCCACCGTCATGACTACGTCAGCAGCTACGTTGCCGACCTGGAAAACGTCATTGATTTCGACGTCATTCGCAGCGCCAACCTGCGTCTGGGTGTCGATCCTCTGGGCGGCGCAGGCGTGCGTTACTGGTCGGCGATTGCCGAGCATTACAAGCTGAACCTGGAAGTGGTCAACACCGAGGTCGATCCGACTTTCCGCTTCATGTCCGTGGACTGGGATGGCCAGATCCGCATGGACCCGTCCTCGCCATATGCCATGCAGGGCCTGATCGGCCTGCGCGAGCGCTTTGATGTGGCCTTCGCCTGCGACCCGGACCACGACCGCCATGGCATTGTGACGCCTAACGGCCTGCTGGCACCGAACAACTACCTGGCGGTGGCGATTGACTACCTGTTCCAGCACCGGCCGCAGTGGCGTCAGGATGCTGCCGTTGGCAAGACCGTGGTCAGCAGCGGCCTGATCGACCGTGTCAGCGCACGTCTGGGCCGACGCTTGTATGAAGTGCCGGTCGGCTTCAAGTTCTTCGCCGATGGCTTGTTCGATGGCAGCCTGGGCTTTGGCGGTGAAGAGAGCGCCGGTGCCTCGTTCCTGCGTAAAGACGGCAGCGTCTGGACCACCGACAAAGACGGTTTGATCCCGGCCCTGCTGGCTGCGGAAATCACCGCCCGCACCGGTCGTAACCCGAGCCAGGCTTACGAGGAGCTGACCGCCGAACTGGGTGAACCCTTCGCGACCCGGGTCGAGGCCAAGGCCAATGCGCAGCAGAAGGCACTGCTGAGCAAGCTGGCACCGGAGCAGGTCAAGTCGACTGAACTGGCCGGTGAGCCGATCGTGCAGATCCTCAGCCATGCCCCGGGTAACAACCAGGCCATCGGTGGTCTGAAGGTGATGACTGCCAACGGCTGGTTCGCCGCACGGCCGTCGGGTACCGAAGACATCTACAAGATCTACGCGGAAAGCTTCATCGACGACGCGCACCTGCAGCGTCTGGTGGCTGAAGCGCAGGAACTGGTTGACGCGGCTATCGCCTGATAGCCACTTAGCTCTCTTTGAAACGTACTCGCCCTGGCTTTTCAGTAGGGCGAAGGCGAGTGCCAGCTGACACTGGCTCTTGTGGGAGCTGGCGAAGCCGGCGAGGGGCCGGTACAGACCACAACAAACCGCAGCCAGGTTTTGCGACCGCTGTGCGGTCGATCGCCGGCTAGCGCCTGCTCCCACAGGGATTCAACCCCTTCAGAACCCGTCTGGGCTTGTGTCTTTCAAAGGCCGCTTTCGGCGTGCAACAACTCTCCCTCCACAACCGTGCGGTCAACCAGACGGATACTGTCGCGTCCTCCACGTTTGGATTCGTACAGCGCCGCATCACCTTGCTCGATCAACGCGGCAAGGCTTGCCGGCGGCTGGTTGAACAGCGTAGCGCCGATACTCAGGGTCACGGCGGCAGGCGTGGCGAAGGCCTGTGAAGCGTCTTGCTGAAAACGCTCGCGTAACGTGCTGCCCAACTCGACGATGCGTTCTTTCGAGGCATTGCTCAGCAGGATGACAAACTCGTCACCGCCCAGCCGCGCCGCCAGCGCACCCTCGGGCAAGTGCGAACGAATGATCTCGCTCAGATCAACCAACAGCCGGTCACCGGCGAGATGGCCGTGCAGGTCGTTGACCCCTTTGAAATTGTCGATGTCGATCAACAGCAAGGCGCCTGGGCGCGTGCCCGATACGTTGTCCAGCAGCCGCGGTGCCCGCACTTCCAGGGCGCGGCGGTTGTACAGCGAGGTCAACGGGTCGCGTGCGGCCAGCCGGGCAATCCGCGCCTCACGGCGATGGCGCTCGGTGCCGGTCATCGACAGGGCGATCAGCATGATTGCCATTGCCCCTTCAACCAGCGAAATCTGGATGATCTCACCTTGAAAAGCGGCCAGGTCAATCAGCGTACCGGGTACCACTGGGGTCAGCGCCTTGACCAGGTAGAACAGGCCATGGATCAGCAGCACATAACGCAGCTGCACGGCGCCAACGCTCAATGACTTGCCATGCGGGCGCAGGAGCAGGCTGGCCCTGAGTGCCAGCACGGCAACCAGCAGGGAGTTGGCCATGAACATGACCTTCGACCACCAGGGTTCGCTCGGCAGCAACAGCAGCGCAAGCCAGGATGCGAAGACCAGGTACCAGCCGCGTGACAGGCGCACTTGGGTGAAGCGCGCAACACCGATCAGGAACAGCCAATGAGCGAGCACCAACAGGCCATTGGCGAACCAGATGCCGATCAGCAGCAGGCCGCTCATGCGTAGCAGTGCAAGTGTCGAGCCCACGGTAATCGTGGCAAAGCCCCCACTCCAGAACAGCAGTGAGGGCTCGCGAATGCTGCGCCACTCAATGGCCAGGTAGAGCGCCGCGGCCGCAGCGAGGGCGGTGGAAAGGATCAACAGCGTGGGAGGGTCGAGTGTCATAGGCTGACGGGTCTGTCTGAAGTGCAGAAAATGGCCCAATTGTAAGCGTTCGGGCCATTTTTTTCCGCGTCCTGACAGATGACATTTTTGCGTCCGGGGCGTACCTGCGACGCCTCCCGATTACTCCTGACCCTGACGCAGGCGGGTACTGATCAATGCCGCCAGCACCAGCAGCGACGCAATCAGCCACAGGCCGTTGCGGGTGTTGCCGGTGGTCTGCTCGATCAGGCCCATGACCGACGGCCCGACAAAACCACCCAGCAAACCGCAGGTGGTGACAAAGGCCAGGCCCGCCGCCAGGGCACTGCCGCTCAGGCGGCTGGAAGGGAAGACGAAGATGATCGATTGCACCACGAACAGCATCAACGCCGTCAGCGAGAAACCGATCAGGCCGATGAACGAGTTGGACAGCGAGGCCAGCAACAGGCCAGCTGCCATGGTCAGCAAACCGAAGAACAGCAGGGTGCGGCAGCGGCTGGGTGATGTGGCCAGGCGTGGCAAGGTCGCGGCACCGATCGCGGCGGCAATCCAGGGTACGGAGGTCAGCATGCCGATTTCAAACGGCGACAGGGCGGCGTAGGTGCCGATGATGCCAGGCAGGAAGAAGATGACCGTGTAGATGGTGATCTGGTGGACAAAGTACACCGCGATCGCCAGCCAGATCTGTTTGTCGCGAAACATCTGGCTCAAGCGGCTTTGCTGCGGCGCAGCGGCTTTTTCGGCGTTCAAGCGTCGCTCGATGTCCTCGGCATCGGCAGCCGACAGCCAAGGTGCGGAGGAGGGGCCGTCCGGCAGCTTTTTCCACACCACGTAGGCCAGGGCTACTGCCGGCAAGCCTTCGATGACGAACAGCCACTGCCAGCCGTGCCAGCCCATGACGCCGTCGAGTTCCAGCAAGGCGCCGCCCAGCGGACCACTGAGAATATTGGCCAGGCATACCCCGAGCAGAAAATAGCCGGTGGCGCGGGCGCGTTGCTCACGGTCGAACCAGTAGGTCAGGTAAAGCATGACGCCGGGAAACAGGCCGGCCTCGGCCACCCCGAGCAGCAGGCGCATGATGTAGAACGAGGTTTCGCCCTGGACGAAGGCCATGCCCGCCGAGAGCAAACCCCAGGTGATCATGATGCGGGTGATCCAGAAGCGCGCGCCGACCCGGTGCATGATCAGGTTGCTCGGTACCTCGGCCAGCGCGTAGGTCAGAAAGAACAGCCCAGCACCCAGGCCATAGGCGGCCGCCGACAAGCCCAGGTCGATGCCCATGCTGGCTTTGGCCAGGGCAATGTTGGTGCGGTCCAGGAAGCTCATCACGTAGACCACGATCAGCAGCGGCATCAGCTTGCGCAGCAGCAGGCTGTTCAGGCGTTGTTCGGCAGGGACAGCAGGCGCGGCGGCCGCTGTCGCAGTAGTGAGGATTGTCATTGTTGTTTCCCCGTTGCAATGTTCTGGCAGGGTGCCGCGCAGTGTGCGGCACCGCGGTTGGATCGATCAGGAACGGTTGATGTCGAGCCACACCGGGCCGTTGGGGTATTGGTAGCGTTCCAGAGTTTCCGCACGCATCTCAATGCTGTAGCCGGGACGCTGCGGCGGCATGTAACGACCGCGACGAATCACCACCGGGTCGAGGAAGTGTTCGTGCAGGTGGTCGACGTATTCCAGTACGCGGTTGTGCAATGAGGCCGACACGGCGATGTAGTCGAACAGGGCAATGTTCTGCACATACTCGCACAGACCGACGCCGCCGCCATGGGGGCAGACCGGCACGTCGTACTTGGCGGCCATCAGCAGCACGATCAACACCTCGTTGAGGCCACCCAGACGGGCGGCGTCCAGTTGGCAGAAGTCGAGTGCGCCGGCCTGGAACATCTGCTTGAACATCACCCGGTTGTGGCAGTGCTCACCGGTAGCTACACCGATCGGCGCAATGCGCTGGCGGATGGCAGCGTGGCCAAGAATGTCGTCGGGGCTGGTCGGCTCTTCAATCCACAGCGGATTGAAGGCGGCCAGGCGGCGCATGTTTTCTATCGATTCATCGACGCTCCAGACCTGGTTGGCGTCCATCATCAGGGTGTGTTCCCAGCCCATTTCATCGCGCAGGATGCTGGCGCGGCGGATATCGTCTTCGAGGTTGGCACCGATTTTCTGCTTGATGTGGGTCCAGCCCTCGGCGATCGCATCACGGGCCAACTGACGCATTTTTTCTTCGCTGTAGCCCAGCCAGCCAGGCGCGGTGGTGTAGCCGGGGTAGCCTTCACGCAGCATCTGCGCCTCGCGCTCGGCCTTGCCGGGAGCCTGGCGGCGGAGCAGGGCGATGGCTTCTTCGGGGGTGAGTACGTCGGTGACGTAGCTGAAGTCCAGGCAGCGCACCAGTTGCTCAGGCGTCATGTCGGCCAGCAGCTTCCACACCGGTTTGCCTTCGTGCTTGGCCCACAGGTCCCACACCGCGTTGACGATGGCGGCGGTCGCCAGGTGAATCACACCTTTTTCCGGGCCAAGCCAGCGCAGCTGGCTGTCGCCAACGGTGAAGCGGTGCCAGAAGGCGCCCATGTCGGCAGTGATTTCTTCCAGGGTCAGGCCGACGATCAGCGGCGCCAGCGATTGCACGGCAGCGACGCAGATCTCGTTGCCGCGGCCGATGGTGAAGGTCAGGCCGTGACCTTCCAGGCCAGTGGCGTCGGTGTGCAGCACGACGTAGGAGGCGGAATAGTCGGGGGCGCTGTTCATCGCGTCCGAGCCGTCCAGCGACAGCGAAGTAGGGAAGCGGATGTCGCGAACGCTCAGGTGGGTAATACGTATGCTCATGGCGGACTCTTGTTATCGGTGACCACTGGGAGGCTTGACTGTAGGTTGGCGAGCGATACAGGCATAATCGCGAATTCCTAAGTAGGGATATCGGATTTGATATGTCTCTTTCCCCTGACGACAACACACGGCCGTCGGCCAGCCTCGGCGCGCTGAAGATCTCCAGCCGCCAGATCACCCTGCTCAACGCCTTGGGCGAGTTCGGCAACCTGCGCCGGGCCGCTGCCGCGATGCATACCACGCAACCGGCGGCGAGCCTGTTGCTGCAACAACTTGAAGAGCGCCTTGGCGTGCGCTTGTTCGAGCGTTTGCCGCGGGGCATGCAGCCGACGCTGTATGGCGAAGTGATGATTCGTTACGCCCAGGGCGCGCTGCACGAGTTCGAGCACGCCCAGGCGCAGATCGCGGAGCTGGCCCGAGGCGCCCTGGGGCTGGTGCGGGTCGGCAGTGTCATGGGGCCGGTGCCAGGCTTGCTGACCAAAGCGGTGCTGGCTTACAAACGCGACCATCCCAAGGTACGCATTTCCCTTGAGGTCGGCACCAGCGACACCTTGCTGCCGTCGCTGCTGCGCGGAGATTTTGACGTGGTGATCGGGCGTTTGCCCGACCAGAGCGACAGCCAGGAGCTGAACATCGAGCTGCTGGACAGCGATGAGCAGATGCGCGTGGTGGCGCGCGCGGGTCATCCGTTGGCAGCGGCATCGGCGCTTGCGCTGGCCGACCT
>Ga0247821_10000549_pt1 | contig 20837 bp, 18 predicted proteins | sample 13C_Glycerol_Day_FD_192481 | JGI IMG/M metagenome (GOLD analysis project Ga0247821, IMG submission 192481) | Soil microbial communities from agricultural site in Penn Yan, New York, United States - 13C_Glycerol_Day14 | ecosystem: Environmental > Terrestrial > Soil > Agricultural land | place... | reverse complement strand
ATGTTCCGCTAAGGGCTCGGCCCTGGCGACACCACGTTGACGTAAAGCGCCCCGCCCCAACACCTGTTGTTGGGGCGGGGCTTTTTTGCCCATCCCGCTTTGGCGCTGGTCGCAAACGCCATTCGGGAATGGCTACTTTGGAGATGTAAAATGACTGATTTCATCCTGAACGCCCAAGCGCGTACCGACCTGGGGAAAGGTGCGAGCCGCCGCCTGCGTCGTCTCGCCTCCAGCATCCCTGCCGTTGTTTACGGTGGTGACAAAGAAGCGCAATCCCTGACCATCGTGGCCAAGGAAATCGCCAAGCTGTTCGAAAACGAAGCTGCTTTCAGCCACGTCATCGAACTGAACGTTGACGGCGTCAAGCAGAACGTCGTTGTCAAAGCGATGCAGCGTCACCCGTCCAAAGGCATCATCCTGCACGCTGACTTCGTCCGCGTTGTAGCTGGCCAGAAACTGACCGCCAAAGTCCCAGTGCACTTCATCAACGAAGAAGCTCCGGTCAAGAAAGGCGGCGAGATCTCCCACGTAGTTTCCGAGATCGAAGTTTCCTGCGAAGCCAAGGACCTGCCTGAGTTCATCGAAGTCGACCTGGCCAACGCCGAAGTCGGCACCATCGTTCACCTGTCGGACCTGAAAGCTCCGAAAGGCGTCGAGTTCGTCGCTCTGGCTCACGGTAACGACCTGGCTGTTGCCAACGTTCACGCTCCGCGTGTTGCGCCTGAAGCTGCAGAAGGCGCTGCCGAGTAATCTACTCAGCACGCCGGCGTTGATCGGGTTACAGTGCCCCGCACTGTAACCCCCAACTCCAAGGAAGAGCCCCTGACGTGACCGCCATTCAACTGATCGTCGGCCTGGGAAACCCCGGCCCCGAATACGAACAGACCCGGCATAACGCAGGGGCTCTTTTCGTAGAACGCATCGCCAGCGCCCAGCGCGTCAACCTGACCGCTGACCGCAAGTATTTCGGCCTGACGGCTAAATTCAGCCATCAGGGCAACGACGTTCGCCTGCTGATTCCGACCACCTACATGAACCGCAGCGGCCAGGCCGTTGCTGCACTGGCCAACTTCTTCCGTATCGAGCCAGATGCCATCCTGGTGGCCCACGACGAACTCGACCTGCCCCCCGGCGTCGCCAAACTCAAGAAGGGTGGCGGCCATGGTGGGCACAACGGCCTGCGCGACATCATCGCGCAGCTCGGCAACAAGAACGACTTTCACCGTCTGCGGCTTGGCATCGGCCACCCGGGTGACAGTAGCAGGGTCTCCGGTTTCGTCCTGGGCAAGGCGCCGCGCGCCGAGCAGGAGAAACTGGACGCCAGTATCGATTTTGCCCTCGGCGTGCTGCCGGACATCCTCGCCGGCGACTGGACGCGTGCGATGAGAGAGCTGCACAGCCAAAAGGCCTGACTCTTCAGAAGAGGGATTCACCATGGGTTTCAATTGCGGCATCGTCGGTCTGCCCAACGTCGGCAAGTCCACCCTGTTCAACGCCTTGACCAAATCCGGTATCGCAGCGGAGAACTTCCCCTTCTGCACCATCGAGCCGAACAGCGGCATCGTGCCGATGCCCGACGCCCGCCTGGACGCCCTGGCGGCCATCGTCAAGCCGAACCGCGTCCTGCCGACCACCATGGAATTCGTCGACATCGCAGGCCTGGTCGCCGGTGCCTCCAAGGGTGAAGGCCTGGGCAACAAGTTCCTCGCCAACATCCGCGAGACCGACGCCATCGCTCACGTGGTGCGCTGCTTCGAAGACGAGAACGTGATCCACGTCTCCAACAGCGTCGATCCCAAGCGCGACATCGAGATCATCGACCTGGAACTGATCTTCGCCGACCTCGACAGCTGCGAAAAGCAACTGCAAAAGGTTGCGCGCAACGCCAAGGGCGGTGACAAGGATGCCCTGGCCCAGAAGGCCATCCTGGAAAAACTGATTCCGCACTTCACCGAAGGCAAGCCGGCGCGCAGCCTGATGAAAGACATGGCCGCCGACGAAAAGGCGCTGATCCGTGGCTTCCACCTGCTGACCAGCAAGCCGGTGATGTACATCGCCAACGTGGCTGAAGACGGCTTCGACAACAACCCGCACCTGGACGTGGTCCGCGCCATCGCCGAAGAAGAAGGCGCAGTCGTGGTGCCGGTGTGCAACAAGATCGAAGCGGAAATCGCCGAGCTCGACGAAGGCGAAGAGAAGGACATGTTCCTCGAGGCCCTGGGCCTGGAAGAGCCTGGCCTGAACCGCGTGATCCGCGCCGGTTACGGCCTGCTCAACCTGCAGACCTACTTCACTGCCGGTGTCCAGGAAGTCCGCGCCTGGACCGTTCGCGTCGGCGCCACCGCGCCTCAGGCTGCCGGTGTGATCCACACCGACTTCGAGAAAGGCTTCATCCGCGCCGAAGTGGTCGCCTATGAAGATTTCATCCAGTACAAGGGTGAAGGCGGCGCGAAAGAAGCCGGCAAATGGCGTCTGGAAGGCAAGGACTACATCGTCAAGGACGGTGACGTGATGCACTTCCGCTTCAACGTCTGACGGCCCCCGTGGAACGCCACGGCACCTGATGGACCTACCCCCCGTGATCACCAGGTGACACGGGGGGTTTTGCATTCAGGCCCAGGCATCCTTGCCGCTTTGTCAGTCGAAGGTGGAGGGACGCAGGCAACCGAGCGCCATGGCGACCAGGCTATCGAGTAACGCCGGGGATTCGAGCTGGCTCGGCATGTCTTCCAGTACCGAGCGGATTACACTGCGTAGCCCCTGCCCGAGCAGGTAGGCCGCCAAGCCAGGGTGATCGACGGCGATCTCTTGCTCATACAGGTGCAGGAGCGGCAGCCAGGTCGCTTCGATGAATTCGCCTGCCGTGCGATAAGGGCCGCGCCACATGCCCAGGTGCAGGGCTGCGTGATACCGCAAGTGAAACGCCTTGTTCAATTTGAACAAGCGCGTTTCGACCCGAATGATATTGGCCAGAATTTCCCGCAGCGCCGACTTCAAGGGTACGCCAACCAACCTTTCGCGCATTCTCAGCACTTCCTCGGATTCCTCGTCGAGAATTCGCTCGTACAGCAAGGCAACGATCGCATCCTTGTTGGGGAAATACTGGTAGATCGAGCCGACAGCGACCCCCGATATTTCCGCGATGCGGGCGACCGTCAGTCCTGCCTCGCCCGCCTCATCCAGAATCCGCAGGCACGCCTGCTCCACGGCCTCGACCAGTGCGCGAGAGCGTGATTGAGTCGGACGCTTGCGCAACGCGGGAAGCTGCCCCGGCGTAGACTTCGGGCCCATCGTGGTTTCATCGCCTTTGTTGTTCATGAGAATCCGAGCACCGTATTTTCAGCCGCATTAGATCTCTATCTTTTATTAACTAAATCAATTACTTAGCAGCGAATTTCGGCACTTCCGGAATGCGAATATCTCGACCTTGGCGACCTGAGTATGATCGTTTTCGTCGATCAGACATCGTCCAAACGCGCAGTGATGCGCAGCACAAGATCGGATGTTCAACCCCCACCGGGAGATTGCCCATGTCGTCAACTTTCACCGTCCGGCCACTGGGTCCAAGCCTGGGCGCCGAAGTACTTGATCTGGATCCCGCTTCAGTATTCTTGCCGGAAACACTGGCGGCGCTAGAAGCGGCACTGATCAAACATGAAGCCATCGTGCTGCCCGTGCCTGGCTTGCGGCCCGAGCAACACCTGGCGATTGCCCGGTATTTCGGCGAACCGGAAGTACACACCTTCTATCCCAACCTGGGCGAAGGCTTCGAGCAGATCACCGTGATCGACTCCAAAGCGGGCGACCGAGCCGATATGTGGCACCACGACGAGAGTTTTCTGCCCAGCCCACCGATCGTCACCATGACACACGCGCAGATCTTGCCACCCTGTGGCGGCGACACCTGCTGGATCAGCATGACCACCGCGTACGACGGGCTGTCCGAGCGCATGAAGCACTACCTGGAAGGCCTGAGCGCCTGGCACGACATGAACGGCCCGATGACCGCGGCGCTACGCCAGAACGTCGTCACGCACGAACGCTATCTCGAGGTCATCAACATGAACCGTCGGCACCTGCATCCGCTGGTCATCCGGCACCCGGTTTCAGGTCGCAAGGCGTTGTACCTGAGCCCGACCTACACCACCCATATCGACGGCCTGGCCATCCCCGAAAGCGACGCGATCCTCGGCTACCTGAATGCACATTGCCAACAGGTTCAATTCGGCTTCCGCCATCGCTGGCGTGTCGGCGACATGGTGCTCTGGGACAACCGTAGCGTGCTGCACAACGCCATCCTGGACTACCAACCGCACCAACGACGCATGCAGCGCACCTCGGTGTTCGCTCGCGGGCCTTTCCACGCCTGACTCACTGATTGCAACGGTCGCTCAAGAGGACATAGCCATGTTGATGGATGAACTGAACCATGATTTGCTGGCCCGTTACATTCCCAGGCCAGGTCGCTACGCGCTGCTACCGGAACTGACGCCGCGCCAGAGCGTGGCGCTGCTGTGCCGGGTATTGTCTCGCGAGGGCTACAACGACCATATCGCCGGCCACATCACCGTTCGCCAGGACGACGGCACTTACCTGGCCAACCCGTGGGAACTCACCTGGGGTGAAGTGACCGCCTCGGATATCGTGCGCCTCGATCAGCACGGCAAGGTGATCGAGGGTGACTGGAACATCACCCCGGCCATCAACCTGCACATCGATGTACACGCGGCACGGCACGATGTTGGCGTGGTTATCCACAACCACCCGCAGTGGGGATCGGTATGGTCGGCGGTGGGGCGCATTCCGCCGATCTACGACCAGACCTCTGCCTTGGTCGACACTGACCCGGTGCTCTATGACGAGTATCGGGGCACGGTCGAAGACCTTGAACTGGGCCGCGCCGCGGTGCAGGCACTGGGGACGCAAAAATGGGCGTTGCTCGCCAACCATGGTGTGCTGGTGGTGGCCAATGGCATTCGCCAGGCGCACTTGCGCGCGATCACCCTGGAATGGCGCAGCCGCCTGGCCTGGCGTGTCGAGGCGCTCGGCGGCGGTTCACCGTTGCCTGCCAGCGTCGCGCTGGCGACCGGGGCGCGTACCGATGCCAACGGCTTCCCTTTCCTGTGGGAAGCCATGGCTCGAGAGGAAATCCGCCGCGACCCGGGCGTTCTTGAGTAAGCGTGGCTGACCACCAGCCGAAGCATTGACACAGGTCCTGCCCCTGGCCGGGGGCGTGACTATACTCGAACAGCTTGGAACCCCGTATTTCCCCCTAAGCTGACGAGGCAAGGCAAGATGGCCAAGAAGAAGGAAAAGGCAAAAAACCCTGAGCGTATGCCCCGCAAGGACTATGAGAGCGAGCTCAAGGCACTGCATGTCGAATTGGTGAAACTGCAACAGTGGGTGGTGGCCAAGGGCTTGAAGGTCTGCGTCGTCTTCGAGGGACGCGACGGTGCCGGCAAAGGCGGCACCATCAAGGCCATCACCGAGCGGGTCAGCCCGCGGATATTCCGCGTGGTCGCACTGCCCGCCCCGACCGATCGGGAAAAGACCCAGATGTATGCCCAGCGCTACATCCAGCACATGCCCTCGGCAGGCGAAATCGTGATCTTCGACCGCAGCTGGTACAACCGCGCCGGCGTCGAACGGGTCATGGGGTTCTGCACCGACGAGCAGGCGGACAAATTCCTCAGCGTGGTCCCGCATTTCGAGAAGATGCTGATCGAGTCCGGCATCATCCTCGTCAAATACTGGCTGGAAGTCAGCGCCAAGGAACAGGAACGGCGCCTGACCGACCGCATCACCGATGGCCGCAAGACCTGGAAGCTGACGCCCATGGACCTCAAGTCGTTCACCCGCTGGGACGACTACACCCGCGCCCGCGACAAGATGTTCGCCGCCTCCGACACCTCCTGGGCGCCCTGGTACGTGGCGCACTCGGAAGACAAGCGCAAGGTGCGCCTGAACATCATCAGCCACCTGCTCGACCAGGTGCCCTACGAAGAACTGCCGCAAAAGAACAAGATCGAACTGCCCAAGCGCGGCAGGATCGGTCGCTACAAGAGCGCCAATTACACCTCGCGCATGGTCCCTGAGCGCTTCTGAACGGGCGCAGGGCAACCTGCGCTCCGCCTTCCCTCCTTCCACCCCTGAAGCCCCCTGCCGTGAAAAAGAGGACCAGTGGGGCTAGTCACATTTTAAGTTGTACGATAACGTATCTCTACTCGAGTACCACTGCGTCTTCCAATGTGTCCTACAGGGTGTTCTACAACAATGAATCCACAAGAACTGCAATCCATCCTCTCCCACGGTCTGCTGTCCTTCCCGGTCACCGACTTCAATGCCCAGGGCGACTTCAACCGCGCCGGCTACATCAAGCGCCTGGAATGGCTCGCCCCGTACGGCGCCAGCGCCCTGTTCGCCGCCGGCGGCACCGGTGAGTTCTTCTCCCTGGCCGCCAGTGAGTACTCGCAAATCATCAAGACCGCCGTGGACACCTGCGCCACCAGCGTACCGATCCTGGCCGGTGTCGGCGGCTCGACCCGCCAGGCCATCGAATACGCACAGGAGGCTGAGCGCCTGGGTGCCAAGGGCTTGCTGCTGCTGCCGCACTACCTGACCGAAGCCAGCCAGGACGGCGTTGCCGCCCACGTCGAGGCGGTGTGCAAGTCGGTGAACATCGGTGTGGTGGTGTACAACCGCAACGTCTGCCGCCTCAATGCCGTGCAGCTGGAGCAACTGGCCGAACGCTGCCCGAACCTGATCGGCTACAAGGACGGCCTGGGCGATATCGAGCTGATGGTGTCGATCCGTCGCCGCCTCGGCGACCGCTTCTCCTACCTCGGCGGCCTGCCGACCGCTGAAGTCTATGCCGCTGCCTACAAGGCCCTGGGTGTACCGGTGTACTCCTCGGCGGTGTTCAACTTCATCCCGAAAACCGCGATGGACTTCTACCACGCCATCACCCGCGACGATCACGCCACCGTGGCCAGGATCATCGACGACTTCTTCCTGCCGTACCTGGACATCCGCAACCGCAAGGCCGGTTACGCAGTCAGCATCGTCAAGGCCGGGGCGAAGATCGCCGGTTACGACGCAGGCCCGGTGCGTACGCCGTTGACCGACCTCACCGCCGAAGAGTACGAAATGCTCGCCGCGCTGATGGACAAGCAGGGTGCGCAATAACGCCTGACGCCCCCGGGTGACCACTGGTCGCCGGAGCCGAAGCCTGACCCCCTTCGGCTCCACTCTAACCAGAACCCCGCACAAAAATAATTAGTGGGAGTACACCAGCATGCAAGCGACTAAAAAGACGCATGTGCGCTACCTGATCCTGTTCATGCTGTTCATCGTGACCACGATCAACTATGCCGACCGCGCCACCATCTCCATCGCCGGCTCCAGCTTGCAGAAGGACCTGGGCATCGACGCCGTGACGCTGGGCTACATCTTCTCGGCCTTCGGCTGGGCCTATGTGCTGGGACAGATCCCCGGTGGCTGGCTGCTCGATCGCTTCGGCTCGAAGAAGGTCTACGCCCTGAGCATCTTCACCTGGTCGGCCTTCACCGTGCTGCAAGGCTTTGTCGGCTACCTGCCGGTGGCCAACGCGATCATCGCCCTGTTCATGCTGCGCTTTCTGGTCGGCTTTGCCGAAGCACCCTCGTTCCCCGGCAACGCGCGTATCGTCGCGGCCTGGTTCCCGACCGCCGAACGCGGCACCGCCTCGGCGATCTTCAACTCCGCGCAATACTTCGCCACCGTGCTGTTCGCCCCGCTGATGGGCTGGATCGTCCATGCCTGGGGCTGGGAGCATGTATTCATCGTCATGGGCGTGCTGGGCATCCTGTTCTCCATCGCCTGGATGAAGCTCATCTACAACCCCAAGGAACACCCGATGATCGGTGCTGCCGAGCTTGAGCACATCGAGCGCAACGGCGGCCTGGTGGACATGGACAAGCCCAAGGCAGCCGGCAAGAGCGGGCCGAAGTGGGGCTACATCAAGCAACTGCTCAGCAGCCGAATGATGCTCGGCATTTACCTGGGCCAGTACTGCATCAACGCCATCACTTACTTCTTCCTCACCTGGTTCCCGGTGTACCTGGTGCAGGAACGCGGCATGTCGATCCTCAAGGCCGGCTTCATCGCCTCCCTTCCGGCGATCTGCGGCTTCATCGGCGGCGTGCTGGGCGGGATCATCTCCGACCACCTGCTGCGTCGCGGCAATTCGCTGACCTTCGCCCGCAAGGCGCCGATCGTCATCGGTCTGCTGCTGTCGACCTCGATGGTCATCTGCAACTACGTCGATGCCGAGTGGATGGTGGTGGGCATCATGGCCCTGGCGTTCTTCGGCAAGGGCCTGGGCGCACTGGGCTGGGCGGTGGTCTCCGACACCTCGCCCAAGCAGATCGCCGGGCTGTCCGGTGGCATGTTCAACACCTTCGGCAATATCGCCTCGATCACCACGCCGATCATCATCGGCTACATCATCAGCGCCACCGGTTCGTTCAAGTGGGCCCTGGTGTATGTCGGTGCCAACGCCCTGGTCGCCGTGTTCAGCTACCTGGTGATCGTCGGACCGATCAAGCGCATCGAACTGCGTGAAGACCCAAGCAAGAACGGTAACGCGCAAGCGCAGCCTGCCACCGGCACGCTGGCCGAGAACCGTCATTGAGTGAAACGCCTGCAACCCCAGGTTGCAGGCACCGCTGATCCGCCTGAATACATGACAAGAAGGGCCAACCGATGCACATGATCGAACACGCCGACTCACCCCGCTACGTACGTCTGCACGAACAGGACAACGTTGTTGTCGTGGTGAATGATCAGGGTGTCGCAGAAGGTAGCCGATTCGCCGACGGACTGACGGTGATCGAAGGCATTCCGCAAAGCCACAAGGTGGCCCTGGTGAACATTGCCAAGGGCGAGCCGGTGGTGCGCTATGGCCAGGTCATCGGTTATGCCTTGCAGGACCTGCCCCAGGGCAGCTGGGTCAGGGAAACCCAGCTGGCGATGCCTTCGGCGCCGGCGCTGGACAGCCTGCCGATGGCCAATGCCGTGCCCGCCGCCCTGCCACCGCTTGAAGGCTACACCTTCGAAGGGTACCGCAATGCCGACGGCACGGTCGGCACACGCAACATCCTCGGCATCACCACCACAGTGCAATGTGTCACCGGCGTGCTCGATCACGCGGTCAAGCGCATCCGCGATGAACTGCTGCCCAAGTACCCCCATGTCGACGACGTGGTCGCCCTGACCCACAGCTACGGCTGCGGCGTGGCGATCAATGCCCGCGACGCCTATATCCCGATCCGCACGGTGCGCAACCTCGCCCGCAACCCCAACCTGGGCGGCGAAGCCCTGGTCATCAGCCTGGGTTGCGAGAAGCTGCAGGCCGGGCAGGTCATGCACGAGGACGACGCCTCGGTCGACCTCAGCGAACCCTGGCTGTACCGCCTGCAGGACGCCAGCCACGGCTTCGGCGAAATGGTCGAGCAGATCATGGAACTGGCTGAAGTACGGCTGAAGAAACTCGACCAGCGCCGCCGCGAAACCGTACCGGCCTCGGAGCTGATCCTGGGCATGCAGTGCGGCGGCAGCGACGCGTTCTCCGGTATCACCGCCAACCCGGCACTGGGCTACGCCTCCGACCTGCTGATCCGCGCCGGTGCCACGGTGATGTTCTCGGAAGTTACCGAAGTGCGCGATGCCATCTACATGCTGACCTCCCGTGCCGAAACGCCGGAAGTCGCCGCCGCGTTGGTGCGCGAAATGGATTGGTACGACCAGTACCTGCAACGCGGCGAAGCCGACCGCAGCGCCAACACCACGCCGGGCAACAAGAAAGGCGGGTTGTCCAACATCGTCGAGAAGAGCCTGGGCTCGATCGTCAAATCCGGCAGCAGCGCCATCAACGGCGTGCTCGGCCCTGGCGAGCGCGTGGCCGGCAAAGGCCTGGTGTTCTGCGCGACACCGGCCAGCGACTTCGTCTGCGGCACCCTGCAACTGGCCGCCGGCATGAACCTGCATGTGTTTACCACAGGGCGCGGCACGCCTTATGGCCTGGCCATGGCGCCGGTGGTCAAGGTCTCGACCCGCACGGAGCTTGCCGAACGCTGGCCCGACCTGATCGACATCGACGCCGGGCGCATCGCCACGGGCCGCGCCAGCATCGAAGAACTGGGCTGGGAGCTGTTCCACTACTACCTGGACGTGGCCAGCGGGCGCAAACAGACCTGGGCTGAACGTTACAAGCTGCACAACGACATCACCCTGTTCAATCCTGCGCCCATCACCTGACCACTGCCTTCACCGGTGGGAGCGGGCTTGTCCCGCGATTGCGTGCTTTCAGTCGAATCGCATCGCGGGACAAGCCCGCTCCCACAGCCGTCATCTAACCTCAATCACCGAACCAGGAGATCCCCATGTCCACCGTTCTCGGTCATAACTTCATCGCCGGTGCGCGCAGCGCCGCGGGAACGCAACAGCTCAAAAGCCTCGATGCCACCAGCGGCGAAGCCCTGCCCTTCACCTTCGTCCAGGCCACCGAAAGCGAAGTGGACAGCGCCGTCCTGGCCGCCGAAACCGCCTTCCCCGCGTTCCGTCAACTGAGCCCGCAGCGCCGTGGCGAATTCCTCCTGGCCATTGCCGACGAACTGGACGCCCTGGGCGATGACTTCGTCGCCATCGTCTGCCAGGAAACCGCCCTGCCCGCTGCCCGTATCCAGGGTGAGCGGGCGCGCACCAGCGGCCAGATGCGCCTGTTCGCCCAGGTGCTGCAGCGTGGCGATTTCCTGGGGGCACGCATCGACCTGGCCCTGCCTGAGCGCAAGCCGCTGCCGCGGGTCGACCTGCGCCAGATGCGCATCGGCGTCGGCCCGGTCGCGGTGTTCGGCGCCAGCAACTTCCCGCTGGCCTTCTCCACCGCCGGTGGTGATACCGCCGCCGCCCTGGCTGCCGGCTGCCCAGTGGTGTTCAAGGCCCACAGCGGCCACATGGCCACCGCCGACCTGGTCGGCTGCGCGATCATTCGCGCCGCCGAGCGCACCGGCATGCCCAAGGGCGTGTTCAACATGATCTTCGGTGCAGGTGTCGGTGAGGCGCTGGTCAAGCACCCGGCGATCCAGGCGGTGGGCTTCACCGGCTCGCTGAGCGGTGGCAATGCCCTGTGCAAGATGGCGGCCGAACGCTCGCAGCCGATCCCGGTGTTCGCCGAGATGTCGAGCATCAACCCGGTCATCCTGCTGCCACAGGCCCTGGCCAGCCGCGGTGAAACCGTCGCCCGTGAACTGGCCGCCTCGGTGGTCATGGGCTGTGGTCAGTTCTGCACCAACCCGGGCCTGGTGCTGGGCGTCAGCTCGCCGGCCTTCAGCGCGTTCCAGGCCCACCTGCAGGAGCAGATGGCCGCCCAGGCACCGCAAACCATGCTCAATGCCGGTGGCCTGCGCAGCTACAGCAAAGGTCTGGAACACCTGCACGCGCACGCCGGCATCCGCCACCTGGCCGGCCAGCCGCAAGCAGGCAACCAGGCGCGACCACAGTTGTTCAAGGCCGATGTCGAGCTGCTGCTCAAGGGTGACGAACTGCTGCAGGAAGAGGTGTTCGGCCCGACCACCATCATTGTCGAAGCCCGTGACGATGCCGAGCTCAAGGCGGCACTGCAGGGCCTGCGTGGCCAGTTGACCGCCACCCTGATCGGCGAATCGGCAGATCTGCAGGACTACCAGTGGCTGGTGCCACTGCTGGAGCAGAAGGTCGGGCGCATCCTGGTCAATGGCTACCCGACCGGTGTCGAAGTCTGCGATGCCATGGTCCATGGCGGCCCTTACCCGGCGACGTCCGATGCCCGCGGCACGTCGGTGGGCACCCTGGCGATCGACCGCTTCCTGCGGCCGGTGTGCTACCAGAACTACCCGGAAGCCTTGCTGCCTGACGCGCTGCGCAACAGCAATCCGCTGGGGCTCAAGCGCCTGGTCAATGGTGAGTGGTCGGCAGAACCGATTGCCTAGCACAGAGACCCATCGCCGGCTCCTTCCCGTGTAGCCGCTGCCGAGGAACGAGGCTGCGATCGACTGCAAAGCAGTCGCGATCCCAGACACCTCGGTCAGCCGGTTTTACGACCGCTGCGCGGCCGATCGCAGCCTGGCGGCAGCGGCTACAGATGAGGCAATGCCGATCCCTTGTGGGAGCCGGCATAGCCGGCGATAGCCGCACCACCGCTATCAGCCGTTGCGCCCCTGGGCTTCTGCCTCTTCATGGGCCAGGCGCAGCCGCTCGCGGCTGTTGGTCAGGTGCAGGCGCATGGCGGCTCGGGCGCCTTCGGCGTCCTGGCGGGCGATGGCCTCGTAGATGGCCTCATGCTCATAGCTGAGCCGGTTCATGTAGTGCTGCTGGTCATCATGGGCCAGGCGCGCCGAGTTCAGGCGGGTGCGCGGAATGATGCTGGTGCCCAGGTGGGTCATGATGTCGGTGAAGTAGCGGTTGCCGGTGGCCATGGCGATCTGCAGGTGGAACTGGAAGTCCGAAGCCACCGCGTCGCTGGCATGGGCCACGCTTTCGTTCAGGGCATCCAGCGCCTCACGCATGGCCGCCAGTTGCTCCGGGCTGCGGCGCACCGCCGCCAGGCCCGCCGACTCGGTCTCCAGGCTGATGCGCAGCTCCAGCACCGCCAGCACCTCGCGCAAGGTGACGATGGTCGCAGGATCAATGCGAAAACCGCTGGGGCTCGGCGTGTCGAGCACGAAGGTGCCGATGCCGTGGCGGGTTTCCACCTGGCCGGCCGCCTGCAGGCGGGAAATGGCTTCACGCACCACGGTGCGGCTGACCCCCTGCTCTTCCATGATCGCCGACTCGGTCGGCAGTTTGTCACCGCGTTTGAGGTGGCCGTCGCGAATGCGCTCGGTGAGGATGGTCACCAGCTCCTGGGCCAGGCTGCGAGGCTTTCTGCGGGCGCGTGGCAGTGCGCTCTGGTCTTTCATGGCGAACATCTGTCCTGATTATTCTTCACCCGGATCATAGCGCAATTGGTTGTACGATCACATGCGTCAATGTGGGAGCGGGCTTGCCCCGCGATGGATCACACCGCCGCGCCTACAGATAGCTCGATGCCGTCGAGCAGTGCATCGATCAACGCGCGGGCCAGCTCCAGCGAATGCTGGGTCGACCAGGCGAAACTGCGACCGACTTCGCTGGTGTGCTGCAGCACTTGGCCGATATCGGCACTGGCGCACCGGAGATAGAGCGAGGCATGCACCAGCGCGTCTTCGGCACTGATGCCGGCGCAGACGCTGAACAGCGCCGGGTGTTCGGGGCAGCTCGCCACGGGTCTCTCGACCGTTTCGACAAGGTGCAGGCTGGGCGGATCGGGAACGGGCTTTTTCATCGGGCAACTTCTATGCGGATGGAGCGGCCACCGTTCGCTGCGAAACGAATGGGTGGCAGCTGTACGCGGGTTCGCAGACCGGGCATAGGAACCGGCGCACCCGAAGGTGCCCCACGTACAACCGCCATTGACCCGTGATGCAGGCAGTTACCTGCATCAGGAAAATGGAGCGCTGACTTATGCCTCGGACTGCGACATCCGGTCGTTGAATTGGCAACGACAGGCGCAGGGTAGGCACGCACCCGGGCAGGTGCAACAGAGCAGCGGCGCGGGCAGTATGATTCAGAAGCGTCTGACAGAAAACAGCTACACCTGCGAATCGTGTACACCGTTCCGGCCAATCGCTGGCTGCGCCAGCTCCCACAACTCCCGCAGCCCCCAAAATCCCCACAGTTCACACTGTCCTGTGGGAGCCGGCATCGCCGGCGATGACTTACTCCGCCGCTCTGAGGCGATACGCCTTGCGATTGGCATTACGGGCAAAGCACACGAACAGCGCCGCCATGACCGCCAGCGCCATGGGCAGGCCATGCGGCGCAACATCCATGGCCGCACCACTGACCAGCGGCCCCACCAGGCTGCCCACGCCCCACAGCAGCCCGACGCTGGCATTGGCCGTCACCAGGTCCTGGCCCTTGAACTGCTGGCCGATCAATACCAGCGCCAGGGTGTAGACCCCGCCCGCCACCGCCCCCAGCAGCACCAGCGCCGGCCACAACAGCCATTGCACCTGCAGCAGCCAGGGCAAGGCGATGCCGATCAGCATTGCCACCACGCCACAGACCAGGTGCACCATCGTCCGCTCGCTACGGTCCGCCAGCCAGCCCAGTGGCAGCTGGAACAGCATGTCGCCGGTCAGGATCACGGTCACCATCAAGGCCGCCACGCCCACGGCAAATCCGTGACTGGAGGCATACACCGGCATCAGCGAAAGGATCACCGCATCGAAGAACGAGAAGAACAACACGCCCATGCACAGCGCCGGCGCCACCCGGAAGAAGCCCGCCAGGGAGAAACTCTTTTCAGCCTCTTCGCCATGTTCGACATGATCGTTGGGCACCGTCAGCACGATGCACAACAACGCCAGCCCATAACAGGCCGTGACCACCCCCGTCACCCAGGCGCTCTGCGCGCCGACCAGGGCCAGCATGGCCGGGCCGAGCATCTGGAAGCCGGTGAAGGCCGTGGCGTACAGGGCCATGATCTTGCCGCGATTGTGTTCAGGGCTCAGCTCGTTGACCCAGGATTCGCCGAGGATGATCGCGATGCCCATGCCGATACCCAGCCCCAGGCGCAACAGGCCCAGCAGGTAGATCGAGGAGAATGCCCACTCGAGCAAGCCGATGCTCAATGCGCACAGGCCGAAGCACAGCAGGTAGATGGTGCGTCGGGTCAGGTGCCGGCAGCAGGCATCGACCATGAAGGCCGAGAGCATCATGCCCGCCGCCGGAATGGCCGAGAGGATGCCGATCTGCAGGGTGCTGGCACCCGCTTCGAGCAGACGCAGGGACACCAGCGGCAGGCTCGCCCCGAGGCTGAAACCGACCACCGACACGGCGAACAACAGGCCCGCCAGAAAACGCTTGTTCATTGCCACTCCAACCGCCGGCACAGGCGTGATATCGCCCGGGCCCGCGCAAACACGACCAGGAAAGTATTCAGGGGTACAAAGGCATGGCCAGGGGGCCGCCTCGTCAGTGGGCGTGTACGGGTGGCGAGAAGGTGAAGGCGAACAGCACGCTGCGCCGACGCTTGAGGACGGTATCGCTCGGCCAGTCGCAGCAGCGGGTCAGGATGACCGGCTGGTGGAACGGGCGGATGGCAGTGGAGCGATTCATTCGTCGGCTACGCAGGAAAGGACGGGCGGCACTCTAGGAGAACCCATGCCACCCGTCAATAGCCCGTCCTTGAGCGCTCAGCGCTTGCCGGTGGACGGCAGCAGGATCGCCAGCAGGCCGAACAGCGGCAGGTACGAGCACAGGCTGTAGACGTACTCGATGCCCTTGAAGTCGGCCAGGTAGCCGAGCAGCGCCGCACCGATGCCGCCAAAGCCGAACATCAAGCCGAAGAAAATCCCAGCGATCATGCCGACATTGCCCGGTACCAGTTCCTGGGCATAGACCACGATGGCCGAGAACGCCGACGCCAGGATGAAGCCGATGATCACGCTAAGTACGCTGGTCCAGAACAGGTCCGCATAGGGCAGCGCCAGGGTGAAAGGCGCCACGCCGAGGATCGAGAACCAGATCACCGCCTTGCGCCCGATGCGGTCACCGATCGGTCCGCCGAAGAAAGTCCCCGCCGCCACCGCGCCGAGGAACAGGAACAGGTGCAACTGCGAGCTTGCCACCGACAGGTCGAACTTCTCGATCAGGTAGAAGGTGAAGTAGCTGGTCAGGCTGGACATGTAGAAGTACTTGGAGAACACCAGCAGCCCCAGCACCACCAGCGCACCGATCACCCGGTTGCGGGAAAGGCCATGGGTGGCGCGCTGCCCCTGCTTGGCCTTGAACAGGTTCAGGTGTTCGCGGTACCAGCGGCTCAGGCCATAGGTGACCAGCACGGCACACACCGCGAACAGGCCGAACCAGGCGACATTGCCCTGGCCGAACGGAATGATGATCGCGGCCGCCAGCAACGGGCCGAAGGCAGAACCGGCGTTGCCGCCGACCTGGAAGGTCGACTGCGCCAGGCCGAAGCGCCCCCCCGAGGCGAGCCGGGCGATACGCGAGGTTTCCGGATGGAAGGTGGACGAACCGATGCCCACCAGCGCGGCCGCCAGCAGGATCATCGGGAAGCTGCCGACGTAGGCCAGCATGACGATCCCCACCAGGGTGCACAGGGTGCCGAGGGGCAACAGGTTCGGCATCGGCTTGCGGTCGGTGTAGAAGCCCACCCAGGGCTGCAGCAAGGAAGCGGTGATCTGGAAGGTCAGGGTAATCATCCCCACCTGGGCGAAGGTCAGCCCATAGTTTTCCTTGAGCAACGGATAGATCGACGGCAGCACGGCCTGGATCAGGTCGTTGATCAGGTGCGCCAGGGCGCAGGCGGCGATGATCCGCATGACCAGCGGACTGCTCTGGGCTGCCGCGCTACTGGCGGGTGATGTGGATGAAACACTGCTCACAGCCATGACAAAAGCTTCCATCGAGAGTTTGGGATCCAATTATCCCGATTTCGTTAGCAAGCGCACTATTCTTTTCGACGAACGTCCGGATCGCGTACTTGTTAATAATTCTCAATAGCTTTAGCATCCTGAAACTTTACCGATTCAGATGCCACAACCCTGAAAACAAGACCGATCTACCATGAATCCAGCGCTCGATATACCCCACTCGACCGAACCTGAAGACCGCGAACAGCAAGCCCTCGACTGGTTCACCCGGCTACGCGCAGGCGACCTCGGCACCGCCGAGCAGCAGGCCTTCGAGCGTTGGCGCCAGGATCCTGAAAACGCCCGCACCCTGGCCGAGGTCGAGCTGCTCTGGCGGCAGCTGGAACGTCCGGCACGCCGGGTTCAACGCAGTGACCGCCGATCGGCCCCACGCTCCTGGACCGGCTGGGCGGTGGCGGCCGGCGTGCTGCTGATCAGCGGCCTGGCGATGCTGCAGTTACCCTGGCTGCAACGGCTGAGCAGCGATGTGGCCACCGGTTCCGGCGAGCGCCGGCAAATCCAGCTGGCCGATGGATCGAAACTGCTGCTCGACGGCGCCAGCGCGGTGGATGTCGACCTGCGGGGCTCAGTGCGCAAGGTACGCCTGGTGCAAGGGCAGGTGTTCCTGGAAGTGGTTCACGACGGCCGGCCTTTCGTGGTCGAGGTCGGCGATGCCCAGGTGCAGGTGCTGGGCACGCGCTTTGCGGTCAGCCGTGGCCGCGACCAGGATGAAGTGGTATTGCTCAAGGGCCGGGTCGAGGTGAGCAGCGATGGCGACAAGCGCCAGCTCGTCTCCGGCCAGCGCCTGGGCATCAGCGACAAGCGCCTGGGGAGGGTCGAGAACGTCGACGCCGAACGGTTGCTGGCCTGGCGCACGGGTCAGTCGCCGGCTAGCGACGTGCCGCGCCTGCCCTGAAAACGCTAAGCGGTTGATCGTGCGTAAAAAATTTTCAAAACAGGTGTTGACACAACATCGTTTCGAGCGAATAATGCGCGCCACTTGGCTACATAGCTCAGTTGGTTAGAGCGGTGCATTCATAATGCATAGGTCCGGGGTTCAAGTCCCTGTGTAGCCACCAAGTTCCGAAAAGGGCTTACCGCAAGGTAAGCCCTTTTTCTTTGCCTGCGATTTATGTCCAGGCTCAGCGCACGCTGCTGAACATCACCGCCACCCCGAGGCCAAGCAGCGCCAGGCCAATCACCTTGTCCACCATGCGCTGGCGCTCGAGCATCAGCTGGCGCAATACGGTACTGGAGAAGAACACCGCCACCAGGCTGAACCAGAGCCAGTGGGCGATGGACATGAACAGGCCATAACCGAGACTGCTGGCCAGGGAACTGCCCGGCTGCACCACCTGGGTGTAGGCACTGACGACGAACAGCATGGTCTTGGGATTCAGGGCATTGGTCAAAAAGCCCGAGCGAAAGGCGCTCCATCCGCCAATCTGGCTGCCGCTCGCTCCGTCCAGGGTAATGCGCCGGGTGTTGGTCAGCGACTTGTAGCCCAGGTAGATCAGGTACCCCGCCCCCAGCACCTTCATGGCCAGGAACAGCGTCGGCGTCTGGCTGATGATCACGGCAATCCCCAGCACGGTGTACATCACGTGCACCTGTACTCCCAGCGCAATACCCAGCGCAGCCGAAAGCCCGGCACGACGGCCAAAGGCATAGCTGCTGCGGGTGACCATGGCGAAGTCGGCACCCGGGCTGATCACCGCCAGGACGGTGAACAGGGCGACGGCAATGAGTTCGTTCACGAAAAGCTCCTCGATCTGCTAGAAAAATGAACAGATAGCTCTGCACCGCGCCATTATCGAAAGCTGCACTCGTGGCAAAAAGCGATTTATAGTGAGTGAAATCCGCTAGTTTTTCTCACAGATATGAAGCTCCCCGCCCTCTCCGCCTTTCGCTACTTCGACGTCGCCGCCCAGACCCAGAGCTTCGTGCGCACCGCCGAGCTGCTGCACGTCACCCATGGCGCCGTCAGTCGCCAGGTGCGCCTGCTGGAAGAGTCGCTGGGAGTGGAACTGTTCGAGCGGCGCAACCGGGCGATCTTCCTCACCGCCGCCGGCCGCGCCCTGCACGGCACCACGCAGTCGATATTCGAACAACTGGAAGGCACTGTGTACCGCCTGCAACAGCAGGCGCGGGAGAACGTGCTGGTGCTGTCGTGCGAACCGACCATTGCCATGAAGTGGCTGATTCCGCGCCTGCCGGCCTTCCATGCCGCCCATCCGGACATTCACTTGCACCTGGTGGCCGCCGGTGGCCCCATCGACTTTGCCCGCAGCGGCGTCGACCTGGCACTGCGCCGCGACGACTTCCACTGGGATGCCGACCTGCACGCCCTGAAGATCTGTGACGAATGGGTGGGCCCGGTGTGCGGCACACAGCTGAGCCTCCCCGACGAGGGCCTGGCCGGCCAGCGACTCTTGCACACGGCATCGCGCCCGAGCGCCTGGAACACCTGGATGCGCCTGAGCGGGGAATCCTCCCGAGGCACGACACGCGCGGACTACGAGCACTTCTACCTGTGCATCCAGGCGGCTGTCGCGGGGTTGGGTGTGGCGATGGCGTCCTTCCTCATGGTCCAGGACGAAATCGACAGCGGCCAGCTTCAGGCACCGCGCAGTTTCGTGCAGGACAACTCGGCCTACTACCTGCTCTGTACCCGAGCGATAGAAGACGACGACAAATGCCAGCGCTTCGCCCGCTGGGTCAGCGAGCAAGCGCAGGCCTGCCTGGCTCATTTGCTCTGAGGCTTGGCTGCCACCGGTAAAGCGCAGAAGGATGAACCGGCACTGAAATCACCGCCCCAGGTGCGAAAACCTGCGGTGTCGATGTGAATCCGCCCTGTGGGATAACGCCCCAGGCCCATGTTCCAGGCCTTGCCCTGGGTCTGCCAGAAACGGCACAAGGGGTTGGGGTCGGCCCAGGCCGGCAGCAGTACATCCACTGCGAAGGCCCGGGTATGGGCGCTGCCCACGGCTCCACCGGCGCAGCGGTTCAGGCGCGGATCGCGATAGGCCGAGACCACTTCATACCGTTGCAACACGCCCTGATCGCCCAGGGCCTTGAGCAGTTGCAGGGTCGATCGAACCGCCGACCACTGCGATGCCGGCGCCACGGCGAAGGGCTGCGCCGAACACAGCTTCCAGTCACTGGCCGAGCGCAGCAACTGATGGATCGGCACTATCCCGTACAGACGCGCACTCACCAGCATCTCGCGAAACGTGCGGGTCTCATGATCGCCAGCCCATTGGGCGAACATATACAGGTCGCGCTCCTCGGCCTGCGCCGGGGCATTGCCCACCAGTGTCAGCAAAAGTCCTGCACAGATTCCCGCCCCGCACCACAGACTCATCAGCCCTCTCCCCTTCCCGCTCCCCGGGAAACTCCTCCAGTATGGCAAGTCTCCCGACTGCAGGGAGGCACCGACAAGGAGTTAAGCATGCACACGATGGCTCGATGGATCCTGGGCGTCGCCGCCCTGGCCTGCAGTGCAACGGCACTGGCCGACGCCCGGTTGAAGCTGGGCAGCCAGGAGCGCGTGACCCGGCTGTTTGCCTACCCCAACAACTGCGGCGTCGTCTGCTACCGCGACTGGACGCTGGAACAGACCGTCGAGCACTACCTGCGCCAGAGCGTGCAACGTGACGGTTACCCCGACGCCCGGGTGCGGGTCAGCCGCGACAACGACCAGCTGCATGCCGAAATCCAGGGCGTACCCGCCCGCTACAGCGAGCCGCTCAACGCCCTGCTCGACGCTGGCGAGCTGGCCTGGCAGGGCGCCAGCCAGCTCAACCGCGAGGGCAAGTGGGCGTACAACTGGAGTTTGTTCCTGCCCTTGGGGATGGCCCTGGAGAACCGGCGCAGCGTCGAGCTGCTGCACTTTCCGCCCGATTACTCGCTGACCCAGGCCCAGGACTACCTGCGCTCCAACACCACCGACCGCTGGGCCAGCCTGCTGACCGTCAACGGTGTACCCGCCGGGCAGACACCGGCCTTCCAGACCATCGTCGACATCGCCCCGATCGCCGCGCCGGCCAGCGCCGGCAAGGACCTGGAAGGGGTCTATGGCTACTTCAGGGAATACCAGGTGCGCATGGTCAGGGACATGACCCGCAGCGCCAACGGCGGCTCGCTGCCCATGGTCGCCTTCGGCTCACCGGTGCGCAGCTGGGTGCAGCAGCAGTATGGCCCCAGGGTCAACGTGCTGGGGCTGGTCAACATCAGCCCGGAGCCGGGGCAACGGGTGCCGGTACTGGGCGCCAATCACCCGAGCGCGATCTGGTATGCAGCTGA
>Ga0247821_10000548_pt1 | contig 20912 bp, 15 predicted proteins | sample 13C_Glycerol_Day_FD_192481 | JGI IMG/M metagenome (GOLD analysis project Ga0247821, IMG submission 192481) | Soil microbial communities from agricultural site in Penn Yan, New York, United States - 13C_Glycerol_Day14 | ecosystem: Environmental > Terrestrial > Soil > Agricultural land | place... | reverse complement strand
CGCCGTCCGCCGCAGCCGGCGACGACTGCGCGGCCGCTGGTCGATCAGGACGACCGGCCCGTCGGTGGACACCTGATCCGCCCGGACCGGTCCGGAGCGGAGGTCGTGCTCGACCGTCCCCGGCGGGCACAGCTGCAGCCAGGGCGACATCGGCCGCCGGATCCGCTCGGCCGTTTCCGGACTCGTCATGACCCCACCAGCTCCGCCGGCCGTCCGGCGGAGTACACCTGGTCGAGCACCTCGGCCAGGCTCTCGGCATCGTACGTACTGCCGGCCGACGCCTGCCCGCGCCGAGCCATCCGCTCGGCCTTCGGGCGGTCGTCGAGCAGGTCGTCGACGGCCTCGGCCAGCAGTCGCGGACGTCCCGGTGGAACCAAGATCCCGCTCTCGCCGGGGATGACCAGGTCAGGCACCGAGTTGACCGCGGTCGCCACGACCGGAAGGCCGCAGCGCATCGCCTCCACCACCGCGCAGGGCAGACCCTCGTACCGGCTGGCCATGGCGAACACGTCGAACGCCGGCAGCAGTTGGGGTACGTCGGACCGCTCGCCGGCGAAGACGAACCTGTCGGTCAGACCCGAGCGGCGGACCAGGTCCTTCGCCTCGTGGTCGCCCGGACCCGAGCCGATCCAGACCGCGACCGCGTCGGTGTGCCGCAGTCCGGCGACCGCGGCGATCAGGTGTTCCGGTGCCTTCTGGTAGTCGATCCGGCCGACGGTGCCGATCAGCGGGGTGGTCGCGCCGACCCCGAGCTCGGCCCGCGCCGCCGTACGCGAGCTGTCCGTGCGCGGAACGGTGACCGACTCCACGACGGGTGTGATCGTGCGCAGCGAGCTCGGCGTCGCGAGCCCGAGCCGCAGCGCCTCGGTCGCCACCCCGGTTCCGATCGCGAGCACCGTAGCGGTGATGCGCGCCAGCCGGCGCTCGACGGCGATGTACGCCGTACGCCGCAACGGGTTCTGGAACTGGTGGAACGGAAAGCCGTGATAGGTGTGCACGATCCGCGGCACACCGGCCCGGTGCGCGGCGAGCCGGCCGAGCGCCCCGGCCTTCGCGCTGTGCGTGTGGACGACGTCGTACCTGCCGGCGGCACACAACGCCGTCAGTTCCCGCAGGGCCCGGCGGTCGTCGTTCGGTGACAGCGGTGCGACCAGTGACGGCTCGATCAGGACGCGCATCCCGGCGGCTGCGGCCCGGTCGGTGAGTGGGCCGCCTTGTCCGGTGATGATCGTGACCCGGTAGCGGTCCGGGTCGAGCGGGAGGACGCCGCGCAGCGCGACGCCACCGGCACCGGCGATGAAGCGGGTGACGATCTGGGCGACCTCGATCCGGGTGCCCATCAACCGGCCCGCCCGGTCCGGACCGCGGCCAGTGGGCGGCGGAGCAGTTCGGTCAGTCCGGCGCCGGGCTCCCGGCCGAGCAGCAGTTCGACCGCGGGCAGCCGGGTCGTCAGCCGCGCGGCGACCTCCTCGATCGGCGGGTGCACCGGCCCGCATCCCGTCGCGGTCGCGACCAGCGCTGCGATCGACCAGAACCGGCGGAGTTCACCGGCCGCGTAGGTGCCCGCGACGAGCCGGCGAGCCGCCTCCGCGGGGCTGAGTTCGCGCAACGTGGGCGACTCCTGGGTCCCGCGCCGCAGGACGACGACGAGCTCCGGCGGCAACGACCTGACCCGGTGCGTCCACGGCTGTTCGCGCCGCCCGTGCAACGCCCGCCGCCCGGTACCGTCCAGCAGCCGCAACGGTTCGGCCACGCCGTACGCCGTCATTCCGTCGCAGGCCGCGAGGTTGTCGCACGTTGCCCGCGAGCCGTCGGCCAGGGCGCGCGCGACCAGCGTCGACTTGCCGACGCCGCCCGGCCCGGCCAGCAGGACGACGACACCACCGACCTCGACGACCGAGACGTGCAGCGGCGCGAACCGCTGTTGCATCGCGAACCACAGCGCCGGGTAGTGCAGCAGGACCTGGCTGTTCAGCGCACGCTGCCGAGCCGGGAGCAGCCTGGCTGCGACGGACTCCTGGTACGACGGCCGCCACCGGCTGGCGACCCGGAGGCCGTCGACGTCGACCGCCCACCGCTGGTCGAAACCGGATCCGCCGACGTTCGTCAGCACCACTTCGCCGCCCGGTGTCGCCCAGACGCCCCGCGTGATCAGCTCCGCCCCGTCCGTGCGGAACGGCTGGCGGGTCTCCTCGATCGCGAGGACGACGTTCGGCGGATCCGCCGCCGCGAGCCCGGGTCGCTCGGGCCCGCCCGCGGCCGCGAGCAGCGTGCGTACGGCGCTGTCCGGACCGTGCAGCGCCACGCGCTGGCCGGCTGTGTGGAGCATGGCGGTTGTCATCCGGCTGGTCACCGCAGCCTGCCGAAGCGGCGTGGTGCCGGACCGTGCACGATGCCCAGTACCGGCCAGCGAACGGCCTTCAGGACGTCGTCGAGGTCGTCGAGCCGGCGCAGGAGCACCGTGCCCCTGGACACGACGACGACCCCGGCCGTCATCTCGTCCTCGGGCGTGACGGCCGACAGTCCGGTGAAGCGGACATCGGTGAAGCCGTCGATGTCGAAGACCGGCCCGCCGTCACCCGGAGCGGCAGGTTGCTTCGACTGCTTCGAGGCGTGCGTGCGTCCGGACAGCGAGAACAGCAGCTTGCTCACGGTGTCCGCGTCTTCGTCGTCGGCGCCCATCAGCACGACCGCATCGACGCCTTGCCGCCGGGCTGCCAGCGCCATCGTGTTGCGGAGCGACTCGATGTCCTCGGTCGACTTGCCGAGCACCGGCGCCTGCAGCAACCGGGCCAGCGCGCGGATGCCGGTGACCCGTGGGCGGAACGTCTCCAGGACCGTCGCCGCGGTCAGGCCGAGCACGAGACCGAGCAGCAGTGCCAGCGCGAGTTGCGGAAGGATCGAGTGCGGTTCGCGCCGGATGTCGGGCTGGGTGCCGACCATGACGACCTGGTCCTTGGTCGCGTTGTCCGCAACCAAGGTCGCCCGTTGGCTGCTGAGTTGGCTCAGCAACTGGTTGGCCGACTGGATCTGCACCCCGAGGTCGGCGCGGGCGGTCACGTCGGCAATGCCTCGCAGTTGGGCGACCAGCTTGTCCCGGCGTGCGGTCGCGGCGTCGATCTGGCCGGTCAGGTCCGCCAGTGTGCTGCGGAAGGTTGCCTGGTCACCCTGGTTCATGAACGCCGCGACCCGGGCGGCGAGTTCGGAGACGACCCTTCCGGCCACCAGCGGGTCGTTGTCGCTGACGCTGAGCTCGACGATCGAGGACCCGCCGATCCGCTGCGCGGCCACGTTGGTCGCCGCGTACGTGTCGACGTCGCGCTGCGCCTGCGCAGCCTCCAGCGCCGCACCGAGCACACTCGGCGTCGTCGCCACCGCGAGGACCCGGCTGTTCATCCCCTCGGCCTCGGTCGCCGACTTCGGTGAGCCGGAGATGACCTGGAGGCGGATCGAGGCGATGCTCGGGTCCGGCCGGTTCGCGACCAGGATCGCGGCGCCGGCCACCGGTACCAGGATGCACACCAGGATCAGTGCCAGGTGCGCCCGGACGATCCGGCGGAACATCTCTTCGAGCGTCATAGCTGAGCCTTCCTCGTGCTGCCCATCACTGGACCTTCACGCTCTTGGTGGTGGTGCCGGTCAGCCCGCCCGTGTCGGTGACGACGACCTTCACGATGAAGGTCCCCGCGGCCGGGTAGGTACAGGTCGTGGTCGGGGCCGTCTGCGGCGGCAAGGTGGTGCCGGTCCCACAGCTGAACTGGTAGGTCGCGATCGGCGTCTTGTCCGGGTCGGTCGAGCCGGATGCGTCGGCGGTGATCGACTGGCCGCGCTTGATGTTGTTCTTCGACAGGTTGAGCGCCGCGGTCGGTGCCACCTCGGCCAGGATCCTGACCTTGGTGGTCGCCCGGCTGGTGAGCCCGTCGGTGTCGGTCACCGTCACCGCGACGGTGTAGGTGCCGGCGGCCGGGTAGTCACAGGTCGTCGTCGGTGTGGTGATCGGACCTGTGGTGTGCCCGTTGCCGCAGTCGAAGGAGTAGGAGACCAGCGGCCGGCCGTCGGCGTCCGAGGACGCGGAGGCGTCCAGTACCACTTGCTGCGGTGCGTACGCCTGGCTGGGTGTGGCCGTGATCCGTGCTGTCGGTACGCCGTTCGGCTTCACCACGATCGGCGCACCGGTCCAGGTGGCGGTGGCGCCGGTGGAGTCGGTGACTGTCGCGGTCGGCGTGAATGTGCCTGCCGCACCGTAGTGGCAGACACCGCTGGACTGTGTCAGCACCGTGCCGTTGCCACAGACGATCTGGTACGACGTGATCGGCGCGGGGCCGGCGCTGTGCGAGGCGTCGATCGTCACGTCGAGCGGTGCGAAACCACCGGTCGGGGAGACGGTCACGACGATCACGAGGCCGTTGAACTCGAAGGCACCGAGATCGGCGAAGGTGACCGGGCCGGTGCCGGTGTTCGTGACGGCCGGGTCGTCGACCGGGGTGCCGCCGTCCTTGTCGGTCGCGCTCCAGCCGGCCGGCGACGTGTCGGCGGCGTCGATGGCCGGGGAGGTCCCGGTCAGATGCAGGTCACGGCCGGCCAGGTTGACGAACTGCGGGTTCGCCGCCTTGCCCGTCGGTTCCTGCCCGCTGACGGCCTGGTAGGAGCTGAGTGTCGTGTACGGCTGCGACGCCCACTCGAACAGGGGTCCGCCGTTGCTCTGGAACACCAGGTCCCGGTCCAGGCTGGTGCCCTGGCTGGACGTCTCGTCGACCCGGATCTCGCCGATCGTCCGGGTGCTGCCGACGGCGTTGTCCATCGTCACGTTGTCCCGGGTGAGGGCACCGGTCGAGCCGCCCTCGAAGTTGATCCCGGCGGTGGCGTTGCCGACCACGGTGTTGCCGATCACCCGCGAGCCGGGCGCCTGGAAGTCGTCGATGCCGTGGTCGCCGTTGTCGTAGACCACGTTCCGGCGCACCAGGGTCCCGGTCGCGCCGGTGTAGGACTCGATGCCCGAGTCGTCGTTGCTGTAGGACAAGTTGCCGTCGACAACGGTGTTCTGGGCGGCCGACGACACGTCGATACCTGCCGCGATCCTGGTCGAGAGCCGCTTGTTCCGGTACGTCGTCACGCCGGTCACCGTGTCCCGCGCGCCGCCCTGCACGCTGACGCCGTGGAAGCTGTTGTCGTGCGTGACCGAGGTCTTCACCGTGCTGTCGGTGCTGCTGAACAGCCGGATGCCGATGGACTGGTTCGCCGACGCCTGGATGCCGCTCAGCGTGACCTGGCTGGAGTTGTCCGCGGTCACGCCCTGGGCGCCGGACTGGGCGGTGTCGACGGTGTCGAGGGAGACCCGCTGCACGGTGTCGAAGTACACGCCGCTCAGGTTGGTCTGCCGGACCGCGAAGCCGCTGACGTTCACGTCGGTGACCTGGCGGAGCAGGATGCCGAAGCTGCGCGCGCCCGCGCTGACGGTGTGCCCGGTGGCCGGGTTCGTCCCGCCGGTGTCGACGTACAGCGTCGCCGTCGGGGTGTCGTAGAACCACGTGCCGCTGGTGGTCGTCGTACTACTCGTGGCCTTGGCCAACGGTTGCCCGTCCAGGAAGACCTGCGCCGGCACCGGGGTGAAGGCGTGCTTCCACGCCGTCGTCGACGTCGCGGACCAGCCGGCCGCGTCGGACACGTCGTTCGTGCCGAGGATGACCGCCGACGGCGAGGTCGCCCGCAGCGTGATCGGCGCGCCGGCCTCACCGCTCGCGGTGACCTGGACCTGTTCGCGGTACTGGCCCGCGCCGACCAGCGCGGTGTCGCCGGCCAGCATCTTCTTCGTGGCCGCGCCGATCGTGCAGAACGGGGTGGCGGTGGTGCCCGGCCCGCTGTCACTGCAGGACGGGTTGGTCTGCTCGACGGAGTACGTCTGCACCTGCCGGAGGCTGACGATCTCCTGGGCGGTCGCGGTGTCGGTCAGCCCCGCGGTGTCGGTGACCGTGGTGGTGACGGTGAACGTGCCGGTCGCCGCGTACTTGTGGGTCGCGGTCGCCGTCGCCTGCGGACCGACGACGGTGCCGTCACCGAAGTCGAAGGTGTACGACGCGATGCCGTTCGTGTCGGCGTCGCTCGAACCGCTCGCATCCGCGGTCACCGGCGTCGCCGGCGGCATGTTCACCGCGCTCGGGTCGAGCACCACGGCCGCGTGCGGCGGGTAGTCGGCCGGGCCCGCGATCGGCTGGTACTCCAGCGCGCCGCGGTCGGCGTACGCCGGCGTACCGGTGCCGGTGTCCGGCACGATCGGGTCGTCGGCGAGTGCGTTGCCGCCCTGGTCGGCGGCGACGAAGTTCGCCGGCGACGAGTCGGCCGAGTCGACCGCGGCGGAACCGGCGGTCAGCCGGAAGTCCGCGCCGGCCGGGTTGACGAAGTCCGGGTCGACGGACAGGCCGTGGGCCTCCTGACCGGTCGCGGTGGCGAACGCGGCCAGCGTCTTGTAGATGACGCCGTTGACCTTCGTACTCGGTGCGACCACGTGGTTGTAGGCCATGTCGCGGTCGGCGGTGAGACCGGAGTACGAACCGGCGTCGACGTACAGGTCGTACTCGGTCGCGGTGGTGCCGTTGTCGACCAGGAGGTTGTTGACAACGGTGGCGCCGGTCGAGGTGCCCTCGATCGAGATGCCGTCCCGGCGGTTCCCGTACGCCGTGTTGTTCAGGTATTGCACACCGGTCGAGGTCAGCGTGTCGAAGCCGTGGTCGCCGTTGCCGTAGGAGATGTTGCGCGCCACCAGAGCCCGGTGGCTGCTGCTGTAGACCTGGAACCCGCTGTCCTGGTTCTGGTAGGCGACGTTGCCGATCACACGGTTGTCGGGCGAGCTGGTGTCGACGTCGATGCCGTTGGCGGTCGCGTTCGGATTCAGTGAGACGTTCGAGTACGTCGTGTTCCCGGTGAGCAGGTTGTTCGCCGAGGTGGCAAGGCCGATCCCGTGCAGGCCGTTGTTGTGGCTGCCGGACGCGGTGACGGTCACGCCGCTGGACGCGTTCAGCTTGATGCCGGTGGACAGCGCGTTGTCGACGGTCGCGGAACGGATCGTGATCGAGCTGCTCGGGCAGGTGTCGACGAGGACGCCGTTACCGGCCGACTGGGACGTGGTGACGTGGTCGACGGTGATCCCGGACGAGGACAGCAACCGAACACCGGCCAGGTTGGCGCGGTCGAGCTCGAGGTTGCTGACGACCACGTTCTGCTTGCTGCTGGTCGTGACGCCGAACGACTGGGCGCCGGCCTCGACCTGGTGCCCGTCGCCCGGGTTGGCGCCGCCGATGTCGACGTACAGAACCTTGGCGGTCCCGTCGTAGAACCAGCTGTTCGGCGTCGTCGTGGTGGCGGAGGTAGCGGTCGCGAGGCGTTGGTTGTCGACGAAGACCTGCTTGGGCGCGGACGGAGGCGCGTACGGCGTGGACCAGGCCGTGGTACCGGTCGCGGTCCAGAGCGCTGCGCCGGCCAGGGACCGGGTGCCGAGCACGATGACGCCCGGGGCGTCTCCGACGACGGTGATCGGGTCCGTGGCGGTGCCCGACGCGTTGATCGTGACCTGCTCCCGATAGGTGCCCGGAGCAACATGCACGGAGTCGCCCGGAAGCACGGCCTTCTTGGTGCCCTGCGAGATCGTGCAGAACGGCGCCGCCTGGGTTCCCGTGCCGGTGTCGCTGCAGGTGACCGTGTTGTTCACCCAGTAGCCGGTGCCGACGGCGTTCGCCGGGCTGCTCGTCACGACCAGCACCAGCGCCGCGGTCATGCTGATGACCGTGGCCGTCGCCAGACTCCGTAGCCGCTTGTTCATGTTCTCTCCCGAACCGTCAGTGCAGAACTGCGACAGGTCGCATCCGCGCTACCGGCTTGACCAGCCCGTGGCGGACGAGGACGTCGAGGGCCGCGTTCACGCCGAGATCGTCGAAGTGGTGGGCATCGGTGGGCGCGCCGTCGTCGTAGCGGTAGCGGCGGGTCTTGTGCTTCAGCGGGTGGTTGCCGGAGATGCCGCGCGCCACCAGGTCGGAGACCACGGTGCCGGCGCCGTGACAGGCGGAGTACAGACTGCTCGCCGCGCGGTCACCCGCCACGGCCAGGTAGCTGGAGGTGCGGTGCGTACCGGGCAGCAGCACGGCCTGTCCGGTCTCGGCGAACGTCGTCCCCGGCGACATCATCGAGGCCGGGAAGGCACGGCAGGAGTTGTGCCGGTGGACGACGCCGGTACGGTCCCCGACCGGCTCTTCGTAGATGCTGTTGTGCGGCGAGTCGACCACCAGCCGCCCGGTGGCGCCGCCGAAGGAGTCGGCCGCGATCCGGCGGAGTGCGGCGTACGTCGCGGTGCGGAAGGCGAAGCCGTAGTTCATCGCGGCCGCGGTCGCGAGCATCAGCCGCTGGCCTTCGTCACTGGCCAGCGGAAGCGGCGTGCAGCCGGCGGTGAAGTACAGACCGAGCCGTGCGCGTAGTTGTGCGAAGGAGCGCGCGGAGCGGAGGTGGAACCACGGCTTCAGTGCCGCGTTCACGGCCTTGATCTGAGCGGGATAGTCCTTGCGACGGAAGAACAGGCGCCCGATCTCCCCGGTGAAGACCCCGCCGCCGCCGTGGTACTGGATGGTCAGCTGGCCCTCGGTCACTCCGAGCTTGGCGGCCCGCTCCGGGTCGAGGATCTCCTCGACCCGCTGGAGCTCGACGAAATGGTTGGACGGGCCAATGGTTCCGAAGCGGTACCGGGCCAGCTGGAAGGCGATCCCCGGAAGCTCCGCGCGCAACCGGTCGAGGCCGCCGTACCGCTCCAGGTCGATCCGGCCGCCCTCCTCGATCCGCTCCAGGTCCTCGGCCGGTGCGCCCCAGCGCTCCACACTGAACTCGGACCCGGCGCCGACCGCCTTGGCGACCTCCTGGCGGCTGAGTTCGGCGGTGCCCCGGGTCGGGTACGGATAGCGCTCGCGGACCGCTCGCATGAAGACGTCGACGGCCTTGTCGCCGGGGACCTCGGAGTCGACCGCGATCAGCGCCATCCCGCAGTTCACCGACGAGCTGGTCAGCTCGGGACGGACAGTGCCGCTGGTCGCGACCGCGACGCTCGACGGCAGCTCCATCTTCGACTTGTGGTGGAAGTCCGGCAGCACCACCGGCGGGGCGGCCAGGTCCGCGCCCTCGACCCGATGTCCGAGCGCCGTGATCGTCGCCCGGCCCGCGGGGAGCAGGGTGGGGTCATCGAAGACCGTCGGGGGAACATCGACGGTACCGTCGAGGACGCGGACGTCCAGTGGCGGCCTGGCCTCTGTGGTCATGCTGTACTCACAGTCTGTTGTCGGGTGGGCAGGTCAGAAGTCGTCGGGATAGGGCGCGCAGGCCGACACCAGACCGGGCGTCGGGCTGTACTCCGGAACGAGCCGGCGCAGGTGCCGGAAGACCTCGTCGGGCCGGTTGTGCGCGGCGGCGTCGTACAGCTCCTGCAGCCCGGCCCGGAAGCCGGCCGGCGGCGGTGGCGCCACGGTCATCGAGATCCGTGGATGATCGGTGGGCTTGGCTTCCTCGCCGGCGCCGAACAGTTCCTCGGTGAGCTTCTCGCCCGGCCGCAGACCGGTGTACTTCACGTGGACGTCGCGGACGTTCAGCAGGCCGGCGAAGTTGTGGACCAGGTCCACGATCCGCACCGGCTCGCCCATGTCCAGGACGTACGTCGCCGAGCCGTGCGACATCCGCGCTGCCTCCAGGACCAGCCCGACCGCTTCCTCGATCGTCATGAAGAACCGGCTGACGTCGGGATGCGTGATCGTCACCGGTGTGCCGCTGGCGAGCTGGTCCCGGACCACGTGCAGCAGCGAGCCTCGGCTGCCCAGCACGTTGCCGAACCGGACCGCGGTCAGCACCGTCGAGGCCGGCTGCTGCGACTCCAGCACCAGCTCGGCCAGCCGCTTGGTTGCCCCGAGCACCGAGGCCGGGTTCGCGGCCTTGTCGGTGGAGATCAGCACGAACCGTTCGACGTCGTGGACGACGGCGGCCTCGACCAGATTCTGGGTACCGCGGACGTTCGACTTCACGCCCTCGCACGGGTGTTGCTCCAGGACCGGAAGGTGCTTCAGGGCCGCCGCGTGGAACACGATCTGCGGCCGGTGATCACGGAACAGCTGGAACAGCCGCTCGCTGTCCCGGATGTCCGCGACCACGGTGTTCTCGGTGTCCAGCAGCGCCTCGCCCCACAGCTCGAGCTGCGTGCGGTGCAGGTTGGACTCGTCGTGGTCGAGCATGATCAGTTGCTCGGGGCCGAAGCCGTACACCTGACGGCACAGCTCGCTGCCGATCGAGCCGCCGGCGCCGGTGACCAGGACCCGCTTGCCGGCGATCGCGTCCCGGGCGTGCCTGCTGACGACGTGCATCTCCGGCCGCCCGATCAGCGGGCCGATCTGCAGCGCCCGCATGTCGGTCCCGGCGATCTGACGCTGCAGCACGGAGAGGAACGGCGGCAGGTGCAGCACGGTCGCGCCCAGCGCGGCGGCGCGCAGCCCGAGCTGCTTCACCTCGTGCGACGGCATCGACGGAATGGCGACCACGACGACGTCGGCCCCGGTCCGCTCGAGGACCTCCTCGAGATCAGCCAGGGTGCCGAGCACCTTCCGCCCGCCGTACCGCCGGCCCGCCTTGCCGGGATCGTCGTCGAGGAAGCCGACAGGCTCCAGCCCGAACGAGCTGACCCGGTGCAGGTCGCGGGCCAGTGCGACCCCGGCCTCACCGGCCCCGACCACAACGGTCCGCAACAGGCCGTTGTCGCTGTCGTGTAGCAGCAGAGGCTCACTCATTCCGTTCCCTTTCCCGAGATGCCCTCATGCGCGATGTCGGCGACCGCCGTACAGACCGCGTCGAGCTGTTGCCCGGTCAGCCGCGGGTACATCGGCAGCGACAGCAGCTGGTCGAACAGTGCGTCCGCCCCGGTCAGTCCGGCCGACGGAATCAGGGCCGTCTGGCTGAAGTACGCGAGTCGATGGACCGGGATGAAGTGCACCGAGGTGCCGATGGCGCGAGCGGAGAGCGCGGCGATCACCTCGTCGCGATCGATCCCCCCGTGCAGCCGGAGCCGAACCGGGTACAGGTGCCAGGCGTGCGTGCCCTCCCCGGGGGCCGGCCGGTGCGGCAGCCCGACACCGGGCAGTCCCGCGAGCCGATCGTCGTACTGGGCCGCGATCTCGGCGCGCCGCCGCTGCCAGGACGGGAAGTGCGTGAGCTGCGCGCGGCCCATCGACGCCTGGATGTCGGTCATGTTCGCCTTCAGGCCGGCGTCGGCGACGTTGTAGCGCCAGTTGCCGCCGGGCAGGTAGCGCCGCCAGGCGTCGGCCGTCATCCCGTGCAGGCGCGCCCCGCGCAGCCAGTCGGCGCGCGCCGCGTCGTCGGTGGTGATCATCCCGCCCTCGCCGAGCGGGAGGTTCTTGGTGGCGTAGAAACTGAAGCAGGTCGCGCCGGGGCCGGAGCCGATCGGCGCGTCGCCGGCGTACGTGCCGAGCGCGTGCGCGGCGTCCACCACGACGTGGTCGAGCGGCACACCGGCCGCCTCGGCGAGCGCCGGTACGTCGGCCACGTCGCCGGCCCAGTGCACGACGGTCAGGGCGGCGGGCCGGCCGAAGGACTGTACGGCGGCTCGGACCGTCGCCGGTGTCGGCATGCCGGTGACCGGGTCGACGTCGACCAGGACCGGCTGGTGCCCGGCGTGCACGATCGCCTGGACCGCGCCGCAGAACGTCATCGTCGAGCTCAGCACCAGCGATCCGGGTGGCAGCCCGAGTGACCGCAGCGCCAGCTCGATCCCCTGTGTGCACGACGATACGGCCACCGCGAACTCTGCCCCGACCGCGGCCGCGAACTCGGTCTCGAACGCCGCCACCTCCCGGCCGGTGGTCACCCACCCGGACTGCAGGACCCGCAGAACGGCGGCCTGCGCCTCGGCGGTGATGTCACAATCCGCGAACGGTACGGCGATCTCCGCCGCCGGTAGCGGACGCGCCGCAGCAGTGATTCGGGTAGTCATCCCGATGCCCCCCTCGAGGCCCCCACGGGCCCTGATGTCCCTCGACGCTACGAAATGTGACCGGCGCCCGCGCCCGCCTGCGAGACGAGAACCTCTACGTCAAGAGGATGATCCGCGCCCGGTGGTCATTACGGACCCGTCGTTCTCGTCGATCCCCGTCACACCGTGTGAACGGGCAAAGGCGACCAGTGCGAGCGCCGAGTGCTGCTCCGACCGGCGGAGCAGGCTCTGGATGTGGGTCCGGACCGTGTTCGTGGACAGGAACAGGTGGTCGGCCGCCTCGGCCCTGGTCATCCCGGAGACCAGGCAGCGCAGGACATCGAGCTCGCGAGGTGTCAGCCGATCCACGAAGCCGGCGGCCGCGCGCTGCCGGCGCAGATCGCCCAGGAGATGGCTGAGCACCGGTCCGAGCGTCGCGGGCGCGAGGTACAGATGGCCGTCGAGGACCTGCCAGATCGCCGCAACCAGGGCGGGCAGCCGGGTGGTCTTCGCCAGCCAGCCTCGAGCACCTGCGTCGATGGCCTGCACGATCAACCGCGGGTCGGTACTGCCGGACAGCATGATCACGGCCGGCGGGTCGGGTTCGGCCATCACTTCGGCCAGCAGGTCGGAGCCGGACTCCTCGGCCAGCGACAGGTCGAGCAGGATCACATCGGGCCGGCCGGAACCGAGCAGCTTTCGTGCGGCGGTGAGGTTCGAGGCGGTGCCGACGTGGCCGATGCCGGGTTCGGTCGCGAGCAGGCCCGCCAGTGCTTCGGCGAAGACGCGATGGTCGTCGACCAGCAGGATCGCCACCCCGGACGATTCCCTCACCGGCGGCCGCCCTCGATCAGCTCCTGCACGTCGACCAGCCCGGCGTCGGCGGCCGCGCGGGCGAGCTTGCCGCGGCCGTGCACGCCGAGCTTGCGCAGTACCTGCTGGACGTGGGTGCGGATGGTGTGCCTGCTGACGCCGAGGATGCGGGCCATCTGTTCGGTGTTGTAGCCCTGGACGACCAGGTGCAGTACCTCCAGCTCCCGGGCGGTCAGGGCGTCGACCACCGGCTGTTGCTTGCGCCGGTCCGCGGCCGGCCGCCCGGCCGCAATGTGGTGGCCGTTGGCAACCGATTCGGTGGCCTCGAGCAACGTTCGCAGACTGCAGGTCTTGCTGACCACGCCGTCGGCCGTCCCGGTGTCGAAGGCGTCCCACGCCTGTTCATCCTGCGGATCGGTGAGCAGTACCACGTACGGCGTCCGGTCACCGCGGTGCGGCAGTTCGGTCACGGCAGAGCTGTCCAGGACGTACAGGTCCGGACGGCGGCCGGTGCCGTCGAACAACTGGCGCGGATCGTCGGTGGTCGTGACGACCTCGTGGCCCTGCAGTTCGAATGCGGCGGCGACGACCGAGGCGAACAGCCAGTTCTCCTCACAGATCGCGAGCCTCATGCCGACCTCACCGGCGGGTGGCCCCCACGGGGCAGACAGAGCCGGACGGTGGTTCCGCGACCGGGCACGCTGCTGATCTCCAGCCGGCCGTCGAAAGCGCGCGCCGCTGCCGCCACCACCCGCAGGCCGTGGCCTGTTCCGGCGGCGACGTCACCGAAGCCCGGGCCGTCGTCGGACACCTCGACGTACGCCTCCCCATCGGCCGACTCGTCGGCACCGACGCGGACGTGGACGTGCCCGGTGCCGCCGGCCGCGCGGCAGGCGTTGTCGAGCAGATTGCCGATGGCACGCCGCAGCAGTGCCTGGTCCCCGGCGACCACGACCCGCGCGACGCGGTCGAAGATCACCGGCGCGCGGTACGTCAGCCGAACCACGTCCGCGCACTCACCGGCCAGCTGGGTCAGGTTGACCCCGCCGATCCGCCGCGCGGGCACCTGCTCGACGTCCAGGAGTTCGGCGATCGCGTCGAACTGCTGACGGATCAGTGCCAGCCGCGCCGGTACCGCGTCGAGCTCGGCCGTCGGTTCGGACAGACACAGACCTGCGGCGACGTACTGCCGCAGATCGTGGCACAGGCGCAGCAGGTGCTCCGGGTCGCCGGCAAATCCACCCCTGGCCGGCGACGGGTCGGCAGCGCTCATCGATGACCCCCTCAAGGTCCCCCGACCGAGCCGGCCGCCCACCGCGGCCATACGCACCGAGCCCTCGACGACAACGGACGGTCATTCCTTCCGTCCTGGCCCCCCGCTGTGGCCCCCCACGGCACGCGTCCCGGTCTTAAGGGACCAGTACAGGCCGTCACCAGGTGAAGAGGCAGGGGCAGGCGGCAGACGTCATGATTCGGTCATCTTCACGTCATGTTTCGGCCGGAGGTCAGGGCTGGTACTCGTAGGCGCCGAGGTCGTCGTAGCGCCGCGGCCCCTCCGCGAAGGTGTTGGCGGTCGCCGGATCGTCGACCCTGGGCAGCCCCTCGACGTCGGTGGACTGGGCACCGGACGCGCCCGAGTCGCCGCGGTCGATCGCCGCGGACCCGGCCCCGATGTGCAGGTTCCACGAACCGGCCGACACGAAGCGGGGATCGCTCTGCACCCCGTGTGACTCCTGGTGGGTGGCCGCCTGCATGGCCGCGAGCGAAGTGTAGGTCGTACCGAAGGCGTACATCTTCCCGCTCGTCGTCAGCCAGACCAGGTTGTGATCCACGGTCGTGGATGCGGGCGCCGAGTCCCAGATGCCGATGTTCCCGGCCCGCCGCGTACAGGCGATGCCGTTGTACGCCGGGTACACCGCGTTGTCGACCGCGACGTTGTTCGAGACCACGTAGTTGCCGGACGTGCCCTCGACGTTGATGCCGGTCGTGCAGTTGCGGTACACGGTGTTGCCGATCAGCCGGCCACCGGTGACGTTCAGGTCGTCGATGCCGTGGTCGCCGTTGTTGTAGGTGACGTTCAGCGCCGCCAGGTTGTCGTTGCCGCCGGTGTAGAACTGGATACCGGAGTCCTCGTTGTCGTGCGTGACGTTGCGCAGCACGGTGTTGCCGGCGCTGATCACGTTGATCCCGTTGGCGTTCCGGCGGTACCCCTCGGCGTTGAAGCTGGCGGAGTTGCCGCTGACCAGGATCCCGGTCGACCCTGACGTGAGCAGGATTCCGGTGCCGTTGTTGTGGTTCACGTCGTTGCCGCTGACAACCGACGAGCTGGACGAGCGGATGCTGATCCCGTACGCCGTCTGGCCGGAGACCGGATGCCCGGCGCCGGTGACCGTGTTGCCGCTGACCGTGATGTCGTGGCTGCCGGTCACGTACACGCCGTCGTACTTGGTCCCGGTGAAGGTGAGACCCGACAGGGTGAGATAGGCGCGCGAGGAGATGTTCGCGCCGAAGCTCGTAGGCGTCAGGACCGGGTGCCGCCCCGGCCAGGCGGTGATCGTGATCGGCGCGTCCGCCGTCCCCGAGACGACGGGTTTGATCGTCTCGCTGTAGGTCCCGTCACCGATGTACAGCGTGAACCCGGCGGCGAGTTTTGCCACTCCCTTGGTGACGGTGCAGTACGGCGTGGTCGACGTACCCGGGCCGGCGTCGGAGCAACCGGCCACGGTCCGGTCGACGTACAGAGTCGTCGTCGCGGCGCGCGCGACGAGTGGACACGCGAGTGCGGCTCCCGACACCAGGAGCACGCCGCCTAACCGGACCCCAAGCTTCATAACCACAGACTGCGGCCGGTTGGTGCCGGTCCGCATCGCCCGTTCGGCGTAGTTGATCGTGCCGACGGTAGGAGAACGGCTGCGTACGCCTCGTGACCGGGCTGGTCAGGAATTCCGGTCACGACGAGGGGGGTGTCGTGGACCGGGACCGGCGCGGCGCCCGGAGCATGTGGGGTGCGTCCGGGGTTCGGCGGGCGTACGCAGCGGGTTCCCCCCAGCAGGGTGGGACCGGACGCCCGGGCGTGGCAACAAAGATGACGTGGCCGTCATCGACTGGTCAGTTGGCCGGCAGTTCCAGCTCGAAGAGCGCGCCGCCGTTCGGGCCGTTCCGCGCCGACAGCCGGCCACCGTGCGCGACCGCGGCGGACCGTGCCATTGCGAGCCCGAGACCGGTGCCCGTCCGGCCGTTCGGCGGCGGTCGGTGCCAGAACCGTTCGAACACGTGCGGCAGGTCCTCCGGCTCGATCCCGGGGCCGGAGTCGGCCACTTCGACGACGCAGCGGTCGGCGGATCGCCGGCAGCCCAGGCTGATCTCGCCGCCCACCGGCGTGAAGTTCAGCGCGTTCTCGATCAGGGCGTCCAGGGCCAGTTCGATCCACTCCGGGTCGGCCGGAATCCAGCCGGTCGGTTCGCAATCGACCTGCCAGTCGCGGTCCTCCTGGGCCGACCAGTTCGAGGCCAGCTCCCGGACCAGGCTGCTCAGGTTGGTCGGCTGTTCGGACAGCGCGCCACCGGAGTCGAGCCGGGCGACGGCCAGCAGCCGGTTCGACAGCGCGGTCATGCGTTCGAGCTGCAGCATCGCGACCGACAGGTCCGACCGCACCTCCTCGTCCAGGTCCTGTGCGGCCACCAGCTCCAGATGGCCGCGCGCGATCGTCACCGGGGTCCGGATCGCATGGGACGTGTCCCGGACGAACTCGCGTTCCCGCTGGACCGCCTCGAGTTGGCGGCCCGCCATCAGTTGCATCTCCTCGATCGCCGCGACCCGGCGCCGGACGTGCCAGATCATCACCAGCAGCACCATCGGCATCAACGGGATCTCGGCGAGCTCGGCTTTCGGCAAGTGGCCCTCGGCAGCCTGCCTGACCATCAGCCAGCCGGCCAGCAGGGTGAACGCGGTGGTCGCGGCCACGGTCGGGAGCGGCGGCCAGATCCGGTAGCCGTAGGCGATCGCCACCGCGAGGAACATGACGTGGAACGGGCCCGCCTCGAGGCTGGGCGCGATGATCATCAGCCCGAGCATGCCGACGACGACGACGGCCACCGCGATGTCGATCAGCAGGCTGATCCGCCGCGACGGGCGCCGGACGGCCCGCGGCACCGCCAGGTCAGGCGCTCTGGAGCTGATAGCCCACATTGCGCACCGTCACGATGAGATCTGGCCGGATCTTCGAGCGCAGCCGGCCGACGCAGACGTCCACCACGTTGGTGGACGGGTCGAAGTCGTAGCCCCAGACCTCCGACAGCAGTTCCTGCCGGGAGCAGACGACGTCGGGATTGCGCATCAGGTGCCGCAGCAGCAGGAACTCGCGTTTCGGCAGGACCGTCGGCCGGCCGTCGACCAGCAACTGCCGGGCCTCCAGGTCGAGCACCATGTCACCGACGCGGAGCCGGTTCTTGCGCCGGTTGCTCGCGTCCTCGCCGAGCCGGCCACGGACCCGGGCGACCAGCTCGCGGATCGCGAACGGTTTCGCCAGGAAGTCGACCGCGCCCTGCTCCAGGCAGCTGATCCGCAGCTGGATGTCCGCCGTGGCGGACAGCACCAGGATCCGGAACGCGGGATCCTGCGCCAGCAAGGCCGACAGCACCGCCTCGCCGTGCATCCGCGGCATCAGCAGGTCGAGCACGATCAACGCCGGCTGGTGCTCGAGCGCCAGCCGCAGGCCCCCCAGCCCGTCCGCCGACCCCAGCACCTGGTAGCCCTCGGCCTCGAGCGCCCGCCGGACGAACCGGATCAGGTCCGGCTCGTCATCGATCACCAGAATCTTGGTCATCCGAGCCCCCTCAGGATGATGACCTGTAGCCCCTGGGGGCCCATTCTCGGTTCTTCGTGCCGCCTATGGAACCCCCTTGTGGCGCTTTCGTGTTCACCTTCCGTTAAGCAAATGTTTGCCTGGACTCCTGACGTTCCTGGACTACTTCCGGCGTACCTGAGCGAAGGTGCGGCGTAGGTCGTCGGTCCATTCCGTGGGGGCCTCCCACGGGATGAAGTGGCCGCCGTTGGGGTGGGCGGTGATGTTCGTGTGGTTGTACCAGGCGGCCCGGTCGCTTGCGAGGAAGTTCTGCACGCGCTGCTCGGGTGTGCTGACGCCGGGCGGGTTCTCGTAGCCGACGAAGGTGATGCCGGTCGGGGCCTCGACCACCGGCGTCCGGTTGTGGGACGGCGTCCACGGGTAGCGGTTGTTGTTCGCGTACGTGCGGATCGAGGTGTCGATCGCGTCGCCGGCCCAGAAGATCGTCGCGTGCGTGAGCAGGTCGTCGTCGGTGAACGCGGCGTCGCCCTCGGACCAGCTCAGCCAGCGCTCCATGACCCACGCCAGCATCCCGGCGGGGGAGTCCGCGAGGCCGAAGCCGAGCGTGGTCGGGTGCAGCACGTGCGCCGCGAGATGCGCGGCGAAGCGGCGCTCGAACCGGACGATCCCGTCGTGGATCTCCGGCGGCAGCCCTTCCGGGATCGGCCGGCCGCCGCTCAGGTCCCATCCGCGGTCGCCGTTGAAGAAGTCGAGTTTCAGTGCCGATCCGATGTGGATCCCGTACAGCTCGTCGGCGTACTTGTGCCCGAGTTGCCCGGTCACCAGCGCCCCGACGTCGCAGCCCGCCGCGGCGTACTTTCCGAAGCCGAGGACGCCCGTCATGAGTTCGTGCCAGACGTCGGCGATCTTCCAGAAGTTCATGTCCGGGCGGGTCGGCGTCGAGAAGCCGAACCCGGGCAGCGACGGGACGATCACGTCGAACGCGTCGGCCGGGTCACCGCCGTACGACGCGGGGTCGGCGAGCGGGTCGATCACCTTCGACCAGTGCCAGAACGTCCACGGCCAGCCGTGGCTCAGGATCAGCGGGACCGGCCGCGGGCCGACGCCCGGTCGGCGCAGGAAGTGCACCGGCACGTCGCCGACATCGACGCGGTAATGCTCGTACGCGTTGATCTTCCGCTCGGCCGCGCGCCAGTCGAAACCGTCCGCCCAGTACTCGACGAGCGGTTGCAGGCGGGTCCGTCGGACACCGTAGAAACCGTCGTCGTTCCCCGCGTCACGTGGCCACTTCGTCGCGCGCAGGCGGCGGCGGAGGTCGTCGAGGACGTCGTCGGGTACGGCGATCGGCGTAGGAATCATGCGGTGTCCTCCGCGAGGTCGGTCAGGCGGTGCAGTACGTCGATCGAGCCCGCGAGGACCGCGCGCTCGTCGGGGGTGAGCCGCGCGACCAGGGCGGCCAGTTTCTCGACCCGGTTCGCGTGCCGGGACCGGACGAGCTCCCGGCCGGTGCGGGTCAGGGACAGCAGGCTGGCGCGGCCGTCGGCGGGATCGGGCCGGCGTTGCAGGAGACCGTCCTGCTCGAGTTTCGCGACCAGGCTGGTCAGCGCGGGCTGCTTCAGCTGCTCCGTGGCCAGCAGGTCGGTGAGTCGCAGCGGTCCGCGCCGGCCGAGGGTGTGCAGCACGGACAGGGCCGAGAAGTTCAGCCGTCGCACCGACGGCAGGCGGATGAAGATCGTGTTGAAGTCCTCGATGACCGTGGTCAGCCGGTCGACGTCCAGGTCGGGCACGGACGCGACTATATCAAAAATCGATGTACTTCAGTGGCTGAGGGCCACCGGGACGGCGAACGTGGTGCTGCCGGACTTGAAGGTGAGGACGGCCGCGTCGGCGCTGTCCGGGAGGTGGCCCTTGAACGTGATCGTGCCGTGCTCCGTGCCGCCGGCCGCGATCCGGCTCGGCCAGGAGCTCTTGCCGGGGTCGGCGCGCAGGACGGTGCCGTCGGCGGCGGTGAACGTCGTCCCGTCGATCGGGATCTTGACCGCCTCCTTGGCCGTGCTGGTCAGCTTGACCTCGACGCGGGTGAAATGGCTCGTGTACGTGACGTTCTCGACCGTCATCGTGATGCCGGAGCCGGCCTTCGCGACCGGTTTGATCAGCCGGTCCTCGCCGGACTCGTTGCCGGTCAGGTAGCCGCCGACGTACTCCGCGCCGGCCGTCAGCGCGAACCCGCCGACACCGACGCCGGCGAGCACCACCGCGATCGCGACGAGCACCGACACGTCCAGGCGGCCTCGGCGGCGCGCCGTCGGTGTGGCTGCGTCGAGCAGTGCGAGGACCATTGCGACGACGAGCGCGATGCCGGGCGGTACGAGCCAGCGGAGTGCGCCGTCGGGGCCGTCGGCGAGGAACGTGACGATGAGGTTCACGATGATGCCGAGCAGGATCACGCCGCCGGCGGCGATGAGCAGCCGTGGCAGGCGTACGGTTCCGACGGCGTCGTCGTCCGTACTGCGATCCGCGGCGGGCAGCCGCTGCGCGCGAGCTGTTTGCTCGGATGAGCGCCTGCTTGGCTGTTCCGTGCCGTAGCCGTCGTAGCCGTCGTAGCCTTCGGTGCCGGGCCGCGGGGTGGTCGAGCGGCGGTCAGCTCCCGCTGCGCGGCGGTCCCGCGACGCGCCACGCCGGTCGGCGCCCGTCCGGCGGTCTGCGCCCGTCTGCTGGTCCGCACCGGTTCGCTGGTCCGCGCCGGTTCTTGGGTCCGTGCCTGTTCGTGCGTCGGGCGTGGTCCTGCGGTCGGGTGCGGCCGGCGTGGGGTCGGGCCAACTGGCCGACTCGTTCCAGTTCGGCTCGGCGTGGTCGATCTGGCCGGAAACCTCCCAGGGGGACCGGACCGGTTCCGCGCTGTCGGCCGACGGGTACGCCGCCCACGTCCCGCCGTCACCCGACCGCTCGAACCCAGGAACCACGCCCGCGGCGCCGTACTCCTCCGCGTCGTCCACGCGCTCGCGTGCGAACGGATTGCCGTCGGCCCCGTACGCCTCCGCCTCGTCCATCCGCTGCTGTGCGAACGGGTTGCCGTCGGCGCCGTACTCATCGACGTCGTCCGCCCGCTCCCGTGCGAACGGGTTGCTGTCGGTGTGGGCTTGGTCGGCCGCTGGTGCGAACGGGCTGTGGTCAGGGTGGGAGTCGCCGACCGGCGGGTATCGGTCGGCTTCGGGTGCCTGCTGCGCCGGCGCGAAGGGGCTGCCCTCTCCGCGCGACCGGTCGACGCGCGGCTCGGCAGCCGGTGCGTAGTCGGCC
>Ga0247821_10000547_pt1 | contig 20918 bp, 15 predicted proteins | sample 13C_Glycerol_Day_FD_192481 | JGI IMG/M metagenome (GOLD analysis project Ga0247821, IMG submission 192481) | Soil microbial communities from agricultural site in Penn Yan, New York, United States - 13C_Glycerol_Day14 | ecosystem: Environmental > Terrestrial > Soil > Agricultural land | place... | reverse complement strand
GTCGAGGGACTTCACCTACGCGCCGATCGCCAACATGGTCGCGTACAGCTTCACCGACTGGGACGGCGTGAGCCCGGAGCTGAACTGGACGGGCACCGGGAACTACACCGAACTCCTCACCCGCTCCGAGCTGTTCGAGGTCTTCTTCGTGAGCGGCTACTACCTCGTCGCCTCCGCGGTGCAGATCGTCCTCGCCCTCTACTTCGCCACGGTCCTCAGCTTCGACGTCCGCTTCCGGAACTTCTTCAAGGGCGTGCTGTTCTTCCCGTACCTCATCAACGGGGTGGCCATCGGCTTCGTCTTCCTCTACTTCTTCCAGGACGGCGGCACCCTCGACTCCGTGCTCGGCCTGCTCGGCGTCGAGACCGACCACGCCTGGCTGGGCACGCCGTTCTCCGCGAACACCTCGCTGGCCGGCGTCTCCGTCTGGCGCTACCTCGGACTGAACTTCGTCCTCTTCCTCGGCGCGATCCAGTCCATCCCGGGCGAGCTGTACGAGGCGGCCGAGATCGACGGCGCGAACCGCTGGCAGCAGTTCCGGCACATCATCGCGCCCGGCATCAGACCCGTGCTGAGCCTGAGCGTGATCCTCTCGGTCTCCGGCTCGCTGTCGGTCTTCGAGATCCCGTACATCATGACCGGCGGCGCCACCGGCACGGAGACCTTCGTGATCCAGACCGTGAAGCTGGCGTTCCAGTTCAACAAGACGGGACTCGCCTCGGCCGCCGCCGTCGTCCTGCTGCTGATCGTCCTGGCGGTCACCTGGGTGCAGCGGCGCATCGTCCCCGACGAGAAGGTGGACCTCGTATGACCCGCCGTACCGCGGCACGCGCCCTGGTCCTGACGTCCCTGATCCTGGCGACGCTGGTGGTGCTGCTGCCGCTCGCCGTGGTCTTCCTGACCTCGCTGAAGTCCTCCGAGGAGATGGCGAACGGCAGCGGAGCGCTGACGCCGCCCGACGACCCGCTGAACTTCGGCAACTACGTGACGGCGTTCCGGGACGGCCAGATGCTGTCCGCGTTCGGGAACACGGCTGTCATCCTGGTCGTCGCCGTCGGCGGAACGATCCTGATCGGCTCGATGACGGCGTACGCGATCGACCGCTTCCGGTTCCGCTTCAAGAAGCTGGTCGTGGCGCTGTTCCTGCTGGCCGCGCTGGTCCCCGGGGTGACCACCCAGGTGGCGACCTTCCAGATCGTCAACAGCTTCGGCATGTTCGACAGCCTGTGGGCGCCGATCGCCCTCTACATGGGCACGGACATCGTCTCGATCTACGTCTTCCTGCAGTTCATCCGCTCCATCCCCGTCTCCCTGGACGAGGCGGCGCGCCTGGACGGCGCCAACGCGTTCACCGTCTACCGCAAGGTGATCTTCCCGCTGCTCAAGCCGGCGATCGCGACGGTGGTGATCGTGAAGGGGATCAACGTCTACAACGACTTCTACATCCCCTTCCTCTACATGCCCTCCGAGGACCTGGGGGTCATCTCGACGTCCCTGTTCCGCTTCAAGGGCCCCTTCGGCGCGCACTGGGAGACGATCTCGGCGGGCGCGGTCCTGGTCATCCTGCCCACCTTGATCGTCTTCCTGTTCCTCCAGCGCTTCATCTACAACGGGTTCATGCGGGGGGCGACGAAGTAGCCAGCGCGGCCACCAGCACGGGAGTGACCTGGTCGACCTGCCACGCGCGTGCCCCGTGCGCCGTCAGCGCCGCGGCGACGGACCGCTCGTCGGGCCCCGGCGGCTCCCAGCAGACCCTGCGCACCGTGTCCGGGGTGATCAGGTTCTCCGGCGGCATGTTCAGCCGCTCGGCGAGTTCGGCGACCCCCGCGCGGGCCGCCGACAGCCGGGCCGCGGCAACGGGGTCCTTGTCCGCCCAGGCGCGCGGCGGCGGAGGGCCGGTCACCGGCTGGCCGGGCTGCGGCAGCTGGGCCTCGCTCAGCGCCTTCGCGCGGTCGACGGCCGCCTGCCACTGCTCCAGCTGGCGCCGTCCCACCCGCTGCCCGAACCCGTTGAGCGCGGCCATGGCGTGCAGGTTGGCGGGCAGCGCGAGCGCGGCCTCCACGATCGCCGCGTCGGAGAGCACCTTGCCGGGGGAGACGTCACGGCGCCGGGCGATCCGGTCGCGGGTCTCCCACAGCTCCCGCACCACCGCCATCTGGCGGCGCCGGCGCACCTTGTGCATGCCGGAGGTGCGGCGCCAGGGGTCCTTGCGGGGCTCCGGCGGCGGGGCCGAGGCGATCGCGTCGAACTCCTGCCGGGCCCAGTCCAGCTTGCCCTGCCGGTCCAGCTCCTTCTCCAGGGCGTCCCGCAGATCGACCAGCAGTTCGACGTCGAGGGCGGCGTACCGCAGCCAGGGCTCGGGCAGCGGACGGGTGGACCAGTCGACGGCGGAGTGGCCCTTCTCCAGGACGAAGCCGAGCACGTTCTCGACCATCGCGCCGAGCCCGACGCGGGGGAACCCGGCAAGGCGTCCGGCCAGCTCGGTGTCGAAGAGGCGGGAGGGCACCATGCCTATCTCGCGCAGACAGGGCAGGTCCTGGGTGGCGGCGTGCAGCACCCACTCGACGCCGGACAGCGCCTCGCCGAGGGCGGACAGGTCGGGGCAGGCCACGGGGTCGATCAGCGCGGTCCCCGCACCCTCGCGGCGCAGCTGGACGAGGTAGGCGCGCTGGCCGTAGCGGTACCCGGAGGCGCGCTCGGCGTCCACGGCGACGGGGCCGCTGCCGGCCGCGAAGGCGGCGACCGCCTCGGCGAGGGCGGCCTCGTCCGCTATCACGGGCGGAATGCCCTCGCGGGGTTCCAGCAAGGGGGTCGGCGCCTCCGTAACAGAAGATCCGCCGTCGTCCGGAGGAGCGCCTCCGGTGGTGCGCAGTGAACTGTCTGCTGCGGTGTCGTGGGCGTCGGTCACCTGTCAAGGGTATCCGTGCCGCGAAGGCGCCCGTCGACGGTTGTGCTCCGTGACGGGCGCCGGTGGGTCGTATTCCGGTCAGAAGAGTGAAAGAACGTGTTCGCTTGGCCGTGGGCGGGCGGATCGGGGACGGGACGGAAGGGTCAGTGGATGATGCCGGTGCGCAGGGCCACGGCCACCATGCCGGCGCGGTCGCCCGTGCCGAGCTTGCGGGCGATCCGGGCCAGGTGGCTCTTGACGGTCAGCGCGGACAGGCCCATCGAGACGCCGATCGCCTTGTTCGACTGGCCTTCCGCCACCAGCCGCAGCACCTCCACCTCGCGGCCGGACAGCTCGCGGTAGCCGCCCGGGTGGCTCGGGGCACCCGGGGGGCGGCGGTGCAGGCGCGCGGCGGCGGCGCCGATGGGAGCGGCACCCGGCCGGGTGGGGAGCCCGAGGTTGGTGCGGGTGCCGGTGACGACGTAGCCCTTGACTCCGCCCGCGAGGGCGTTGCGCACGGCGCCGATGTCGTCCGCCGCGGAGAGGGCGAGGCCGTTGGGCCAGCCCGCGGCGCGGGTCTCGGAGAGGAGGGTGAGGCCGGAACCATCCGGCAGATGGACTTCGGCGACGCAGATGTCGCGGGGGTTGCCGATGCGGGGACGAGCCTCCGCGACGGACGAGGCCTCGATGACGTCGCGTACGCCGAGCGCCCACAGGTGGCGGGTGACGGTCGAACGGACGCGGGGGTCGGCCACGACCACCATGGCGGTCGGCTTGTTCGGGCGGTAGGCGACCAGGCTTGCGGGCTGCTCGAGGAGAACGGACACCAGGCCTCCTGGGGTGCGGGACGGGCCGGCTCGTGGGGGTGAAGGCGGGACGAACCGTGCTTTCAAGGTCACAGTCGTCTTCGGCAGCAAACCTGGTGTCCTTTAACGAATGATCACGAAGTGATGAGTAACAATCCGGGCAATTCGGACGCACGATCGATCATTCGAAGATCGAACGGTTTCGGTCTGCGTCGCAACGCTTCCGAAAGTGGCCGTATCGACAAAGAGAGATGCAGGAGGCCGGTCGTCGGGACCCCGCAGCGGGAGGCTCAGCGCGACTGCGGCCCCCTCCGCTGCGGCAGCGTCACCACGGACGCGTCCCCCGGAGCGGCCGGCGGCAGCCCCGCGACCTGCGCCAGCAGATCGGACCACGCGACCAGATGGGCGGCCGTGTCCGGAACCCCGCCCAGACCCTCACGCGGCGTCCACGAGGCACGGATCTCGATCTGCGAGGCGGCGGGCCGCGCGGACAGCCCGCCGAAGTAGTGCGAACTCGCCCGCGTCACCGTGCCGCTCGGCTCGCCGTACGACAGGCCGCGCGCCGCCAGCGCGCCGGTCAGCCAGGACCAGCACACGTCCGGCAGCAGCGGATCCGCCGCCATCTCCGGCTCCAGCTCCGCGCGCACCAGCGTCACCAGACGGAAGGTCCCCCGCCAGGCGTCGTGTCCGGCCGGGTCGCACAGCAGCACCAGCCGGCCGTCGGCCAGATCCTCCTCGCCGTCGACGACCGCCGCCTCCAGCGCGTGCGCGTACGGGGCGAGCCGTTTCGGCGCGGGCACCGTCTCCACCTCGATCTGCGGCCGCAGCCGGGCGCTCTGCAGCGCCTCGACAGCGGCCCGGAAGGGCGGCGGAGGCGCACCTCCGTGCCCGGGATCCCCTCCGCCCTCCTTCGGTTCGTCCATTCCGCCAGCGCCGTCCGACAGTCGTCCCTGAGCCGCAGCCATGCCGGGAAGATTAAGCGGAACGGGCCCCCGGCGCAGGGAGGGACACCCGCGCCGCCCGGCGCTGTCCGGATCCTGCACCGCGGCCCCGCCCGCCGGACGCCCCTGGGGTCCGGGGCGGCGGACGGGTCGTGCGAGACTGGCCGGTGTGAGTGCCAACACGAGCCCGAAGGGCCAGACGCCTACCGCGACCCCCGACCCCGTCAGGAACGACGCCGTCCGGGAATCAGCCTTCCTCAAGGCGTGCCGGCGCGAGCCGGTGCCGCACACGCCGGTGTGGTTCATGCGGCAGGCCGGGCGCTCACTGCCGGAGTACCGCAAGGTGCGCGAGGGCATCGGGATGCTCGACTCCTGCATGCGGCCCGAGCTGGTCACCGAGATCACCCTCCAGCCGGTGCGCCGCCACCACGTCGACGCGGCGATCTACTTCAGCGACATCGTCGTCCCGCTCAAGGCCATCGGCATCGACCTCGACATCAAGCCCGGCATCGGCCCGGTCGTCGAGCAGCCGGTGCGCACCCGCGCCGACCTCGCCCGGCTGCGCGACCTGACCCCGGAGGACGTCTCCTACGTCACCGAGGCCATCGGCATGCTGACCCGTGAGCTCGGGTCCACCCCGCTGATCGGTTTCGCGGGCGCCCCGTTCACCCTTGCGAGTTACCTCGTCGAGGGCGGCCCGTCCCGTACGTACGAGAACGCCAAGGCGATGATGTACGGCGACCCCGAGCTCTGGGCCGACCTGCTCGACCGCCTCGCCGACATCACGGCGGCCTTCCTCGACGTCCAGATCCGGGCCGGCGCCTCGGCCGTGCAGCTCTTCGACTCCTGGGCCGGCGCGCTCGCCCCCTCCGACTACCGGCGTTCGGTGCTGCCCGCCTCGGCGAAGGTGTTCCGCGCGGTGGCCGGCCACGGCGTCCCGCGCATCCACTTCGGCGTCGGCACCGGCGAGCTGCTGGGGCTCATGGGCGAGGCCGGCGCGGACATCGTCGGCGTCGACTGGCGCGTCCCGATGGACGAGGCCGCCCGCCGCGTCGGCCCCGGCAAGGCGCTCCAGGGCAACCTGGACCCGACCGTGCTGTTCGCCGGCCGGGAGGCGGTCGAGACGAAGGCGCGCGAGGTCCTGGACACCGCCGCGGGCCTGGAGGGCCACATCTTCAACCTCGGTCACGGAGTGATGCCCTCCACCGACCCGGACGCCCTCACCCGTCTCGTGGAGTACGTCCACACGCAGACGGCGCGCTGACCCACCGCTCACGCGCCGGACGCGAGTCGGAACCCGGGGGCGGGGTACTGGGCACGGGTGCCCACCACGTTCACCCCCGGGTACGGGCAGGTGGAGGCCCCATGAGGCTCGAGATGTTCGACCCCGCCCCGATCGGCGTCGTGTTCACCCAGGGGCCGGAGCACCGGCTCGCGTACACCAACGCCGTCTACCGGGAGACCTTCGGCGACCGCCCGCTGGGGCGGACGATCCGCGAGGCCTTCCCCGACCTCGCGCAGTCCGGCTACTTCGACATCTTCGACCGGGTCCTCACCACGGGCGCGGCCGAGGTGGTCACCGCCGTGCCCCTCGACCTGATCTACCCAGGCTCCACGGGCGAGGGCAGGCGCTACTTCACGTTCAGCATCTCCCGCGCCACGATGAGCGACGGCCGGCCGGGAGTGCTCGGCGTGATCGTGGAGGTGACCGCGCAGGTGACCGCCGCGGAACGGATCCGTGTGCTGGCCGAGGAGCGCCGCCGCGCGCTGCAGCGCTACCGCAGCCTGGTGAACGCCGGAACGCAGATGGTGTGGGTGGCGGACGCCAAGGGCCGGATCACCGAGCCGAGCCCCGGCTGGGAACGGGTGACCGGGCAGACCTGGGAGGAGTTCCGCGGCGAGGGCTGGAGGAACGCCGTCCACCCCGACGACCGCGCCGCCTCGGTCGAGGCGTGGCGGCGGGCGACGACCGAACAGGTGCCGCGCTGGATCCACACCTACCGGCTGCGGCTGGCCGCCGGCGGGTACCGGCACTTCGTCGTCGACGCCGCGCCCGTGCGCGACGGGGACACGGTGATCGAATGGGTGGGCACCTGCACGGACATCGAGCGGGAATGGCAGGAGAGCCGCCGTACGGAACTGCTGGCGCGGGCCGCCACCGCCACGTCCGGCATCGCGCGGCTGGACGAGATGCTCGCCGCCCTGGCCGATGTGATCGTGCCCGACATCGCCGACAACTGCACCATCCACCTCCTGCCGCAGGCCCTGCACCGTCTGCCGGGCACCCCGCTGACCACCGAACGCGTCGCCGCGGTCACCCGCCCGGGGCTCCCGGACCTGCCCCCGCACCACGAGGAACACCTGCGGCCCGGCAGCCCGCTGGCCCGCGCCGCCGACCGCCGCAGCCCGCTCCACTTCGTCTTCCCGCCCGGCGAGCCGCCGGCCGACCTCGCTCCGTTCGGCGACGAGCCCTGGATGGCCGAGGACGTCAACAGCGTCGTGCTGCTGCCCGTCGTCGTCGACGGCACCACCGCCGCCCTGGTCGCCGTGTCCGCCAGCGGCGCCCGCCCGCCCCTCGGCCAGGCGGAGATCGGCCTGCTGCAGACGCTCCTGGAACGCGCCCACACCCCCCTCAGCAACGCCCTGGAGTACCAGCGCACCCGGCAGGTGGCCCTGGCCCTGCAGAACAGCCTGCTCACCGACCCGCCGGACGCGCCCGGCCTGGACATCGCCGTCCGCTACCGGCCCAGCACCGCCGCCGCCGAGGTCGGCGGGGACTGGTACGACGCGTTCGTGCTGCGCGACGGCGCCACCGTCCTCACCATCGGCGACGTCTCCGGCCACGACCTGCCGGCCGCCGTCACCATGAGCCAGCTGCGCAACATGCTGCGCGGGCTCACGCTGGACCGCCAGGAACCGACCGGCACCATCCTGCGCCGGCTGGACATCGCCGTGCAGACCCTCTATACGGAGTGCACCGCCACCTGCGTGCTGGCCCGGGTGGAACGCCCGGACTCCGGCGGCGTCCGGCTGCACTACTCCGTCGCCGGTCACCCGCCGCCGCTGCTCGTCGAGGCGGACGGCTCCGCGCGCTTCCTGACCGGGGCGCGGTCCCCGATGCTCGGGCTCGTCCCCGCGCCGGAGTACTCGAGCGCCATGGAACCGCTGCCGCCCGGCTCCACCCTGCTGCTGTACACCGACGGGCTGGTGGAGCGCCGCGACGAGGATCTCACCGTGGGCCTGGAGCGGCTGCGGCACCACGCCTCGGAGGCGGTCAGCCGCCCGCTGCAGGACTTCTGCGACACACTGCTCACCGGCCAGCTCACCGTCGACAACGACGACGACGTGGCGATGCTGGTCCTGCGCCGGTAGGAGCGTGCCGAGGAGCGCCACTCTGGCCGATTTTACCCTTGCTTTTCCATCGGGATTCGTTCTCCGGATTTCCCGATCCGGCGCCGACGGCGAGACCGTTGGGATCACCAATACCCCGGAATTCCCGCCTCCGCCACCGTTGGGCAGCGACGGATCCTGTGATATTTCGACTACGCGCGGTGATGAATTGGCTCGGTGCCGGTCGCGCCCGGCTGTAGCAGTTCTGGAGCGCGTCTGGACATCGTCACGAGCGCTTGTGATTCTTGGTCCTGTACACGCAAGCCGGCGCAACGTCCACGTTGCCCATCAGCGGTTATCGGCGGTCCACCGGCGCGACGGTGACCGCGGGCGGGTACTCATAGGGGGAACTGCAATGAATTACTCAAAAGCAGCGAGAGGAATGCCGACAGCCGGACAAGGTGCCGTTCGGGCGGCGCGCGTCGTCCGTGAAAGTCCGGCGGAATCAGAAACGGTCACAGTTCAGATAGCGTCGTTATTACCGGGTGAGTCGCTGCGCTCGAAAGGGATCGAGCAGAACCACGTCGCGGCACTCGCGGAGGTAGACGCGCCGCTTCCGCCCATACTGGTGGACCGGAAGACGATGCGGGTCGTCGACGGGATGCACCGGCTCCTCGCGGCTCTGCTCAACGGACGGCAGACGATCGAGGCCGAACTGTTCGACGGAACCGCGGATGAGGGATTCCTGCGCGCCGTCCGGGAGAACGTGGTGCACGGACTCCCGCTGTCGCAGGCGGACCGCCGGGCCGCCGCCGCGCGCATCATCGTGTCCCACCCGCATCTGTCGGACAGGGCGATCGCCCGGGCGTCCGGGCTCGGGGCGAAGACCGTCGCGGCCGTGCGGCGCAGTTCAACTGCCGTCGTGCCGCAGTTGAACACCCGGGTGGGCCAGGACGGCAGGGTCCGGCCGCTGAACGGGGGCGAGGGGCGGCGCAGGGCCATGGCGGTACTGGCCGAACACCCCGACGCGTCCCTGCGCGAGGTCGCCCGTCTGTCCGGGGTGTCGCCCGCGACGGTCAGCGACGTACGCCGGCGGCTGGCCGCCGGCGAGTCGCCCCTGCCGTCGAGACGGGAACCGGCCGAACCGCGGACGGGCGCCGACTCCCACCGCAACCAGAGCTTCGTGGATCCCGTCCCGGTGCTGGAGAAGCTGCTGCGCGACCCCTCTCTGCGGCACAAGGAGGGCGGCCGCCAGCTGCTCCAGCTGCTCCGCCAGAACGCGGTCGGCGTGCAGGACCTGATGGAGCTGTCCGACGCCGTGCCGTCCCACTGCAGGTCCCTGGTGATCCATCTCGCGCAGCAGTACCGGGACGCCTGGCAGTCCTTCGCGGAGAAGCTGGACGAGCCCGCCTGCGCCTGTCCCGGGTGACGAACGGGCGGCACGGACCCGTGCACCGGACATGACCGGCGGCGCGCCGCGTTCACGGCGCGCCGCCGGCACTCCCACGGCACCCGGACCACCGCCGCGTATCCGGCGGACCCGGGCCCGGGCGGACCGGATTCAGCGGGCGGGGGCCCAGGTGCCACCCGATTCCAGCCACCGGGAGAGCTCCGCCGCCGAGTCCTTGCGCACGACCAGTTCGACGAGGCCGCGGGTCTGGTCCTGACCGTGCTCGATGCGGACGTCCTCGATGTTGACGCCCAAGTCGCCGATCGACGTGAACAGTTCGGCCAGGGCGCCGGGCTTGTCGGAGATGGTCACCGAGACGGTCGCGAGCTCCGTCCGGCGCGTACCGGGTTTGCGCACGATCCTGGCGCACCCCCGGTTCCCCTCCCGCAACAGCTCCTCGAGCTCCTCCTGCGCGCGGCGGCGGACCAGCGGGTCGGCGTCGGAGACGGCGCGCAGCGCGCCGACGGCCCGGCCCAGGCCGGCGGCGAGGGAGTCGAGAACGTCCGCCACGGCCGTGGCGTTGGAACGCAGGATGTCCCCCCAGAGCCGGGCGTCACCGGCCGCGATCCGGGTGACGTCGGCGACGCCCTGCCCCGCCAGCCGGACGCTGTCCTCCGCCGCGTGCTCCAGCCGCGCGGCGAGCAGGGAGGAGAGCAGATGGGGCGCGTGCGAGACGAGGGCCACCGCGTGGTCGTGCACACCGGCGTCCATGACCACCGGCATGCCGTCGCACAACGACACCATCTCCAGGGCGGTGTTCAGCACGTCCTGCCCGGTCAGCTCCGACGGGGTGAGCACCCAGGGGCGCCCCTCGAAGAGGTCCGCCCGGGCGGCGAGCGGCCCGGAACGCTCGGTGCCGGCCAGCGGATGGCTTCCTATGTAGCTGGCCGGGTCGGCCCGCATCGCGCGCACGTCGTCGTGCGGGACCTTCTTGACGCTGGCGACATCGAGGTAGGCTCGGGCCAGCCCGCTCTCCTGTGCGCGCGCGAGCACGCGTCCGACCTGTGCCGGGGGCACGGCCAGCACCGCCAGGTCGACCTGACGGTCCGGTCTCTCCAGGGATCCCGCGCCCATCGCCTCCGCCGTCCTGGCGGCGTTCCGGTCGACGTCCTCCAGGTGCACGCCGACCCCGCGGCGGGTCAGCGCGAGAGCGACGGACGTGCCGATGGCCCCGGTGCCGATGACTGTGGTGGTCCTCAACGCGCGCCCCCAGGTGCGGTGATCCGAAATCGGCTCGGACAAGTGCCGTGCCCGGCACGGGAAAAGGGAATTCCCATGGCGCCGTGCGCCGCCAATTTAACGCTTCGGCCCGCCTGTTCAACTGCGGCGTCGCAGCGGTCGAACACAGTAGCGGTACACCGGACCATTGAGGCATCGTGCTCAGTTGGCGACACCGGGTCGGATAAACGCCGGAATCCGAGGAGTTGGACGTTGCAGTCAGCGCTGAGACACGACGACCTGCATCCGATAGAAGAAGTGGAAATAAGTTCGCTCTCCACCGACGGCTCCCCGCGGATCGACGGGGAGAGTCCCGAGCACGTGGAAATGCTGGCCGCCGCCGACACCGCGCTTCCACCGATCATGGTGCACCGCCCCACCGGGCGGGTCATCGACGGCATGCACCGGCTGCGCGCCGCGATGCTGACGGGCCGTACGACGATCGCGGTGAGGTTCTTCGACGGCACCGAGGAGGACGCCTTCGTCCTCGCCGTGAAGTCGAACATCGCGCACGGACTGCCGCTGTCCGCCGCCGACCGCCGGCGGGCCGCCGGACGCATCATGGCCACCCATCCCCGGTGGTCGGACCGGATGATCGCCTCGGTGGTCGGCACCTCCGCCAGGACGGTCGCCGAGATCCGCCGCGACGCCGGCGCCGCCGGGGCGGGGGAGCCCACCCGCATCGGCCGGGACGGCAGGGTACGGCCCGTCGACGTGAGCGAGGGCCGCAGACTGGCCCACGACATGATCGTCCGCGACCCGGGCCTGTCGCTGCGCCAGGTCGCCCGCGCCGCCGGGATCTCGCCGGAGACCGTCAGGGACGTCAGACACCGGATGCTCCGCGGTGAGGACCCGGTGCCCGCGCCGCGGCCGCGGACCCTGGTGGAGCGCGGCGCGGACCGCCGGGCGGAGCCGGCCGGGAAGGCCGCCGCGCCGTGCGGGACGGAGCCGCCGCCCGCCGTGGTGATGAAGCGGCTGAGGGCCGATCCGGCGCTGCGTCTCAACGAGAACGGACGCGACCTGCTGCGGCTTCTGGATATCCACACGGTCCGGCTGGAGGACTGGAACCGCATTATCGAAAGCGTGCCGCCGCACCGTCTGGAGACGGTGGCGCAGCTGGCACGTTCCTGCGCCGACAAATGGTCCGAGATCGCGTCACGCATCGAAAGCAACGCATCACATCTGGCCGGGTGAACGAGGAAACACACGAATCCTTCGAGGAGCCGTCGGAGAAAGCGGGACGGCCCGTCGGAACACCCTTGTGGAGGGGCAATGGAGATACGGTCGATCGATCACGTCGAATTGTTCGTCGAGGACGCCCAGGACACGGCCGGCAGGCTGTGCGACTCCTTCGGCTTCGTCCGCGTGGGCCGCGGCGCCGGGAGCACCGGACTGCGCGGCTGCGAGTCCGTCCTGCTGCGCCAGAACGACATCGCCCTGCTGCTGACCACGGCCACCGACGCCGACCACCGTGCCGCCGAGTACGTGAAGCAGCACGGGGACGGGGTCGCGGTGATCGGCATCGGGGTGGACGACGCGCGCGCCGCCTACGCCGAGGCCGTGCGGCGCGGAGCCGTCCCGGTCGCCGCGCCCGAGGAGTTCGGGCCCGCCGGCGCCCGTGTCGTCTTCGCCTCGGTGGCGGGATTCGGCGACGTGGAGCACCGCTTCGTCTCCCGGGAGGACCCCGGAGCGCCGTTCGCGCCCTTCATCGAGGAGACCGGCGCCCACGGCTCCGGGGGCATGCTGAAGCGGGTCGACCACTTCGCGGTCTGCGTCCCGGCCGGCGAACTCGACGGGACCGTCCGCCGCTACCAGGAGGTGTTCGGCCTCAGCCAGACCTTCGAGGAGCGGATCGTCGTCGGCTCGCAGGCCATGGACTCCAAGGTCGTGCAGAGCGACCGCGGCGCGGTGACGTTCACCGTCATCGAGCCGGACACCACCCGCGCACCCGGCCAGATCGACGCGTTCGTGGCCTCCCACGGCGGGGCCGGTGTGCAGCACGTCGCGTTCCTCACCGAGGACATCACCGCCGCGGTGCGCACCTGCACCGGGCGCGGGGTCCGCTTCCTCACCACGCCGCCGAGCTACTACGAGATGCTGCCGGGGCGGCTGGGCCCGGTCGGCGTACCCGTGGAGGAGCTCAGCGCGCTCAACATCCTGGCCGACCGCGACCCGTCCGGGATCATGCTGCAGATCTTCACCGAGTCGACGCACCCGAGGCGGACCCTGTTCTGGGAACTGATCGACCGCCGCGGCGCGCAGACCTTCGGCAGCAACAACATCCAGGCCCTGTACGAGGCCGTGGAGCGCCAGCAGGCGGCGGAGGCGGCCGACCAGGAATGAGGAGCTCCCCGCAGACGCGTGTGGACCCGGAGGACACGCCCTCCGGGTCCACACGCGTCTGCGGGGCCCGCGCCGGCTACCCCCTGAGGAGCCGGCCCCCGTGCAGCGTCTCCCCGTACGCGAACACATGGCCGGCCCCCACCTCCACGGGCGCGAGCAGTGCCAGATCCGTGCCCGGACGGCCGGAGAGGGCGAGCCGGCCGGGACCGCTCCAGACCGGTGAGAACTCGACGCCGCTCACCTCCGAGGCGACCAGGCGGGGCCGCGGCGGGGCGTCGGACGGCACCCACCGCGGAAGGACGAGACTGTGCGCCAGCGGTACGTCGTGCAGCGCGGGCGGCCGCTCGGAGCGGCGCTCGACCGTGACCGACGCCTCGGCGGTGAGCCGGCCGTGGACGGAGAGCGCGCCGTCGAAGCGTCCCCCGGGAGCGAGCCGCGAGCCCGCCCGGCCGACGGTCACCGGCCTGGTCTGGTGGATGGCGCCGAACTGCTTGGGCATGCCCTGGACCCAGCCGCGCACCATCGGCACGGGCTGGTCGACCCAGGCGAACGGGCAGCGCGCCATCGGCCGGCCCTCGAACGCGCATCCGAGGAGGATCAGGAACTCCGAGAACCGGCAGACGGCCGGGTCGGCCAGCTCCGCGCCGTCCTCGGAGCACCACTGCCAGGTGGCGAACACGGCGGCCGCCGCACCCGGATCCGCTCCCGCGTCCAGGCCCGGCGGCAGGAAACGCCGTGCGGCGTCGGGGTCGACACGGTAGTCGACCATGAGGATCTCGCCGGAGAAGTGCCACGGCGGAGGCGTGAGCATCGACGCCTGCCCCGAAGGGGACAGGGGAAGGCTGTAGCCGATGGGCCCGGCGGGCCCGGCCGCGTCCGGAGCCGTCGGATGTGTGTGCCCGGTGGTGGCCGTCATGGGTTCCCTCCGATCTGCCGGTCCGGCGGGCCGCCGGACCATGCCTGGGTCAGCCGTCGAGCGGCGCGTTCGAGCAGCGGGGGCGGATTGAAGCTGTAGGCCAGGCGCACGCTCGGCTCCCGTGTGCCGCCGAAGCGCGAACCCGCGGTGACGCGCACACCCGCCCGCTCCGCACGGGCGAGCAGTTCGTCCTCGCCGAGCCCGGTGCCGCACCGGAGCCAGAGGAAGAACCCGCCCTCCGGACGGCTGATCCGCACCGGGAGGTCCGCCGCCTCCCGCAGCGCGTCGAGGAGGGCGTCGCGCCGCGCCCTCAGCCCCGCCCGCAGCATTTCCAGATGCCGGTCGTAGCCGCCGTCGGACAGCAGCCCCGCGACGGCGAGCGAGGTGATGTGGTTGAGCGACCCGCCGCTGCGGAACAGCCCGTGCGACGCGATCCGTTCGGCCAGTGCCGGCTCCGTCACCAGCCAGCCCAGCCGGAGCCCCGGCCCCAGGGTCTTGGAGAAGCTGCCCAGCCGCACCACGCCCCGGTGTCCGGCGAGGGCCGCCAGTGGCGGCGGGGCCGGGGGACCGTCCGTCAGGCCCAGTTCGCCGTAGGCGTCGTCCTCGACGACCAGGACGCCGTGCTCCGCCGCCACCTCCAGCAGCCGCAGCCGGCGCTCCAGCGGCATGGTGGCGCCCGTCGGATTGTGGTGGGTCGGGGTGAGGTACACGAACGCGGTGCGGCCGGTGCCGCCTTCGCCGCCCCGCGCGGTCCCGGCGAGGGCGCGCCGGAGCGCCTCCGGCACCATGCCCGACGCGTCGAGGGCGACCCGCCTCAGGCGCAGCGCGCAGTCCCCGAGGATGCGCTGCCCGAGGTCGTAGCCGAGGCCCTCCACGAGCACCGTGTCGCCGGGCCTCGCGAGCGTGGTCGCCAGCAGGTGGAGCGCCTGGGACGTGCCCGCCGTGACGACCACGTGCTCCGGCCCGCACGGGGACCGCCCCCGCACGGTGGCCCGGGCGGCCAGCTCGGCGCGCAGGGGCAGGGCGCCCGGATCGTGTCCGTAGCCCAGTGCCGCCGCTCCGTACTCCTCCAGCGCGCGTGCGTAGGCGTCCCGCACCAGCCCCACCGGCAGCAGCGCCGGTTCGAGGTAGCCGGGCCCCAGGTCGAGGACGCCCGCGGGGGCGACCTCCTGCACCACACCGCGACGCCACCGCCGCGTGTGCGACAACGGGCGGGCCGTGCCGTACGGCAGGGTCCCCTCGCCGGCAGCGGACATCAGCGGGGTGTCAGCACATGGCGCAACGCCCGTACGCACTGGGCCAGCGGGGCGGACGCCCGGGCGAGCGCCAGTCGCAGCGTGCGGTCGCCGCGGGCGGGGTCAGCCCAGTAGAAGGCACGGCAGGGCAGGGCGTACACATGGTGCTCGCGCAGCGCCTCCCAGACCTCGGTCCCGGTCAGATGCCTGATCAGCACCCGCTCCACACTGGCCCGGCTGTCCGGGTCGGGCACCCCGGTGGTCGACAGGTCCGCCAGCCCGGCGCGCACCACCGACCGCTGGGCGGCGATGAACTCGTGCAGCTCCGTCAGCCCGCCGGCGGCGGCGTCCTCGGAGAAGCGGCGGACCATCCCGAGGATCAGCGGGGAGACGCCCAGCAGGATGTCGGAGTAGATCTTCTCCACCGGCAGGCCCAGGTTCTCGGAGTGGACCAGCATGCCGACCTTGAGGTCGAGGGTCGGCCAGAGCTTGCCCGTGTCCTCGATGACGACCCAGCGCACACCGCTGGCGTCGAGGATCTCGTAGTGGTCGTACTGGGCGCGGGTGTCGAAGCCGCGGAAGGACGTGTCGAGGGCGAGGATCACGCCGTGCCGTGCGCACTGCCCGGCCAGCCGGCGCAGCCGCTCCGCCGACATGACCCGGCCCGTCGGGTTGTTCGGCGTGGTGACGAAGACACAGCCCACGGACTCGAGCAGCTCCGCGGGCAGGTCGTCGGCGTGCAGCGGATCCTCCTCCAGGGGCACCAGGCCCAGGCGGTTGCCGCGCAACAGGTCGGCGATGTTGTCGAAGGTGGGGTGGACCAGCGCCACGGAGTCCGTGACCGACGCCAGGGCGCGGGAGAGGATCTCCATGGCCACCGACGAGGAGTAGCAGCTCAGCACACGGCCGGGTGCGGACGGGTAGCGGTGCTGGCCGAGGGCCTTGAAGAAGGCCGCGTGGGCCTCGCGTTCGAGCTGCTCGACGGGGCGCTTCTCGCCCTCCTCGAAAAGCAGCGGGAGATCATTGACGATCTTGCTCTGGCCGGGTGTGAGCGGCTGCCGGGCATGCCCGTCGGCGATGTTGAACTCGCTGTTGAGTGCGAGGAATTCCAGTTGGGTGAGGTTCTCCGCGCCTGATCCGGCGTGCGCAGCGTGGGCCTTGCTTTGCAGTGTTCCGGACACAGGTATGCCTCTCTGGGATGTGAGGGTTTCCAGAAGCGGAGCGGACGTAAATGAGCGGCCCACTCTACGGCCTTCGCCCTCCGGCTGAAATGCCTCTTCTTTTCGGCACCGTGTTCAACTGCGGTGGTGCGGCAGTCGAACGAGCCGTCTCGCCCGCCGTATCGGCCGGACATCGCGTTCCGACGGTGACGCGCGTGCGGTTCCCGTGTCCAACTGACCTGAGGGCGCAGTTGGACGGGCCACCGGCACACGGCCGCCCGATCCTTGTCGGACGGGCCCGGGCACGCGAAAGTGGACGTGCGGGATCTGTGTTCCGCCGCCGGTGTCTCTTCGTAAGCCGTGAAGTGGGGCCTTGATGGAATTGTCGCTCGATGAATTCGCGTCGCTCGCCCGGGAACGGCTGGACCCGGCCGTCTGGGATTTCATCGAAGGCGGCGCCGGAGAGGAACGCACGCTCGCCGCGAACACCGCGGCATTCGACCGCGTCCCGCTGCGGCCGTCGGTGCTGCGCGGCGCGGGCAGCCCGCACACCGGCACCACGATCCTCGGGCGGACGTGGGACGCGCCCCTCGCGGTCGCCCCGGTGGCCTACCACACGCTCGCGGACCCGGCCGGTGAGGTCGCCACCGTCCGGGGAACGGCGGCCGCCGCCGGACTCCCGGTCGTCATCAGCACCTTCGCGGCCCGCACGTTCGAGGACATCGCCGCCGAGGCCACCGTCCCGCTCTGGCTCCAGGTGTACTGCCTGCGGGACCGCTCACTCACCCGAGGCCTCATCGAACGCGCCGAGAACGCGGGCTTCGAGGCCCTGGTCCTCACGGTCGACGCGCCGCACCTCGGCCGCCGGCTGCGGGACCTGCGCAACGGCTTCCGGCTGCCCGCCGGCACGGTCCCCGCCAACCTCCCGGTGGACGGATTCGCGGACCCCGCGGCGCACTCCCGTGCCGACTTCGACCCCGGCCTGGACTGGTCGGTGGTGGAGTGGCTGCGCTCGGTCTCCGAACTGCCGTTGCTCGTCAAGGGGATCCTCACCGGCGCCGACGCGGTGCGCGCGGCCGAGGCCGGGGTGGACGGCGTCATGGTCTCCAACCACGGGGGCCGCCAGCTCGACGGAGTGCCGGCCACCCTCGACGTCCTGCCCGAGGTCGCCGAGGCGGTCGGCGGACGCCTCCCCGTCCTCCTCGACGGCGGGGTCCGCCGGGGGCGGGACATCCTGGCGGCGCTCGCGCTCGGCGCCGACGCGGCCCTCGTCGGCCGCCCGGTGCTGCACGGCCTCGCGGCCGGCGGGGCCGGCGGGGTGACCGGCGTCCTCTCCGTCCTCCTGGACGAGCTGACCGACGCGATGTCCCTTGCGGGCCTGAGGACCCTCGCCGACATCGGCCCCTCACTCGTCGGCCGGGCTCCGGACCACCCCCGCCGAAGCACCGTGGACGCCGGGAAGAACGCGGGGACCGACCAACGCACCGCCGCCGGGGGAGGGGCCGGGCTGCGCCTCGCGGACCTGCACCCGAGTGTCGCCGACCCGGTCATGGACACCATGAACTTCCTCAACGAGGTGACACTGCGCTACCCCGAGGCGGTGTCCTTCGCCCCCGGACGGCCCTACGCGGAGTTCTTCGAGACCGAGCAGGTCTTCCGCCATCTGCGCCGCTACCTCGACCACCTGGCCGAGCAGGGCCGTTCGCCCGCGCAGGTGCGCGACGCGCTGTTCCAGTACGGTCCGTCCGCCGGTGTGATCCGCGAGCTGATCGCCCACTCGCTGCGGGTGGACGAGGGCATCGACGTGCCGCCCGAGTCGATCGTGGTGACGGTCGGCTGCCAGGAGGCGATGTTCCTGACGCTGCGCGCGCTCATGTCCGGCCCGGACGACGTGCTGCTGGTCTCCAGCCCCTGCTACGTGGGGATCACCGGGGCCGCCCGGCTGCTGGACGTCGCGGTGACCGCCGTGGAGGAGGGCGAGGACGGCCTGTCGTGCGACGCCCTCGAGGCCGCCGTCGCGGCGGAGCGGGCGCGCGGCAGGCGGCCGCGGGCCGTCTACGTGGTCCCGGACCACTCGAACCCGTCCGGCGCGACCATGCCGCTCGAGGCCCGGAAGTCCCTCCTGGAGCTGGCGCAGCGGCTCGACGTCCTCGTCCTGGAGGACAGCCCGTACCGGCACGTCAGCCCGGGCACGCAGGTGGCGTCCCTGAAGGCCCTCGACCGGACACGGCGAGTGATCCACCTCGGTTCCTACGCCAAGACCGTCTTCCCCGGGGCACGCCTCGGGTTCGCGGTCGCCGACCAGCCGGTGCTGGCGCCGGACGGCGGCACGAGTCTGCTGGCGGACGAACTCGCCAAGATCAAGAGCATGGTCACGGTCAACACCTCGCCGCTCAGCCAGGCCGCGGTGGCGGGCGCGCTGCTGGAGTCGGGCGGCCGTGTCTCGGAGCTCAACGCCCGCAACGCCGCCCACTACGGGGAGGCCATGCGCTTCACCCTGCAGTGCCTGGAGCGGGAGTTCCCGGCCGCGCGGCGGACCCGGCTCGGCGTCCGCTGGAACGCGCCCAGCGGCGGGTTCTTCCTCACCCTCCAGGTGCCGTTCCGCGCGGACAACTCCGCGCTGGCCCGGTCCGCGCAGGACTTCGGGGTCATCTGGACGCCGATGTCGTACTTCTATCCGCAGGGCGGCGGCCTGCACACCCTCAGGCTCTCCACCAGCTACCTGACCCACGCCGACATCGAGAAGGGCATCTCCCGGCTGGCCGGGTTCATCGAGTTCGAGTGCGGGGACCCGGTGGCCTGAACCGCCGCGACGACGAAGGGCCCCGCCGCGCCGGCGGGGCCCTTCGTCGTCGCGACGCTCAGGACGGATGCGGCTCCTCCCAGAACATGCTGTCGGACGAGGCGACGAGACCGCCGTCGAAGAGCGGGACGTCCTCGCCGGCGTACTCTCCCAGCTGCGCCCGGGTCTGCACCTGCGAGCCCTCCTGCATCGCCCGGCTCACCGCCGACGACCGGAACAGCGGGGCCATGTTCTCCTCCTGCCGCCCGGCCATGTCGTCGACGGCGTCGGCGAACTCCGCCGACTGCTGCTTGAGCCGCAGGACGCTCGACTCGGCGTCGGAGAGGTCGAAGTCCGTGCTGGACATGCCGGCCACCAGCTCCACGAACGACTCCAGCTCGGCGTGGCTGCTGCGGGTGACCTTCTTCGCCGTCCAGAAGTAGGAGTCCTCGTCGACGTGCATGTCGTAGAACGAGGTCAGGAACTCGTAGAAGACGCCGTACTCCCGCCGGTACCGGGCCTCGAACTCGTCGAAGGCCCGCCGCTCGTCGATCCGCCCCGCCAGCACGCTGTTGAGGGAGCGGGCGGCCAGCAGCGCGCTGTAGGTGGCCAGATGGACCCCGGAGGAGAAGACGGGGTCGACGAAGCACGCCGCGTCACCGACGAGCACCATCCCCGGCCGCCAGAAGGTCGTGTGGTGGTACGAGTAGTCCTTGCGCACCCGCAGCTGCCCGTACTGACCGGTCGTGACCCGGGTGGCGTCCGCCAGGTACTCCTTGATCATCGGGCATTCGTCGATGAGGCCGCGCAGCGCGCTCTCCGGGTCGCCCTGCACCTTGGCCGCGTCCTCCCGGCGGACGACCGCGCCGACGCTGGTCAGCGTGGAGCTGAGCGGGATGTACCAGAACCAGCCGCTGCCGAACGCCACACAGAGGATGTTGCCGGCGTAGGGCGCCGGCATCCGCTTGCCGTTCTCGAAGTAGCCGAACAGCGCCAGGCTCTTGAAGAAGTCCGAGTACGTGCGCGAGCCGCCGACCCGCTTGTGGATGCGGCTGGTGTTGCCCGAGGCGTCCACCACGTACCGGGCCGACACCTCGTGCTCCGTGCCGTCCGGGTCGGTGTACCGCAGCCCGCGGGCCCGCCCGTCGGCGTCGTCCACGACATCGGTGACCGTGCGGTCCTGGCGGACCACGACGCCCTTGCGGGCCGCGTTGTCCAGCAGGATCTTGTCGAATTTGCTCCGCTCCACCTGATAGGCGAACGAGGTCGGTCCGGAGACCTTGGACGAGACGGAGAAGGAGAAATTCCACGGCTTGGGGCTCGCGCCCCACCGGAACGTCCCACCGCGCTTGTGCGGAAAGCCGGCGGCGGCGAGTTCGTCGGTGACGCCGAGCAGATGGCAGATGCCGTGGATGGTCGACGGGAGAAGCGACTCGCCTATCTGGTACCTGGGGAAGGTCTCCTTTTCGAGCAGCAGCACACTGTGCCCCTGCATGGCCACCAGGGTGGAGAGCGTCGACCCCGAAGGGCCGCCGCCCACGACCACGACATCGAATTCCTCGTGCTGTCCTGTACTCATTCGGCCTCCCGGAACGCACTGATGCGGACATCGCGCTGGTGACTCTTTTGTCAGGGTTCCACAGGTCTCAAAGGGGCCAAAGGGTGGACGACATTCCGTGCATGGACAGCCGGGCGCGGGCGCGCGCACGCAAAGGCGCCGCCGGGAAATTCCCGGCGGCGCCCGGACCGGCGTCGGGTGAGACGGGGGTCAACTCACCCGGCGCCGGATTCGCCACACCCCGAACGCCGTGAGGATTCCGCTGAGTGCCACATAGATCGCGGTCTCCAGC
>Ga0247821_10000544_pt1 | contig 20977 bp, 21 predicted proteins | sample 13C_Glycerol_Day_FD_192481 | JGI IMG/M metagenome (GOLD analysis project Ga0247821, IMG submission 192481) | Soil microbial communities from agricultural site in Penn Yan, New York, United States - 13C_Glycerol_Day14 | ecosystem: Environmental > Terrestrial > Soil > Agricultural land | place... | reverse complement strand
CTGCGATCGACTGCGTAGCAGTCGCAATCGGGGCACCTCGGTGGGTCCGATTGAGGCAGATTCTACGACCGCTTCGCGGCCGATCGCAGCCTGGCGGCAGCGGCTACAGGGTGGTGTTTCGGGTATTTGGTTGTATCCGCAAAAGCCATCGCCGGCGCTGCCGGCTCCCACAGAGTATTGGCCAACACCGTCTCCTGTAGCCGCTGGCGAAGCCTGCGATCGACTGCGCAGCAGTCGCAACCGAAGTATCGCAGGCTGGCCTTGCGATGCTGCATAGCCAGCTAAATTAATTTAGCTGCCAGCATTGACGATTCGTTTACCCTGAAGCTAAGTTCAAGAACATGCGCGACACATTTTGTCGCAGCCATGCCCAGTTCAGGAGAACGCCCATGTCCGTCAATATCGACAAGCTGATCATCACCACCCCCGTCCCCAAATCCAGCACCGACCCGGTCGCCCTCGAGCTCACCGGTGCCGAAGCCCTGGCCCGCCTGCCCAAGGTCATTGCCGAACTCGCCGATGGCTCGGTGCGTTTCACCGCTCCCACCAAGGGCGCGGCCAGCAAGAGCACCCACCGCACCCGCTGTGAATGGAAGGAGCCGGTGTACTGGTCACTCAGCAGCGCCGCCCTGCACCGCAACCACCAGGTCATGACCCTGACCAAGGTCAACCTCGCGCAAAAGGTGGTGGTCGCCCAGTTGCATGTGAAGGACGACGACAGCCCCGCACTCAAGGTGTTCTGGAACAAGGGCAAGATCACCTACGGCTTTCGCAAGAGCTTCAATCAGGCGGCGCCGGCCAGCGTCACACTGCTGAGCAACGTTCCGCTGAACGCCGCCTTCACCGTCACCATCGAGGTCAGCAACCAGCGCCAGTTGACCCTCACCGCCAAGTGCAACGGCGCCAGCGCCAGCACCGGTGTGCTGCAGATGGACAGCAGCTGGAACACCCGCACCTTCAACTTCCACGGCGGGGTGTACAACCAGGTCGATTTCAGCGCCGCCACCCCCAGCACCGATGCCTCGGTGTGCGTGCTCAGCACCCTGCAACTGCGCCACGTCTGAACGGCTAGCCGAGCCTTTCTTCCAGCCACTGGCAGAAGCTGCGGGTCAAGGCGTTGTCTTCGCTGTCGCGGTGCACCAGCCAGGCCCATTTGGGGCCGCTGACATCCTGTTCGGTCAGGGGCACCAAGCTGCCCTCCTCCCGCGCCCGCCCGGCCAGTAGTTCACTGACCAGGGCGATGCCCAGGCCCTGGCTCGCGGCGTCGAGCAACAGGCCAGGGTCGGAGAAGTTCAGGCCCTGCAGCTTCTGCCCGATGTCGGCACCGCCCTGTAGCTGCCAGTGGCTCCAGTCCATTTCGCGCTCGCCATGCAGGGTGGTGCGCGACTCGGCAGCCAGCGCCAGCACCCGCGGGTGGCAGGCCGGGTACAGGCGATCGTGCAGCAGCACGCGGAAGGCGCATTCGGCTTGCGCGCTGATGTCGTCGCGGATGGCGATGTCGATGGTCTGCTCGCTCATGTCCGGGATTTCGTCGCTGGTGAACAACCAGACATCCACCTGCGGGTGCTGGCGATGGAAGTCTTCGAGATTCGGCACCAGCCAGTGGCGGGCAAAGGCCGGGGTGGTGTTGACCACCAATTGGTTGGGCTTGCGGTACTGCTCCAGGCGGCGGATGCCCACGGCCAGTTGTTGCAGCAGTACCTGGGTGGTGCTGAGCAGGTCGTGACCGGCATCGGTCAGGGCCACGCTGCGCCCCTGGCGATAGAACAGCGGCTGCTCCAGGTAGCTTTCCAGGCCGCGGATCTGCTGGCTGATCGCTGACTGGGTCAAGTGCAGCTCCTCGGCCGCCTTGTGGAAGCTGCCCAGGCGCGCCGCCGCTTCAAAACCACGCAGGGTATTCAGGGGAGGCCAGTGCTTTAGCATTATCGATAAGCCACGCTAATCAGTTCTAGGGAAAATTCATCGTTTGTTTGTGCATTAAGCCAGCCCTAGCATGAGCCATCAAGATTGCTGTCGCCAAAACACTGAAAACAAAAACTTAACTCAAGGCTCCTGCTCATGCACAACCACAACGCCACGCACACCGGCTGGTTCATGCCCGCCGAATGGGTACCACACGCCGCCACCTGGATGGTCTGGCCGCACAACCAGGCCCTCTGGGAATCGACCTGGGGCGTGTCCCTGGCCGAGGTGCAAACCGACTTCGCCCGGGTGGCCAATACCATTGCCCACTTCGAGCCGGTGAAGATGGTGGTGGACCCCAGCGCCGTGGACCGTGCCCGGCAGCTGTGTGGAGCCAATATCGAGCTGGTGCAGATCGCGGTCGACGACAGCTGGTGCCGCGATTCGGGCCCCAGCTTCGTCTGCCACCCGCAACTGGGCATGGCCGGTGTCAGCTGGCGCTTCAATGCCTGGGGCGGCAAGTCCGAGCATGGCCTCGATGAAGGCCTGGCCCGACGCATCCTCAACGGCCTGGGAATGGACTGCTTCGGCACCCACCTGTCCAATGAAGGCGGCGCCATCCATGTGGACGGTGAAGGCACGCTGATCACCACCGAGTCGGTGCTGCTCAACGCCAACCGCAACCTGGGCATGAGCAAGCGCGATATCGAGGACGTGTTCGGCCGCCTGCTGGGCGTGGAGAAAGTCATCTGGTTGCCCGGCGATCCGGACTTCGTCACCGGCGACATGACCGATGGCCACGTCGATGGCGTCTGCGCCTTCGCCCGCCCCGCTGCCCTGCTGGTCGATGCCACCCGCGACAGCACCAGCACCTACGCCCAGGTAGTGCGGGAAAACCGCCGCGCCCTGGAACTGGCCAGCGATGCCCGCGGCCGTCGCTTCGAGCTGATCGACCTGTTTGAGGCCTCCGACGCGGTGGATGAAAGCGCCGAGGTGTTCTGCGCCTCCTACACCAACTTCTACATCTGCAACCACGCGATCATCATGCCGGCCTACGGCATCGCCGCCGACCAGGAAGCCGCCGCCACCCTGCAGCGGGCCTTCCCCGACCGCGAAATCGCCCCGGTGCGCATCAACCAACTGGCCCACGGCGGCGGTGGCGTGCACTGCATCACCCAGCAACAGCCGGCCTGGCCGCTGGTTGGAGGTGCGCAATGAGCAACCTGACCGTCGCCACCCTGCAAATGGCCTGCAGCTGGGACCTGGCCGCCAACCTCGACCAGGCCGAGCGTCTGGTGCGCCAGGCGGCGGCGTCCGGCGCGCGGCTGATCCTGTTGCCCGAGCTGTTCGCCACCCCGTACTTCTGCATCGAGCAGCACCACGGCCACCTGGCCCTGGCCGAAACCTTCGAGCACAGCCCGCTGCTCAAGCGCTTCGCCGCGCTGGCCCAGGAATTGTCGGTGGTCCTGCCCCTGAGCTGGTACGAGCGCGCCGGCAATGCCTGCTTCAACTCGCTGACGGTGGCCGATGCCGACGGCCGCCTGCTGGAGGTCTACCGCAAGACCCACATCCCCAACGCCATCGGCTACCAGGAGAAGGAATACTTCAGCCCCGGCGACACCGGTTTCCGCGTCTGGGACACCGCGGTCGGGCGCATCGGCGTGGCCATCTGCTGGGACCAGTGGTTCCCGGAGACCGCGCGCTGCCTGGCCCTGCAAGGCGCCGAGGTACTGCTGTTCCCCACCGCCATCGGCACCGAACCTGGCGCCGCCGACCTGGACTCGCGCGACCACTGGCAACTGACCCAGCGCGGCCATGCCGCCGCCAACATCCTGCCGGTGATCGCCGCCAACCGCGTCGGCCATGAAGTGGCGAGCCAGGACCCGACCTTGTCCATGGACTTCTATGGCTCCTCGTTCATCACCGACCACAAGGGCCGCCTGCTGGCCGAAGCCGATCGCAGCGGCACCGCCGTGCTGCTGGCCGAGCTGGACCTGGCGCACATGCGTGACGAGCGCCTGACCTGGGGCATCTACCGCGACCGTCGTCCGGAGATGTACGCCACCCTGCTGACGCTCGACGGCAAGCACCCGCACTCGACCTTCAAACAAGGAGCCTGACATGCGCGCGAAACCTACCCTGCTCGCCACCAGCCTGAGCCTGTTCCTTGTGTCGGGCGTGGCCTGCGCCGAAGAAAAAGTCCTGCGCCTGTACAACTGGGCCGACTACTTCGCCGAAGACACCCTGAAAAGCTTCACCGCACAGACCGGCATCAAGGTCATCTACGACGTCATGGACAGCAGCGAGACCCTTGAGGCCAAGCTGCTTTCGGGCCATAGCGGCTACGACCTGATCTTCCCCGGCGACACCGTGGCCGAGCGCCTGGCCCGTGCCGGCGCCCTGCAGAAACTCGACCCGGGCAAGCTCGAACACTTCGACGATATCGAACCGGGCCTCAAGCGCCTGCACGACCGCTACCCCAACTCCCGCGGCAGCACCGTGCCCTACACCTGGGGCAGCATCGGCCTGACCTACAACCGCGCCGCCATCGAACAGCGCATCCCCAATGCACCGGTCAACAGCCTCGACCTGCTGTTCAAGCCGGAGAACGCCAAGCTGCTGGCCGACTGCGGGATCTCGATGATCGACTCCCCCGACGAGGTGCTGGCCGTGGTGCTCAACTACCTGGGCAAGGACCCGCGCAGTGGCAAGGCCGAAGACCTGCTCGCCGCCCGGCAGTTGCTCGACGGCATCAAGCCGTACGTGCGCAAGTTCCAGTCGCAACCGGTGACCCAGCTGGTCAACGGCGACACCTGCGTGTCGCTCGGCTACAGCGGCGACATGATCCAGGCGCAACGCACCGCCGACTCGGCGGGCAAGGCCATCGAGTTCCGCTACCACATCCCGGTCGAAGGCACGACGGTCTGGATGGACAGCATGGCGATTCCCGCCGACGCCGCCCACCCGGAATATGCCTACACTTTCATCAACTTCGTCATGCAGCCGCAGCAGATGGCGGCGATCAGTTCCTTCACCGGCTACCCCACCTCCAGCGCCAAGGCACGCGCCCTGGTCGACCCGCAGATGCGCGACAACCCGGACATCTATGTCAGCGACGCGACCTATGCCCGGCTGATCCCGGGCAAGGACATCAGCCAGCGCGACATGCGGGCACGCATGCGCGCCTGGACCACCTTCAAGACGTCCCAGGCAAACTGAAGACGTTGCCACCGTAAAGAGAGCCTTTGTAGATGATGCCCCGTCGTACCCTGATCAAGTCCCTTTCACTGCTCGCCGGCATGGGCTGTCTGGCCGGCCCGCTGCGCTTCGTTTCGGCGGCCGACAGCGACTGGTACATGCCCGAAGAAGACCTGACCCAGCGCCAGCTGTTCGTCGCCTTCGCCGCCTCCGAAGCGATCTGGGAGGACCAGGCGGCGGCCGTCAACCAGTGCATCGCGCAACTGGCCAGGACCGTGGCCAAGTACCAGCCGGTCACCGTGCTGTGCCGCGCCAATGACCTGGAGCAGGCCAGACGCCAATGCGGCACCCACAACACCTCGTTCCTGGTGGTGCCGCTGGACGACATCTGGGTACGCGACTACGGCGGCTGCTTTGTCATCGACGACGAGGGCAACAGCGCCCTGGTGGACTTCAACTTCAATGGCTGGGGCGCCAAGCAGCGCCACAGCCGCGATCGCGAAGTGGCCAAGGCGCTGAGCAAGGCCACCGGCGTGCCCCTGCTGCGCAGCGAACTGACCGGCGAAGGCGGCGGCATCGAAGTGGATGGCCATGGCACGGCGATCATCACCGAGAGCTGCTGGGTCAATGACAACCGCAACAGCCAGTGGAGCCGCAGCGAGGTGGAGGCCGAGCTCAAGGACAACCTCGGCCTGCGCAAGATCATCTGGCTGCCGGGGATCAAGAACCGCGACATCACCGACGCCCACGTGGACTTCTACGCACGCTTCGTCGCCCCGGGCGTGGTGATCGCCAACCTCGACAACGACCCGGAGTCCTACGACTACAAGGTCACCCGCAAGCACCTGGAGATCCTCAAGCAGGCCACCGACGCCGATGGCCGGCGCCTGACCGTGCACCTGCTGCCGCCACCGGGCAAACTGCGCAGCAACCGCTTCACCCGCGACAACGACGAATTCGCTGCCGGCTACATCAACTACCTGGTGGTCAACGGCGCCATCATCGCCCCCGAGTTCGGCGACCCGAAGGCCGATGCCTACTGCAAGGACCTGCTGGCCAGGCTGTATCCGGGGCGCACGATCGAGCAGCTGAATATCGACCCGATTGCCGCGGGGGGTGGCGGCATTCATTGCGTCAGCAAGAACATGCCGTCCAGTCATTAAAACCTATCGCGGCCTGCGGCCGCTCCCACAGTGTCCGCGCATGACCCTGTGGGAGCGGCCGCAGGCCGCGATGGGCCTAACCACTGACCTTGAAAAACAGGCAAACCCGGGTGCCTTCCTGCTCACCACTGCTGAGGCTGACCTCCCCACCGAAGCGCTCCATGATCTGCCTGACCATGATCAAACCGACGCCGAGCCCACCCTGGCGAGTGGTGTAGATCGACTTGAAGGCCAGCATTTCCTGCTGGCGGGTCAGGCCCTTGCCGGTGTCGTGAATGCTCAGCTGGACCTGCTGGCCGTCGGCGGACAAGGAGGTGTCGATCGCCAGGCGACCACCTTCGGGCATCGCTTCGATGGCATTGGCGATCACGCTGTTGAGCACCTGGGCCAGCAGCAACGGGTGACTGACCACCCGCGGCATGGGCGCGACGTCGAGCGCGAGCTGGACTCTGGCTTGGGCCAGTTGTTGCTCGAAGGCGCTCAAGGTGGCCTGCACGGCGCCCACCAGGTCGACCTGCTCCGCCTCCCCGCGCAAGGGGCGCAGGCACAGCAGCAGATCGTGCACCCAGCTCGACATGCGATCGACCTGGGTGACGATATCGGCGATGTTCTTGCCCGCCGGCTGCCCGGCCATGCCCAGCGCCAGCTCGGCACTGCTGCGAATGCTCGCCAGCGGATTGCGCATGCTGTGGGCCACCGCAGTAGACATCTCCACCAGTCCGCCGTAGGTCTTGTTGGCGACCAGTTGGTCCTGCTGCGAGGCCAACAGCTTCGACGCCCGCCAGACGATCCAGAACAAGCCGAAGTAAATCGCCAGGCCACCCAGGGCGGTGGCCATCCAGATCAGGCGAAAACCACGGTTGACCCGTTCGATCAGGTCCATCGGCTCCTTGTAGATCTCCACCATCGCCAGAACGTTGCCGTGCCGGTCGTTCAAGGGAATGTAATTCTCGATGAAAAAGGCACGGGGCATTTGCATGAACTGTTGCTCGATCCGCCCTTTCTGCACTTCGGTGTACTTCGCCGACACCCGCCCCCTGGAGGTGAACGCCGCCTCCAGGACCTTGTCACCGATGATCCTGCGCCCGACCAGCGCCGGATTGGTCGACCAGATCACCACCCGGTCGGGCGAGTAGATGGTGGCCAGCAGTGAGTCGGGCAGATGGGACAGGTGATCGAGAAACTCCGAGCGCGCCCGAATCCGGTTGCGCAAGGTCTCCTCCTTGAGCATGCCGAACGCCATGGGGACGAGGATGTCGCCCATCTGCATGCCGGACAGGTCGTGGTGGCGAATCTCGCCGATGGCTACCGCCTGGATGAACTGGGCCGACAACAGCGCGTCGCGCTCCAGGCTTTCGTTCATCAAAAAGCGCGTGGACAACGAGCCCAGGCCGATGGCCACGGCGCCGATGATGATGAAGCTGATGATCGAGAACCAGCGCAGCAGGCTGAACTGGCCAAGGGCCTGTGCGGACTTGGGCACTTGAAACGACAGATGTCGGGTCCAGGAAGACGCTGCATTCATGGGAGAGGCTCGCCGGAATTGAACTGCGGTGATCGCACAGTGCGTTACGGCTGGAACCCGCAAAGCCTCACCCACCTGCCTTACACTCTAGCTCGACATCATTTCGCCTGCATTGCCCCCGCCATCCCGTAGCCGCTGCTGCCAGGCTGCGATCGGCCGCGAAGCGGTCGTAAATCCGGCCTGCCCAGGGTATCTGGCCCACCAGGGTGCCTGGGTTGCGACTGCTACGCAGTCGCAATCGAGGTTTACAACCGGGCTAGCGAGTGCCGATCTCTTCGGCGAAACGCAGCAAATAACCATCCGGATCGAGCACCAGGAAGTTTCGCTGGCCGATCTGCCGGTCATCCTGTCGGTACCAGCGCTCTTCGATGCCTTGCCTGATCGCCCAGCCAGCCGCCTGCAAGGCAGTCACCAGCGCCAGCGCATCCAGGCATTTGATCGACAGGTTCATCCCCCGCCCATACGGCGACTCCAGCGGCCCGACCCGCCAGGGCGACTCGGTGTGCCAGTCCTGCTCCAGCATGATCTGGCTGTGGCCGAAGGAGAGAAAGGCAAACTTGTCCTCCTCTCGCCAGTACTCGACCTTGAAGCCCAGCACATCACAGTAGAAACTCAGGCTTTGCCTCAGATCGGAAACGATCAACTCGGGTACCAGGGCATTCATCTTGAACATAGTTGCTTCCCTTCCATTGAGCAGGTTCGACTCATGAGTAAAGCATCCTACGTCCCACCCAAGGTCTGGCGCCATGATGCGCCTTCTGGTGGCGAATTCGCCAACATCAACCGCCCCGTCGCCGGCCCCACCCACGACAAGGCGTTGCCGGTGGGCAAACACCCGTTGCAGCTCTACTCACTGGCCACACCCAACGGCATCAAAGTCACCATCCTGCTGGAAGAACTGCTGGCGTTGGGGCACACCGGTGCCGAATACGATGCCTGGCTGATCCGCATCAACGACGGCGATCAGTTCTCCAGCGGCTTCGTCGAGGTCAACCCCAACTCGAAGATCCCGGCCCTGCTTGACCGCAGCGTGCAGCCGCCCTTGCGGGTCTTCGAGTCCGGCTCGATCCTCTTGTACCTCGCGGAAAAATTCGGCTGCTTCCTGCCCACCGACCTGGCCGGGCGCACCGAAGCCCTGAACTGGCTGTTCTGGCAGATGGGCGCCGCCCCGTACCTGGGCGGCGGCTTCGGGCATTTCTATGCCTATGCACCGGACAAGCTCGAATACCCGATCAACCGCTTTGCCATGGAAACCAAGCGTCAACTGGACGTGCTGGATCGACGCCTGGCTGAAAGCCGCTACCTGGCCGGTAACGAGTACAGCATTGCCGATATCGCGGTGTGGTCCTGGTATGGGCAACTGGCACTGGGCAACCTGTACTCGGCCGGGGAGTTCCTCTCGGTGCAGGACTACACCCATGTCCAACGCTGGGCCAGGGAAATTGCCGAGCGACCGGCGGTGATCCGCGGACGGCGGGTGAACCGGACCTGGGGGGATGAACAGGACCAGGTGGCGGAGCGGCACGAGGCTCGGGACCTGGACTGACCCCCCAGATCAGCGGCGTCCCTCGCAGGACGCCTGCAATGCCCGCGGCATCAAGGCTACAGGCCAGTTTCGGTGGGCGGCGGCCCCCTCCAGGCACAACGTCATGTCAGGCTCGACCCAGCACACGAACATACCGCCTTTCTTCAGTAGCGGATGGGTGAACGTCTTGCTGGTCTCTTGCCGGGGCTGGATATGTGCCGAAGGATGCAGGCACTTGATGATGGAAAAGAATCCGGCAGCGGTGATGCACCGCTGCTGGACCGCATAGTGAAATGCCTGGACCGTCTCGTCCGCCCCACCGTCCGCGTTGAACAGTTGGTTCAACGCGAACAGCTCTACCTCGTCGAGTTGCACGCTGGCCTCCGCAAGACTCAGTTATCTCCCGAGATGTCGTACTCGAAATATTTCTTGCGAATCCGCTCATAGGTCCCGTCCGCCTTCAGGCCGGCCAGCGCCGCGTCCAGTTCCTGCGCCAGGGGATCGTGCTTGCGCACCGCGATACCGGCGCCGGTGCCGAAGTACTGCTCGTCGGTAAAGTTGTCGCTCAACATATGGAACGCCGCGCCGCTAGGCGTTTTCAACAAGCCTTCGTCGATAGCCACCGAACCTGCAAGCGAGGCGTCGAGGCGACCGGCGACAAGGTCGAGGAAGACTTCGTTCTGGCTGCCGTACTTGATGATCTGTGCACCCGCCGGTGCAAAATTCTCGGTGGCATAGCGATCGAAGTTCGTGGCCCGCTGCACACCGATCCGCTTGCCGGCCAGATCGCCCGGCACCGTACCGATCCCGCTGTCCTTGCGCGTGACGAGCTTGGCGGGCAATCGGTAGTAGCTGGTGGTGAAGTCCACCGACTTCAGGCGCTCCTGGGTGATTGAAACCGAGGAAATCGCCGCATCGATCTTGCGCACCTTGAGTGACGGGATGAGCCCGTCAAACTCTATCTCGATCCATTTGCACGATGCCTCAAGCCTGGCGCACAACGCCTGGCCGATGTCGTAGTCAAAACCCACCAGCTGGTTATCGGCTGTTTTATACGCAAAGGGTGGATACGCGGCCTCGACACCAATACGCAACACTCTTTCACTGGCTTGCGCCATGCCACTGAATGCCACCACCGCAGCCAGCAACACCGGCTTGACGCTCGACTTGATTTTCATGCCTTTCCCTCACCTTATTGTTTTAATGGGTGATGCCATCTTGCTTCTGCGCCGCCACCACCATGAGCTCCAGACGAATCTGCTCGTCGTCGAAAGCGACCTGGGCCGTGGCCCGGGCGGGTGCTTCGCCAGCGGCGAACCACTGCCCCCACACCGCGTTCATGCCTGCGAAGTCAGCCTTCATGTCTTTCATCCACAGTTGCGCACTGAGGATTCGCGAGCGGCAGCTTCCGGCGCGCTCCAGCCATTGCTCCAGTTGCGCCAGCACCTGGCGCGTCTGACCGGCGATGCCCTCGCTGCAGTCAGCCGCGACAATGCCGCTCAACCAGACAACGCCGTTGTGGATGACGACCCGGCTGAGCCGTGGATTGCTTTCTATGCGTTCGATGTCGTTCATGCGGACTCCCGGGAATGATGGGGGACAGACTCAGCGGCCAGCTGGCCAAGTGTTATGGGTTTGATCGGCGGACGAATGCGGTAGTAACCCACCTGCGCCGGCGACACTTGCCGGCGTTCGGCGATCACTTCAGTCACGCTCAAGCCGCACAGTCGCCCCTGGCAAGGCCCCATGCCGCAACGACCGAAGGCCTTGGTCTGATTGGGGCCCAGGCATCCGAGGTCGACGTAACGGCGCACATCGCCTGCGCTGACCTCTTCGCAGCGACAGAGCGTTACCTCATCGGCCGGGATGCGGCTCTCTTCCGGCGGGCGATACAGGGCATCGATCAATGGCCGTGCGGCCAGGCGCTGGCTCAACGACTTGTGCAACGGTGCCGCGTAGCGCGTGAGCGCGTGAACATCGAGGTGCTGCAACTGTGCAGCGATCCGCACCGCGGCAAGCCTGCCCTGCAGCTGCGCCGCCAGTGCACCGCCAATGGCGCCGCCATCTCCGGCGATGAAAACGCCGGGCTGGCTGGTTTCGCCCCAGGCATCGCGCTCGGCGCGCCAGCACAGTTGCGCGGGGCTCCAATGGTGCTCAAGGCGCAGCGACCAACTGATCTGGGTGTTTGGCACGACGCCCTGGTGGAGCAGGATCAACGCGCAGCTGATGCGTTGCCGGTCACCGCCGTGCTCGAAGGTCAACGCCCGGGCCTGATCGTCGCCCTCGATACGCAGCGCCCGGGCACCTCGATAATGTCTGACGCCGGCGCGTTTCAACGTTGCCAGCAATGAAACGCCCTTGAGCAGGTCGCGCCAGCCGCGCAGTGCAGCTGGAACCGTTCGCCAGGCGCGCAGACCCTCGCGAAACCTGGACGTATCGACCAGTGCCGCCAGCTCGATCCCGGCCCGCAGGTACTGAACGGCCAACAGGTAGAGCAAGGGCCCGCAACCGGCCAGCACCACCGGGCCGGTAGGCAGCAGTGCGGCGCTCTTGAGCAGGATCTGCCCCGCCCCTGCCGTCATCACCCCCGGCAAGGTCCAGCCGGGAATGGGCATTGGCCGCTCGTAGGCGCCGGTGGCAATCAACAGTCGCCGAGCTTGAGCAACGCGGGCCTGGCCGTCGACGAGGTAGTGCACCTGCTTGTCGTCACCGACCCACCACACCGACGCGCCGCTGACGAGCTGCGCACCGCAGCAGAGAAACTCCTGCGCCAGTACCCGCCCCGCCAGGTAATCCGCACCGAGCACGTCCAGGCGCCTGGCATCGGCATCAAGGATGTTGCGGTAGATCTGCCCACCCGGTGCTGGCTGCTCATCCAGCACCAGTACGCTCAGGCCATGGTGCCTGGCCTGTATCGCCGTACTCATGCCCGCAGGCCCTGCACCGATCACCAGCAGATCGACGGGTTCAAGACTCATGGCGATCACTCCCCTCACCTGCTTCGCAGGTCAACGCCCGAGCACCGCTCTGCGTGCGTACGCGCATGCCGTCACGCACGGTGACCATGCAGGCCTGGCAGTTGGGTACGCCGTCGACCTCCACCAGGCACTCGAAACACACCCCCATCAAGCAATAGGGAGCACGCGGCCTGCCGCCGACGGGTGTAGTGCGGGTACTGCGCACGCCACTGGCGAGCAAGGCGGCTGCCAGGGAAACGCCACCCGGCAACGACAGCACACGACCATCGAATTCAATGGTGTGCCTGGGAAACTCGCAGGCCATCTGCGTGAACAGGCTCTCAGTGGGCATGGGCCACCTCGCTCATCGGCGTGAAACGTTGAAGAGAAAAAGACGACACATCCGGCAGCGCTTTCGCACCGGCAATCCAGGGCGCCAATGAAAGCGCATGGGCGGCGGCCAGGGTTACGCCGCTGTGGCACGACACCACAAAGCAGCCCGGCGCAGCGGACAGCTCTTCGTAGATCGGTGCGCCGTCGGGGCTCAACACCCGCAGCGATCCCCAGGCCCGCACCAACCGGACATGCTCCAGCTGCGGGAAGCAGGCCACGGCGCGCGCGGCAATCTGCGACATCACCGCAACACTGGTGCGATCATCGAAGCCCACCCGCTCGGCGGAGTCGCCAAGTTGCACGGTGCCCTCGTCGGTCTGACGGACATAGGTCGTGGGGTAGTGAAGAAAAGGCTTGATCCGCTCGGTGACCAGGATCTGCCCACGGCTGGGCTGCAGGGGAACCTCATGGCCCAGCATCGCACCCAGGGCCCGGTTGCCCAGCCCCGCCGCCAGCACCAGGCGCTCGCTCGGCACGCGCCGGGAGCCAGCCCTGATGTCGAACCCGCCAGCGACCTGGCGGATGTCATCGACCTTCGCACCATTGAGCACCGTCACATTGCGCTGCCTGCACGCCGCATACAGTGCGTGCAGCAGCTTGAGCGGATTGACGTGACCATCGAGCGGTGAATAACAGGCACCGACCACTTGCGGACCGATACCCGGCAGGCGCGTGCGCAGTTCGGTGTTGTCCAGCACCTGGAACGGGTAGTCGACATCCAGGGCAGCCTGGATCTCCTGCAGTACACGTGCCTCGTCCGCCAGCTCGGCCTCGGACAGGCACAGTTGAAATCCGCCGGGCTGCCTGAGCTGCACATCGATGCCGGTGTCAGCGAGCAACAGCGCCGCCAGGCGCGGCCAAAGCCCGACGGCGGCCTGGGTCCACTGCGCATAGGCACCCATGCCATGGCCCTTGCCCTGCACCCACAACAACCCGAAGTTGCCGCGCGCCGCCCGGAAGGCCGTATCGCCCTCGTCCAGCACGGTTACCCGCTGCCCCAGCAAGGCCAGCCCGTAGGCGGTTGCCATGCCTACCAGGCCACCGCCGATGATTGTGTAATCAGTTTTCTGCATAGGACCTGCTTCAGCGATCGCCAGCCCGGTAATGACCAACAGATCCGCACATTTTTTGTAGTTGCGATGATCCTATGGGCCTATCACCCAGTTGAAAAATGCTTTGTTTTTCGACGACCATGTCTTTTTGTTATGGGATTGCCCGGCATGAATCTTCGTCAACTGGAGGCCTTCAGGGCCGTCATGCTCGGCCAGACCGTGACCCGCGCCGCCGAAATGCTGCATATCTCGCAGCCCGCTGCGACGCGCCTGATCGCAGCGCTTGAGGAAAACATCGGATTCGCCTTGTTCGAACGCAGCAAAGGCCGCCTGCAACCGACGCCCGAGGCGCTGGTGCTGTACGAGGAGGTGGAACGCTCGTTACTGGGCGTCGAGCGCATCGCCCGCACTGCGCGGGAAATCAACGACCTCAAGCGTGGCTCACTGCACATCGCCTGCGCGCCGGCCCTGGGGCTGTCGTTCATGCCCAGGGCCATCAGTGCGTTCCTGCGCCTGCACGAACACGCACATATCACCCTGATGGTGCAGTCATCGGGCGAGGTGGTGGATGCCGTTGTGGGAGAGCGCTGCGATGTCGGTTTCATCGCCCAGCCCAACGCCTACCCGAGCCCCCGGGGCGAGAAGATCATCCAGTCGGCGCTACGCTGCGCGCTGCCAGCCGACCATCGACTGCGTGACAAGGCGGTGATCGTGCCTGAAGACCTGGAGGGTGAGTCGTTCATTTCCTATCCCCATGCCGTGGCTTCGCGCCAACACATCGACTCCATATTCGCCGCGCACGGGGTCGAGCGCTGCATGAACCTGGAAACCCAGCTGTCGATGCCCATGTGCCATTTCGTGGAACTGGGGGCCGGCGTCGCATTGGTCGACCCGATCAGCGCGCTGGAATACAAGAGCGACAAGGTCATCTTTCGCCCGTTCGAGCCCGCCATCGTGATGGACTTCAGCATGCTGGTGCCACAGAACAAAAAGCCCTCAAGGTTTCAAGAGCAGTTTCTTCAGCACATCCGGGCGTTTGTTGCGCGCGAAGCCGGGGCACTGGCGTTTACCGAGGGTGCCTGACAATCGGCAACTACGAGATGAGCACACTGAGCCGCGTAGTCGGGTGATAAATTGTCCAGGCCCGGTCAGAATGACCGGGATAAGCAACCTCCTCTTGCATGGAACGCACAATGAAATTCGCAAGCACCCTCTTGTTGTCGATCTCATTAACCGGCTGCGGAACGGTCAACACCGTGTTCAGGGATGACAGTGTGGCGAGCGACAAGCTTGCCCGCTGGGATTCACATTGCGAGTCGATCCCGCGCGTGTACAGCGGCGTCGCGCTGGACTTCTGCGCCCTGAATGCCGAACCCCGCCGCCCCACCCACTTTGATGGTCAACCGTCTGCGCCGTTGGTTCTAGTCGACATGGTGCTTTCAGGTGCTACAGATACCGTGCTGCTGCCCTACTCGATCTATCTGCAGGACAAGAGCGGGAACATTCCGAAGGCGCGACTGGAGTAAACCAGCGAAAGGGAGCAGATCTATTTTTAGAGCATGCGTAAAAATAAATCCGCCCCTTCTACTACTCAGGTGTTTGAACAGACAAGCGCAGCATCGAGCAGACGCCCTTTGTCATACCAGGCATCCCGTTGATAGGCCAAAAATTGATGCTGACCCCCTGATCCGGAGACTTCAACAAGGCCGCTTGCCTTGTTCGGATCAGTGCTCTCAAGATAAAGTTTAAGCGTACCGCCTTCCTCTTGAATGTACGTTTTCGAGCTACCTCTAAGCTCGTCTTGTACACAGGCCGTATAGTGTTGCGGACTCTTCGCGGTGGTGCCTGACGTGTAATCATGCCCTATACGGATATCAGGATTTTGTGCACATCCTGCAAGAAAAAGTGTGACCAGAAACGAAAGCAACATTCTACTGACTTCCAGCCTAGAGCCTACCGCTTGCGCCGAGGTGTTCATGCGACACCCTCCGACCCCCATAGAAAGTCATGGACAGTTTCGGATCAGAACAACCCTTTTTAATAATAAAGCCACACTGAATATCGACACCTGTACCGCCTGTAAATATTAGCCTTCTTAGCAGTGCCACAATATTCTGGTTTGCTATATTCACTACTCTCAATATGAATTAGGTGACACCGCCAACGACAGCCATGAACATCAACAACTCACTATCACCTAGTACAAGTTCATTCGATCACAGCCTTATATCGCACAAACTTGATAATTAGCCAACTTGTAGTGGTCAACTAATCCCGGACACTGCATTAAGTTTTTCTTCGGCCACAGCGGGCGCCAGCCCGCTGCTATTCACCACCTGGCATCTGCGCTCACGCTCCTTGGCCGCCAATTCGATTGCGAATGCGTTGAATGCAATTAAGGCCAGCCATCCACGCCGAGTCGGGACAGGTCAATTGCCGAAACGCTCGACGAGCAGGCCATGTCGCAAGCCGCGATCGCTGACCCGCAGTGCGTTCTGGTGGAGCTTGTCCATCACGGTCCTGACGATGCAGGCACCCGCCAAGATGACATCCGCGCGTTTAGGCTGAAGGCCGACGATCGTACGACGCTCCGCCGCACTGCGGGAGCGGTACAGCTCGATCTGGCGATCGATCTCGGCGCGATCGAGGACAGTGCCCTGCACAATATCAGGATCGTAGGTCTTAAGAGCGTGCTTCACTGCGGCGAGGTTGGTTATAGCGCCACCCATCGCCACGAGCAGGTCGGGCGCCGGCCGCCCCTCGATTCGCGCCAGATCCGCGGCGATGGCGGCAAGTGCGTCACCGAGCACCTCGGGGGAGACGACGTTATCGAGCCCGAAGCGTTCGGTGTAACGAACCGCTCCCACGTCGACGCTGAAGCGCTCCTCGACGCGCGCTCCACGGCCGAAAGTGAACTGCGAACTGCCACCACCGGTGTCGAACACGACCAGCGAGCCCTCGGGGAGCTCCAGCCCAGCCTTTACGGCAAGATAGGCCAGGCGACCTTCCTCCTCACCGGAGATGACTTCGATCGCTACCCCGGTGCGCGCGCGGATTGTCGCGATCACCGCGGCACCGTTGCGCGCCATGCGCAAACCGGCCGTGCCCACCGCCGCGATCGCCAGGACGCCGTGCTGCTTCGCCTCCTCAACCATCTTCGCAATCGCGCTCACCGTTCGCTCGATTGCGTCGTGCCCGATCTCGCCACGCTCCTCGAGCCCCTCACCGAGGCGTGTCATTTCGGCCCGATCGACCACCGCGCACATGCTGCCGTCGGCAGCACGCTCGGCGATGTGGAACTTGATCGAGTTCGTGCCTGCGTCGATTACCGCATAGCGCTCTGGCGCCGCATCCAGCAAGGCCCGCAAGCCGCGGGTATAGCTCATGTTGCAGTAATCGGCCAGGCCGACCGATGCGACCGCCGCTATGACCGCGGCGGCATCCTCCGACTCGATTGCAATCGACCGCGTGGCCCTGCCCTCCGCCGTGATCTCGGTGACTTCCGCAGTGCAGCCGCCGACCATATAGCGCACCCGGTGCTTGTGGACGGTCAGCGGGCGCAGCGCGCCGCTTGGCACGACCAGCTCGGCAAGGAACTGGTCGAGCGTATAGGCATCCCGCTCGAGGGGGAGCGCTGGCAGATTGAGTGCGGCGATCACGTTTCGCATGTCGGCCGCCGCCAGCGGGAAGCCCTGCTTCATCACCGGCTCCCAGCGCTCCAGACCATTCGGGGCGACCTCGCGCAGCACCTTGATGTCCATCAAGGCGTCCCGGATCTTGACGTTGTCGGCGCTGCCGGCGAGCAGATAAAGCTCGTCGCTGTCCTGGACAGCCGTCGGTTGCAGTCCGGCGAACCGGGTCTGCGCTATGCCGAACCGGCGACCGAAAGTTCGCCACTCCCAGCGAGGAATGATTGTGGTCATTGTAGAATCCTGCTCTCAAGTCCTGGTCCTGTCGCTACGGGCGCGGCGGATGCGTGGCTCGTCACGAGGTGCGCGCTACCATTTCGCTTAGCCCTGCGCCTTGGCAAAGTAGTTCAGGGCCGTGCGTGTCTTGGTCTCCTGCGCCCCCATCGGATCCAGGCCGAGTTCGCGCAAGTGCTGCTCGAAGGCCATCCTGGCCTGGAGTGCCTCTCCCGGCGGCGTCTTGATCGAAACCTCGACAAGATCCTCGCCATTCGGGAGCCGCCACTCCTCGAGTGTCAATTCGTAGGCAAAGCCCTTTTCCTTGAGCTTCCAACGCAACACGCGAATCGGACCGAGAACGTGCAGAGCACCGAAGTCAACTGTGCCTTTATAGAGTTCGCCGAGGAGCCGTTCCTGCTCCTTAGAGAAGAGTTTCTCGATCGAGCGCTTGCCCTTTGCGACAGCATCTATTTCGTCACGTTTCTGTTGAACCGTAAGCGATGCCGAGCAGACCACCCGGTCGCCGACACAATCGGCCTCCAGTTTGAAGCCCGGCTGTTGCTTCCAGTACTCGGCGATGTTGGCGACCTCCACCTCCCGGAACTTGACGGTGGAATCATCGGCGTCCCCCTTGACGAGGCGGGTGCGCAACGCAACCCCGGCGTCGAACAGATCGAGCTGGGGGGTATCGTAAAAGTAAATCTCTCGGACTTCCGCAGTGTCTTCGTTAAGTGCCATCGCCCGCTCCGCGAGCAGTTCCTGATCGGGACGGATCGTGACCTTGATCTCGACCGCATCCATGTCGGCCATCGCATGCGCGAACCGTTGGTGGTTGGTGGGCATCATGTCTTTTCCTCCTTGCATAGCGGCCATTGCTGCCTCCGGGGAAGCGGACTGGATGCAACGGAGGCGGCGGCTACCTATGCAGGCTGCAAGCTGGGATCCCAATACGAAGCCCCCGGAGGGGTCAAGGCAGTATAGTCCTGGCTCCAGGGTGACACTTGGTTTCTGTACAGCAGCAAGCGCTTGAGCGGGCGGAAATCGCAAAACGGCTCGCTTCCAAGTCTGCAATCGAGGACGCGAGCCTTCTGCTCGGGCACACGAAGGGGGATATTACGGAGAGGGTCTATAGACGCGTCGGGGCAATCGCCAAACCGACTAAATGAAGAAAGTTTTAGGACACGTCCTAAAAAAATGTACCGGCAGTGTTCCCAAGGGTGTTCCCATGGGTCGCTTTTCCATGCCCCAGAAACGCAAAAAGCCCTGAATAATCAGGGCTTTGGAAGTGGCGGAAGCGTAGAGATTCGAACTCTAGGATAGTTGCCCATCGACGGTTTTCAAGACCGTACCATAAAGGCCCATTCCATGCGGCGTCAACGCCTAAATCGATTCCAAAACAAAGACGAAACGGCACGGCTACAGGCCGCATACTGCAAGGGTCGCCGTTTTGGTTTTGGAATCGATTTTTGTCGTTCCTCCAACCGATTCACCCGCCCAAGACTAGAATAATCCCACTCGCCAAAGGGGCAGCAATGATGACTCAAAGCGATTTCTTCAAGTGCCTCGGCGCTCCGCTCGCAAATATTCGGTGGTCATGGGGTGGCAGCCGCGCAGATGGGGCTGTAGTGCTGCGCGTGTGGCAAGACCGGAAGCGGAAGCACGATGGCCGCTGGTACATGATGCTCACCCATCACAGCAAGTACGAGCATGACCTTGATAACCTGGGATACCGTGAGCGCAATGCGCATGTGGCCAGAATTCGCTCAGGGGCTACCTGCTACATGGTGATGTGCCAAGCCGAAGACGTCACCGCCGCCCCTCGCAAGGTTCTCTCTTTCGATCAAAAGGATGTTTTCGTTGGCGGCGCATTGATCGAACTGGACGGTGATGTTTGGATCGAAATGACCAACCGAGTTCCAGCGTCATCCCTCTACTCCCAATAATGCAGCAGTAGCGGAAAAAATCGACCTCAGGCCGCGACCAATGCGGCCTGCACGTCGAGTCTGTCTAATACCACTCGGCCAGCTTCAGCGATTTGCGACAAATAAAACCGAGAAGCTTTCTCGCGGTTTTAGACAGCCAAAACACCCGCCTCCGGCGTTCCGCCGACGGCCTGCCTACCCATCTACCGGCGGTGCCTTTCCCATACCCTTTATCATCTCAATGCCCGATTCCAGCAGCGAATCGTGGTAACCGAAAAGACCGATCACGTACCACTCTTCAACTTCGTTCAAGCTGTGGTGCCGTATTCTCTACGGGCCGATTGCCGCAATCTCCGACAATAGGTGACACGAAGGCCTGGCTTTTAAACAGACCTGTCATGCTAAATTGCCACCTCTATCCCACTCGGAGGTGCGTTATGGAAAACATCGAGACTATTTTTGGAATTGCTGCGTCTGCGGTGGCAATCGTCGCCTCCCTGGCGGCGATCGCTCAATCGCGATCAGCGAAAAGTCAGGCCGCAGCGAGCGCTGCGACTATCACAAGCCTTAAACAAGAAATCGCAGAAATTCAGAATCTAGTCGGTCATGACCTCAACCAGGTCCGAGGCGACCTGAACCGCCTTGAGCAAAGAGTTGTGGTCATCCAAAACAGGCCAATCTCCGGGATTTTTGGGGACAACATGGTTGCCAGCGGTAATGGTAGGGATGGCTTCGCAGTGATTCATGGTAATCCAGAGGAAAGATAGGGCGCAGCGCCTGAACGAAATACGGCCCGATCAGTTGATCAGTGCGCCATATTCGCGCTCGCATTGCTGCCCTGCGATGCGGGCACGGTCATAAGCTTGCGCCAGTTCTCCCGATCGAGCGTCAGCCCGTGCGAGCAGGTCGGAGAGCACCATGGCGGCGCGGGTGGCTGCCTGGCTTCGGATGACAGCGGCTGGATCCGGGCCGGGGCAACTCCAGAGATGTTTTTTGCGTTTTCTCGTGTGGGCCCGAGGGGCGAAACCCAGTAAATACGGGGCTTCCGCCACCCTGCCCTACACGCGAATACGCAGCAAAACACATCGATTGGTACAAAAAGTGGTACAGCTGCCTCCCCTTCCTCCGGCGTCCTGCCGACCGAACACAATCCCCCTCCCCTTACAGCTCATCATCCAGGGCTGGCCAGAATCATGCGCCTCGATTACTGTATATCCAAACAGTATTGATTGGTGGCATCGTGATCATCGAAGACGACAGCTTTGCGCTGGGCATGCCCACGCCTACTGAAATGTTGCGCCAGCATGCGCGCCTGGTCGAAGCCGAGTGTGATCAGTTACGGCTGGAGCTTGACCGGGCCAAAGAGAACATCGAGAAGCTGGTGGCAATCAACCAGGACCAGGCCGCCCAGATCAGCAGGCTGAATGAGATGAAT
>Ga0247821_10000543_pt1 | contig 20992 bp, 14 predicted proteins | sample 13C_Glycerol_Day_FD_192481 | JGI IMG/M metagenome (GOLD analysis project Ga0247821, IMG submission 192481) | Soil microbial communities from agricultural site in Penn Yan, New York, United States - 13C_Glycerol_Day14 | ecosystem: Environmental > Terrestrial > Soil > Agricultural land | place... | reverse complement strand
AGCTGAACATTGGTCATGCACTGGTGGCCCATGCACTGTTTGTCGGCTTCAAGTCGGCGGTGGCGGAGATGAAAGCGTTGATCATGGCGGCGAGTCGCCACGGATAAACCTGAACTGAGTCGTGGGAGCGGATTTATCCGCTCCCACGTTCATGAGGTCTGAGTAAAAACCAGGCTGAAGCGGGTCAACCCGTTCAACGCGCTCTTCACCTCAACCCGCCCGCCATGCACGTCCATGATCGACTTCACGATCGCCAATCCCAAGCCAGTCCCGCCTTCCAGTCGACAGCGCCCTGAGCCTGCTCGGTAAAACCGCTCGAACAGATACGGCAAATGCGTCTGTTCAATACCCGGCCCGCGGTTCTCCACCGACAACCGTACTTCATCACCGCAGCGCTCGATTGCGATGTCAATCGGCAACGCCTCGGGACTATGACGGATGGCATTGCTCAACAGGTTCGACAGCGCCCGCTGCACCATCAGGCGATCAGCTATGACGGTGCCCCAACCGTGTAAACGTAGAGTGATGCCTTTTTGTTCGCTGCTGAATTCAAACAGTTCACTGACGCGTTTGGCTTCATCGGCCAGATTCACCGGCTTGAGGGCTACCTGGGTCTGCGGCTGACTGACCTGGGCGAGAAACAGCATGTCGTTGATAATCCGGTTGAGCCGGGTCAGTTCTTCAATGCTGGCTTCCAGCACGTCTTTGTATTGTTCCACCGGGCGCTCACGGGCCAGGGTGACTTGAGCTTTGCCCATCAGGTTACCGATGGGGGTGCGTAGCTCGTGGGCGAGATCATCAGAGAATTGCGAGAGTTGCTGCACGCCGTCATCAAGACGGTCGAGCATGACGTTGATAGTGATGGCCAGTTCACTCAGTTCCTGCGGCAAATCATTTACCGGTAGGCGCAAGGCCAGTTGTTGGGCAGACACCTGTTCGGCGATGTGGCGGAACCGGCGCAGTGGCATCAGCCCACGTTGAACCAGCTTCCAGGCACCGAAGCCGATTAGTAGCACCAGTAACGGCAGGGCTAGCAACGTTGAGCGCAAGTAAGCCTGCAACAGGCTGTGGTCATCAGCGAGGTTGACTGTCAGCAGCACACGTACATCGGTGCCATCTTGCAGGCGCATCAGTCGGGAGGCGGTGAGCAGGTGATTGTCTGCGCTGTCACGCCATTGATGGAAAGACAGTTGCGTACTGCCGGGGATTTGCATCAGGGCATCGGCTTCAAGCCCCGGTCCTAAGGTCAACAGGGCGGAATGGCGGCCCGTCAGGGCGATCACGCTTAGGCTCAGGTTGTCGTGCCCCATCACCACATCCAGTAGCGGATGTGCAGAGGTTTGCAGATCACCGTTCTTGAGATCGATGTTCAGGCCATGTTCGATTTGCCCCATCTTCGCCGTCAGGCTCTTGCGCGCCCGGCTGTTCAGCTCATGGTCCAAAGCCAGTACCGCCAGGCACGCCAGCAGCAGCACCAGGGCTGCGCCCATCAGGCTGACGCTTAACCCCAGGCGCAGGGACAGTCGCGCCGGTTTCATTCGCGGGCCTCAAGCACATAGCCAACGCCACGCAGGGTATGGATCAGCTTGTTGTCGAAGGGATCATCGATTTTGGCCCGCAAGCGGCGGATCGAGACTTCCACGACGTTGGTGTCGCAGTCGAAGTTCATGTCCCAGACCAGCGAGATGATCTGTGTCCGCGACAGCACTTCGCCGCTCTGGCGCATCAGTAGGTGCAGCAGGGCGAATTCTTTGGCTGTCAGGTCGATACGCTGGCCGTTGCGGTAGGCGCGGTGACGACCGGGGTCCAGCTCCAGGTCGGCGACTTTCAAGGTGTTCGGCTGCAGGGCCTGATCGTTGCGGCGCAACAGGCTGCGGATCCGTGCCAGCAGTTCGGGGAATTCGAAGGGCTTGAGCAGATAGTCGTCAGCACCCAGGTCCAGGCCCCTGACCCGGTCTGACAGGCGACCATGGGCGGTGAGCATCATGATCCGTGTGCTGGAGTCGGCGCGCAGGCGCTGGAGCACGGTCCAGCCATCGAGCTCAGGCAGGTTGACGTCGAGAATGATCAGGTCGTAAGCCTGCTGGCGAGCCAGGTGCAGGCCGTCGGCACCGCTGTGTGCGCAATCGACGATGTAGCCGTTCTCGCTCAAGCCCTGTTGCAGGTAGTCGGCGGTGCGGAGCTCGTCCTCGATAATCAGTAAACGCATGAAATGACCCGGTGATGGAAAAAGCGGTGATTCTCAACCCTGAAGTAACTGTAGGGTCAAGCGCCGCAGGTGCAGCGAGCGGCGGATACTAAGTCATCTTGTGTACGGCAGCGGCTGGATTACAGATTTGTAATTTTCGAGTCATCTTGGAGATAAACCTCGATTACTACAGTGCGGGCTCCGAAAAAGGCGCAGGAGTCCCTCATGTTTTGCACTCTGGACCGGCCCGGCACAGGCCGTGGCCGCATTCTGCTGACGGCGCTGCTACTGGTCTTGCCCTCGTTGGCCTTGGCGCAAGCTAGCGTGTTGACCCTCGACAGTGCCCTGCGCACAGCCTGGGACAACAACCCGGAACTGGCCGCGGCGCGTTGGGGCATCGATATCGCCGAAGGCGAGCGAATTCAGGCCGGGGTATTGCCCAACCCGGAAGTGGGCTGGGAAATGGAAGACACCCGGTCCGGCTCGCAGACCACCACCGTCAGTGTCAGCCAGATGTTCGAATTGGGTGGCAAGCGCGGCGCGCGGTTGAGCCTGGCGGGGCGCGATGCAGAACTGGCAGCACTGGAGCTTGAGCGTCAGCGCAACGTCTTGCGCGCAGAGGTTTTCGGCGCCTTTCAGGCAGCGGTGCAAGCCCAGGAAGGACTGCAATTGGCCGAGGAGTCATTGCGCTTGAGTGAACGCGGCCTGCAGGTGGTGCAAGGGCGGGTCAAGGCGGGCAGTGCCTCGCCGGTAGAGGCAACCCGGGCTCAGGTGCAGGTGTCCGAGGTGCGCCTGGAGCAAGGTCGGGCCGAACAGGCATTGACGGTCGCCTACCAGCAATTGGCGGCGGCGACGGGCGCATCTATGGCGCCGTTCAGCCGGGTCGAGAAGGCCAGCGCTGACACCCCAGCCATGCCGAGTCGCACGCAGTTGCTCGAGCGTCTGGAGCAGACGCCGGACATGCGCCTGGCGCGGTTGCAGATCGACCAGCGAGAGGCCGCACTCGATCTTGCCCGTACCCAGCGGGTTCCAGATCTGACGGTTAGTGTCGGCAGCCAGTACAGCGAGACCGATCGCGAACGCATTAATGTCGTTGGTGTGTCGATGCCTATCCCCTTGTTCGACCGTAACCAGGGCAATGTTCTGGCTGCAGCCCGTCGGGCCGATCAGGCCCGTGATCAGCGCAACGGCGCCGAACTGCGCCTGCGTAGCGAAGTGGTCCAGGCCCTGGCGCAATGGGGCACTGCAGCCCAGGAGGTGCAAGCCTTCGACCGCTCGATCCTGTCTTCGGCGCAACAAGCAGTGGAGGCTGCCACCCGCGGCTTTGAGCGCGGCAAGTTCAGTTTTCTCGATGTTCTCGACGCTCAGCGCACTCTGGTCGCAGCCCGCTTGCAGTACCTCCAGGCGCAGGCCCAGCAGAGCGAGGCTCGGGCGCGCCTGGAACGGATCTTCGGTGATCTGAGCCTGGCCAGTCGTTAAGCCCCCATTTTTGATCGAAGCCACTTATCCGACGGTGAGTGCTAAGGAGTCTGCATGAACAAGAAGTCGACAATGCTGCTGATCGCGGCCTTGTTGCTGGGCCTGGGGCTGGGCGTGCTGCTGGCACGCCAAGGTCCGCTGCAAGAGGTGGTGGCACCGGCCTCAGCTCATGAACACGATGAAGGTGAGCATGAAGAGAAAGGTGAGGGCGGCCATGCCGACTCTGCCGAGTCCAGTCACGAGGAGGAGGGCGCGATCACGCTCAGCCAGGAGCAGATCGACCTGGCCGGTATCGAGTTGGCCGCCGTTGGTCCACGGCAATTGCAGCGTACCCTGGCGCTGCCGGGGGAGATCCGTTTCGATGAAGACCGCACCGCGCACATGGTGCCCAGGGCAGCCGGGGTGGTCGAGTCGGTCGCTGTGGTGCTCGGGCAGCAGGTCAAGGCCGGTGATCTGCTGGCGGTGATCGCCAGTCCGCAGATTTCCGAACAGCGCAGTGAACTGGCTGCGAGCCAGCGCCGTCTGGAACTGGCACGCAGCACCTACCAGCGGGAAAAAGACTTGTGGCAGGAAGGTATCTCCGCTGAGCAGGACTACCTGCAAGCGCGTCAGGCGTTGCAAGAGGCTGAAATTGCCCAGGCCAATGCCCGGCAGAAAATCAGTGCCCTGAGTGGAACCACGGTGCTGGCAGGCGGTAACCGTTACGAACTGCGTGCTCCATTCGCCGGACAGATCGTTGAAAAGCATCTAGTGCCGGGGGAGGTCGTCAATGAAACCAGCGCAGCCTTCACCCTGTCCGACCTGTCGCGGGTCTGGGCTACGTTCGGCGTGGCGCCGCGGGACTTGGGTAAAGTCCGTGCGGGCATGGCCGTGAACATTGTCGCCAGCGAACTGGGCGAGCAGGTGGAAGGGCGGATTACTCATGTCGGCAGCCTGCTCGGCGAGCAGACCCGTACCGCCAGCGTTCGCGTCACCCTCGACAACCCGCGGGGTGCCTGGCGCCCTGGGCTGTTCGTGGCGGTGCAGGTACCGACGGAAAACCTGGCTGTGGCCCTGAGTGTGCCGGACCAGGCAATCCAGACCCTCGAAGAACAACCCACGGTATTCGTGCGCACTGGCGAAGGCTTTGTCGCCCAAGCGGTGGAGCTTGGGAGCAGTGCCAACGGCTATGTCGAAATCCGCAAGGGCCTGCAAGCCGGTCAGCAGGTGGCGGCGTTGGGCAGCTTCGTCCTCAAGTCGGAGCTGGGCAAAGCCAGCGCCGAGCACGCCCACTGACCCGCGCGAGTACCTCTTATGTTCGAACGCCTTATTCAATTTGCCATCGAGCAGCGCCTGATGGTGCTGCTGGCCGTGTTGCTGATGGCTGGGCTGGGTGTTGCCAGCTACCAGAAACTGCCGATTGATGCCGTCCCCGACATCACTAACGTCCAGGTCCAGATCAACACCCAGGCGGCGGGCTTCTCGCCGCTGGAAACCGAACAGCGCATCACGTTCGCCATCGAAACGGCCATGGCGGGTTTGCCCGGTCTTGAGCAGACGCGTTCGCTGTCGCGTTCAGGGCTGTCACAGGTGACGGTGATCTTCGAGGAAGGCACCGACCTGTTCTTCGCCCGCCAGTTGGTCAACGAGCGTCTGCAGCAAGCCCGGGAGCAATTGCCCGAAGGCGTAGAGGCGGCGATGGGACCAATCTCCACCGGCCTGGGCGAGATTTTCCTGTGGACCGTGGAAGCTGCCGAGGATGCGCGCAAGGCGGACGGTAGCCCGTATACGCCCACCGACCTGCGGGAAATCCAGGACTGGATCATCAAGCCACAACTGCGCAATGTTCGTGGGGTGGCGGAGATCAACACCATTGGTGGCTTCGCCAAGGAATACCAGATTGCCCCCGACCCCAAGCGCCTGGCGTCCTACAAGCTGACCTTGAGTGACTTGCTGACCGCCCTGGAGCGCAACAACGCCAACGTCGGTGCCGGTTACATCGAGCGTCGCGGCGAACAGCTGCTGATTCGCGCGCCAGGGCAATTGGCCGGAATCGAAGATATCGCCAACATCGTCCTGGCCAACATCGACGGTACGCCGATCCGTGTGCGCAACGTTGCTGAAGTCGGTATCGGCCGTGAGCTGCGCAGTGGCGCGGCGACTGAGAACGGCCGCGAAGTGGTGCTCGGCACGGTGTTCATGTTGATTGGCGAGAACAGTCGCACGGTGTCCCAAGCCGTGGCGCAGAAGCTGGTGGAGATCAACCGTTCGCTGCCGGCCGGGGTCAGTGCGGTGACGGTCTATGACCGCACCAACCTGGTCGACAAGGCCATCGCCACGGTGAAGAAGAACCTCATCGAAGGCGCGATCCTGGTGATCGTCATTCTGTTTCTGTTCCTCGGCAACATCCGCGCGGCGCTGATCACTGCCATGGTCATTCCGCTGTCGATGCTGTTCACCTTCACCGGTATGTTCAGCAACAAGGTCAGCGCCAACCTGATGAGCCTCGGCGCCTTGGACTTCGGCATCATCGTCGATGGAGCGGTAGTGATCGTCGAGAACGCCATTCGCCGCCTGGCCCACGCGCAACAACATCATGGTCGCCTGCTGACCCGCTCCGAGCGCTTTCATGAAGTGTTCAACGCCGCCCGCGAGGCACGTCGTCCTCTGATCTTCGGACAACTGATCATCATGGTGGTGTACCTGCCGATCTTTGCCCTGAGCGGGGTCGAGGGCAAAATGTTCCACCCCATGGCCTTCACCGTGGTAATTGCCTTGCTCGGGGCGATGCTGTTGTCGGTAACCTTCGTGCCGGCGGCGATTGCCCTGTTCGTCACCGGTAAGGTCAAGGAGGATGAGAACCTGCTGATGCGCAGCGCCAAGCGTGGTTATGCGCCGCTGTTGCAGTGGGTCATGGGGCATCGCACTCTGGCGTTCACCCTGGCTGGGGTGATGGTCCTGTTGTCTGGGGTGTTGGCCAGTCGAATGGGCAGCGAATTCGTCCCCAGCTTGAGTGAAGGTGATTTCGCCTTGCAGGCGTTGCGCGTGCCGGGTACCAGTTTGAGCCAGTCGGTGGCCTTGCAGCAGCGTCTGGAACAGAGCGTGCTCAGCCAGGTGCCGGAGGTTGAGCGGGTATTCGCCCGTACCGGCACGGCCGAGATTGCCTCGGACCCGATGCCGCCGAACATTTCCGACAGCTATGTAATGCTCAAGCCACAGGGCCAATGGCCAGACCCGAGCAAATCACGCGAACAACTGATCGCCGATATCCAGCGCGCCAGTGCGCGGGTGCCGGGCAGTAACTACGAGCTGTCACAACCCATCCAGTTGCGTTTCAACGAGCTGATTTCCGGGGTGCGCAGTGACGTTGCGGTGAAGGTTTTCGGCGACGACATGGACCAGCTCAATCGTACCGCGGCGCAGATCGCCGCAACCTTGCAAGCGGTGCCTGGGGCTTCGGAGGTCAAGGTCGAGCAAACCTCAGGATTGCCGGTGCTGACCATTGAGGTCGATCGCGACAAGGCGGCGCGTTATGGCCTCAATGTCGGTGACGTGCAAGACACGATCGCTGTGGCCGTGGGCGGCCGTCAGGCAGGTACTCTGTACCAGGGGGACCGACGCTTCGACATGGTGGTGCGCCTGTCTGACAACTTGCGTACCGACATCGACGGTCTGTCGCAGTTATTGGTTCCGGTGCCGGCGGGCACTGCCGGCAATGGTCAGATTGGCTTCATCACCCTGGCCGATGTCGCCAGCCTGCAGCTGGTCCAGGGGCCCAACCAGATCAGCCGCGAGGACGGCAAGCGGCTGGTTGTGGTCAGTGCCAACGTGCGTGGCCGCGATATTGGTTCGTTTGTCGAGGAGGCGGGCGAGCGTCTCGACAGCCAGGTCAGTATTCCGGCCGGTTACTGGATTCGCTGGGGTGGCCAGTTTGAGCAACTGCAATCGGCGGCGCAGCGCCTGCAGGTGGTGGTGCCAGTAGCGCTGCTGTTGGTGTTCGGTTTGTTGTTCATGATGTTCAACAATCTCAAGGACGGCTTGCTGGTGTTCACCGGCATTCCCTTTGCCTTGACCGGCGGTGTTGTGGCGTTGTGGTTGCGGGACATTCCCTTGTCGATTTCGGCGGGTGTGGGGTTTATTGCCTTGTCTGGCGTGGCGGTGCTCAACGGCCTGGTGATGATTGCCTTTATCCGTGGCTTGCGGGAGCAGGGGCGCACGCTACGTCAGGCCATTGATGAAGGCGCGCTAACTCGTCTGCGCCCCGTGCTGATGACCGCATTGGTGGCGTCGTTGGGCTTTATCCCGATGGCGCTGGCTACCGGCACGGGCGCAGAAGTACAGCGTCCACTGGCGACCGTGGTGATCGGCGGGATTCTCTCCTCAACTGCGTTGACCCTGCTGGTGCTGCCGGCGCTGTATTACCGCGCTCACCGCAAGGAAGAAGAGGAAGCCCCCACGCAAGTGACGAAAGTGTAATTTCGCGCTCATCTTCGAGTTATTCAACCCTTGTCAGGATACCCACGGCGGCCGCATCAGCGGCCGTCGTGCGTATTACTGCCAATCATCAGGAGTTGAAGATGGGGAATAAAACCACAGCCTGTGTAACTGGCATTCTGGCTCTGGCCAGTTGTGCTGCAAGCAATGCCACCACGCAGTCCCAAGGCTTTGTCGAAGACAGTAGCCTGACACTGCTCAGTCGCAACTTTTACTTCAATCGCGATTATCGCAAGGGGGGTGAGTCACCCACCGGCAAGGCGGGCTATGCCGAGGCCTGGGCCCAGGCGTTCATCGCACGTTTCGAGTCGGGCTACACCCAGGGCACCCTCGGCTTTGGCGTCGATGCCCATGCCATGCTGGCCCTCAAACTCGACAGCGGCGATGGTCGTAGCGGTGGGCGCAGCTCGTTCGACATGTTGCCGGTCGATAGCGACGGTGACACGGCAAGTGACTTCAGCAAGCTCGGTGGCGCCCTCAAGGCACGCTTGTTCGACACTGTAATCAAAGTGGGCGACGTGTTCCCCGCCACGCCAGTGGTGCACTTTGGCGACTCGCGTTTGTTGCCGGAAAGCTTCACGGGCTGGACCCTGGAAAACACCACGCTGGAAGGTCTCTCCCTGCAGGGTGGACGCCTGCATGCCATGAGCCAACCGCTCTCGAGCAACAACCGTGACGGCTTCGAGACCTTCTACGCAGGCCCTGTCGATTCACCGTGGCTAGGTTATTTCGGCGGCGACTACCAGGCCACCGACAACCTCAGCCTCAGTCTCTACAGCAGTCGCCTGAAAGATGCCTGGGACCAGTACTACATGGGTGTCAGCTACCAGTACCCGATCTCAGACCAGGTCAACGTCTTTACCGGTTTCAATTACTACAAGGCCAAGGACCAGGGCCAGCAATTGCTGGGTACCTTCGACAATGACATCTGGAGTGCCAAGGTGGGTGTGAGTTATGGCGCCCACACCCTGGCGTTGTCGCATCAACGCAACGAAGGCGACAACGACTTCGACTACCTGCGTCAGTCCGACTCGATCTACCTCGACAACTCGATCCAGTACAGCGACTTCAACTCGCCCAAGGAGCGCTCGTGGATGTTGCGTTACGACCTGGACATGGCCAGTTATGGCGTACCCGGATTGACCTTCATGACTCGTTACGGCCGTGGCAGTGACATCGACTATGGCGACGCCAACGGGGTGTACATGCGTCGAGACAGCGAAGGTAATCCGTTGACGGATCAGAAGCGTTGGGAGCGCGATATCGAAGCGAAGTACGTGGTGCAGTCAGGCACATTCAAAGACCTGTCCCTGCGCATGCGTCAGGCCACCACTCGCGCCACGGCGTTCGAGTCGGATCTTGACGAAGTGCGCCTGATCGTTGAGTACCCGCTGACCCTGTTGTAGGGCCTTTATTGCAACACTGTAATGTCCGCCTCACCTTGCCGTTAGCTTGCCTTTCGTAAGATTGAACCGTACTGAAATTCAATCACGAGGTGAGCAACATGAGCCTGATCAAGTATGCGCTGATGGGCGTTCTGGCCCTAGGCAGTGGTGCCGCACTGGCTGAAGGCGGCGCGGAACGTTCACAACAGTTCTGGGAGAAGTTCCGCCTGAGCCAGGAGCAGATCCACAGCAACAAGGATCAGGCGGTTGTTAGCGCCGACGCCCAGAAGCGCACGGATGTTCAGCAAAAGGTCGCTAAAGAGTAGCTCCATTCACCTTTGAAGCTCCCCCGCTCCTTTGGAAAAGGTGAATATTAGGCGCCCATTCGGGCGCCTTTTTTTACTTGCGCGCCACCAGTACTGCACGACGTGGCGCCGGCAGGCCTTCAAGGGTGCGGCTGTGGTCGGCGGGGTCGAGGAAGTCGCTGAGCGACTGGTAACGCATCCACTCGGTGCTGCGTTGCTCCTCGATGCTGGTGACGCTGACATCGACGCAGCGCACATCGCTGAAGCCGGCGCGACGCAGCCAGCGCTCCAGGGCCGGCACCGACGGCAGGAACCAGACATTACGCATCTGCGCGTAGCGGTCTTCGGGCACCAGCACCTGATTTTCGTCGCCCTCGATGACCAGGGTTTCCAGCACCAACTCGCCACCTTTGACCAGGCAATCCTTCAACGCCAACAAATGCTCGATGGGCGAGCGGCGATGATAGAACACGCCCATGGAGAACACTGTGTCGAAACCTTCAAGGTTGGCCGGCAGGTCTTCCAGGGCGAAAGGCAGGTGCCAGGCAGGCAGTTCTGGCAGGTAACGTTGAACGGCCTGGAACTGACAGAAGAACAGCCAGTTGGGGTCGACGCCGATGACGCTGTCGGCACCGGCACCGAGCATGCGCCACTGGTAATAGCCGTTGCCGCAGCCGACATCGAGGATACGCTTGCCCTTGAGGTCCAGGTGCGGGGCTACCCGCGACCACTTCCAGTCGGAGCGCCACTCGGTGTCGACGTGTACACCGAACAAGTCGAATGGGCCTTTACGCCACGGCGATAAACCCATCAACGCTTGGCGCATGCGTTCGCGGGTATCGGCGTCGCAGGCACAATCAAGGTTCAGCCCGTTGACCAGGTCAACTGTGCTTGGCACCAGCGCCGGCAGGGCGTCTAGCGCGGCTTGCCAGCGCTCAAGGTCGCCATGACCTTTCTCCATTTTGGTGTCGAGTTGCGCTTGCAGGCCTTGCGACCATTGCGCCAGGGGAGTACCCGCCAGACGGCGGACCAGAGAGGAAAGATCAATCATGGCAGGGCAATCAACGAGGCAAAGTTAAGGCATTGGAACCAGGGCACGACCGTGGAGAAACCAGCCGCCAGCAGGCGTTCGCGGTGTTCTTCCAGGCTGTCGGGTTTCATCACGTTTTCAATGGCGCTACGCTTCTGGGCAATTTCCAGTTCGCTATAGCCATTGGCCCGCTTGAAGGCGACATGCAGGTCGGTGAGCAGGGCGTGTTCTTGCGCATCGTTGAAACGCAGCTTTTCCGAGAGGATCAGTGCGCCGCCGGGCAACAGCGATGCGCGAATGCGGGTGAGCAGTTCCAGGCGTTGCTCGGGGGCAATGAACTGCAAGGTGAAGTTCAGCGCCACTACCGAGGCAGGCTGGAATTCAAGTGCGAGGATGTCGGCCTCGATCATTTCCACTGGCAGCAATTCCTGGAACATCGAGTCCTGGGCGGTGAGGTATTGCCGGCAGCGCTCGACCATGGCGGCGGAGTTATCGACGGCGATGACCCGGCAGCCGTCGTTGCGCACATGCCGGCGCAGGGCCTGAGTCACGGCGCCTAGCGAACTGCCCAGGTCATACAGCGCGGTGTTCGGTTGCGCGAACTGCGCCGCCAGTACGCCGAGGTTCTCGACAATGGTCGGGTAACCCGGCACCGAGCGCTTGATCATGTCCGGGAACACCCGCACCACGTCTTCATTGAAGGCGAAGTCGGGCACCTGGCCAAGCGGCTGGGCGAATAGGCGGTCGGGTTCTTTGCTCACAGTGGCAATCCAGGCGTTAGGCGTAAAAGGCGGGCATTTTAGCCAAAGTCGCCGGCAGATGCATGGCCTGCCTGACCAGCGCCGTTACTTCACGCTAATGGCGCAGTCAAAGGTCTGTACTGGACGCACTTCGGGTGCCCAAGGTTGTTGGTAAACCAGCAGCAAGTGCCCCTCACCCGCGGCGTGAGCCTGGAAGCGCCACACCGATTGCCCGGCGCTGCCGACCACGCCGGCATCTTCCGGATGGCTGTAGACCTCGGGACCCAGGCTGCGCAGGATGCCGGCAGCAGGGTTCTGCAACAGCCAGCGGTAGCCGGTGCTGGGATTGCTGGGCAGGGTCAGGGTGAGGTTCTGGCCGGTTTGCAGTTGCAGCGGACATTGAGCTTGTTTTTCCAGCTCGACGGTATGGCGCGGCTGTTGGGCGCAAGCGCTGAGCAAGGCAAGACTCAAGGGGACAAGCAGGCGGGCGGCAGTCATGTTGGCTCCGGATGAAAGTCGAGGGCGCAGCATAACCGAAGCTGATCGCGGGGCAAGCCCGCTCCCACCGCACCGGCAGGAGTGGGCTGGCCCCACGATGCGCGTCAACGGATCAGAACAGCACCTTGGCGACATCACTGAAACGCTTGGCGAAGTGCACGCTCAAACCTTCCTTGAGGTAGTCGGGCAGCTCTTCGAAGTCACCACGGTTGGCTTCCGGCAGGATCAGCTCGAAGATTTTCTGGCGCCGTGCTGCAATCACCTTCTCACGTACTCCGCCAATCGGCAGGACTTGCCCGGTCAGGGTCAGCTCCCCGGTCATGGCTACCCCTTTTTTCGGGACTTGATCACGGGCCAGGGACAGCAGCGCGCTGGCCATGGTTACCCCTGCACTCGGGCCGTCCTTGGGCGTCGCCCCCTCAGGCACGTGCAGATGAATGAAGGCCTCGTTGAAAAAGCTTGGGTCGCCACCGTACTGCTTGAGGTTGGCGCTGACATAGCTGTAGGCAATTTCCGCGGATTCTTTCATCACGTCACCCAGTTGACCGGTGAGCTTGAAGCCGCGGTTGAGGGTGTGGATGCGCGTTGCCTCGATCGGCAGGGTGGCGCCGCCCATGCTGGTCCAGGCAAGGCCAGTGATCACGCCCTTGCCGGCCAGCACCTGTTCGCTGCGAAACACCGGCATGCCCAACGAGGCTTCGAGGTCTTTGGGGCCGATCTTGATCTTCTTCTCGGGGTCCTCCAGCAGTTGCACCACTGCCTTGCGTACCAGCTTGCCCAATTGCTTTTCCAACTGACGCACACCGGCTTCGCGGGCATAACCTTCGATTACCGTGCGCAAGGCAGAGTCGGTGATGCTCAGGCTGGTTTTCGCCACCCCGGCCTTGTCCAGTTGCTTGGGCCACAGGTGACGTTTGGCGATGGCCAGTTTTTCTTCGGTGATGTAGCCCGACAGACGGATGACTTCCATGCGGTCGAGCAGCGGCCCGGGAATCGAATCCAGGGTGTTGGCGGTACACACGAAGAGGACTTTGGACAAATCCAGGCGCAGGTCCAGGTAGTGGTCAAGGAAGTCGACGTTCTGCTCGGGGTCGAGGGTTTCCAGCAGCGCCGAAGCCGGGTCGCCCTGGTAGCTCTGGCCCATCTTGTCGATCTCGTCGAGCATGATCACCGGGTTCATCACCTCGACATCCTTGAGCGCTTGCACCAGCTTGCCTGGTTGCGCACCGATGTAGGTGCGACGGTGGCCTTTGATCTCGGCCTCGTCGCGCATGCCACCGACGCTGAAGCGATAGAACGGTCGACCCAGCGACTCGGCGATGGATTTACCGATACTGGTCTTGCCTACGCCGGGTGGGCCAACCAGGAGGACGATGGAGCCGCTGATCTCACCCTTGTAGGCGCCGATGGCCAGGAATTCGAGGATCCTGTCCTTGATATCGTCGAGCCCTGCATGGTGCTGGTCGAGGACTTTGCGGGCGTGCTTGAGGTCGAGCTTGTCTTTGCCGTACACGCCCCAGGGCAGGGCGGTAGCCCAGTCCAGATAATTGCGCGTCACCGCGTACTCTGGAGAGCCGGTCTCGAGGATCGACAGCTTGTTCATTTCTTCGTCGATACGCTTCTGCGCTGCAGGTGGCAGGGTTTTGCCCTGCAGGCGTTGCTCGAACTGTTCGAGGTCGGCGCTGCGATCGTCCTTGGTCAACCCCAGCTCCTGCTGGATGACCTTGAGCTGCTCTTTGAGGAAGAATTCGCGCTGATGTTCGCCGATCTGCCGGTTAACTTCGGCAGAGATCTCGTTTTGCAGGTGAGCGACCTCTACCTCTTTGCGCAGCATCGGCAAGACCTTCTCCATACGCTTGAGCATGGGCACGCAGTCGAGCACTTCTTGCAACTGATTGCCGGTGGCCGAGGTCAGTGCGGCGGCGAAGTCGGTCAACGGCGAAGGGTCGTTGGGGCTGAAACGGTTGAGGTAGTTCTTCAGCTCTTCGCTGTACAGCGGGTTGAGCGGCAGCAGCTCTTTGATGGCATTGATCAGGGCCATGCCGTAGGCCTTGACCTCATCGGTCGGCTCGCTTGGTTGATGCGGGTATTCGACTTCGACCAGGTAAGGTGGGCGGTGATGTTTGAGCCAGGTGCGGATGCGTACCCGGGTCAGGCCCTGGGCGACGAACTGCAATTTACCGTTTTCGCGGCTGGCGTGGTGCACCTTGACCAGGGTGCCGTACAGCGGCAGGGCCGAGGTGTCGAAATGGCGATGATCTTCTGGCGGCGTGTCCATGAAGAACAGGGCCAGGGAATGGTGGGGCGTCTTGGACACCAGGTCCAGGGTTTCAGCCCAGGGTTCTTCGTTGACGATGACCGGCAGCACTTGCGCGGGGAAGAACGGGCGGTTGTGGATCGGGATGACATAGACCCTTTCCGGCAGTTGTTGGCCGGGCAGGGCGAGGTTATGGCCGGTGTGCTTGGAAGCTTCAGGGTGCTCGACTTCGGCGTGTTCCTCGGGATGTTCGGGTAGATCCTGCTGATCGCTCATGGGGCACCTGCGTAATGACTATGGTGCTTAGATGGGGCGGGTGGGGGGCGGTTTCAATGGCTGAGGGTTCATGTTGCGCGGCGTCGGTATCGCTGGCAAGGCCAGCTCCCACAAAGTTTGCTTACATCGCCCCTGTGGGAGGCGGCCTGGCCGGTGATGGGCGGCCAGGCCGCCCTACGGGCTTTATTCCGCCAATTTGTAAGCGATTACGTAATCGCCCATTTTGGTCCCCAGCGAGCCGTGGCCGCCAGCGGTCACCAGGACGTACTGCTTACCGTCCTTGCCGGTGTAGGTCATTGGCGTGGCCTGGCCACCTGCTGGCAGGCGCGATTTCCACAGTTCCTTGCCGGTGTTGCTGTCGTAGGCACGCAGGTACTGGTCCAGGGTGCCACTGAGGAAACCCAGACCACCCGCGGTGACGATCGAGCCACCCATGCTTGGCACACCAATCGGCAAGCCGATCGGAATCGGCGAGCTGTCACGGCTGGTGCCGTTCTTGTGCTTCCACACGACTTGGTTGGTGGTCAGGTCGATACCGGCCACATAACCCCAGGCAGGCGCCTGGCAAGGCACGCCCAGTGGCGACATGAACGGGTGCATGATCACTGCGTACGGGGCGCCGGTGTTCGGTTGCACACCACTGGTTTCGCTCTCACGCTTGCTGCCGGCGGCGACGTGCTCGCGTGGCACCATCTTCGAGACGAAGGCCATGTAGTTCGGCGAAGTGAAGAGCATCTGCCGGACGGGGTCGACCGAGACACTGCCCCAGTTGAACACGCCAACGTTACCCGGATAGACCAGGCTGCCCTGCAGCGACGGCGGGGTGTACTGGCCTTCGTAGCGCAATTCGCGGAACTGGATGCGGCAGAGCATCTGGTCGAACGGGCTGGCGCCCCACATGGCTTGTTCGGTCAGGTCCGGCCCGAGCAGGTTGAGGTCCGAGCGTGCTTGGGTCGGTGCGGTATGGTCGCCTTCGACAGCACCTTGCGGGGCAGGGATCTCGCGGATCGGCACGATCGGGGTGCCGTCACGACGGTCCAGCACATACAGGCTGCCCTGTTTGGTCGGGGCGATCAGCGCCGGTTTGACGCCATCGGCGGTCTTCAGGTCGAGCAGCGTCGGCTGGCTGCCGACGTCCATGTCCCACAGGTCGTGGTGGGTGAACTGGTAGTTCCAGCGTACCTTGCCGTTGGCCAGGTCGAGGGCGACGATACCGGCGCTGAATTTCTCGGCGCCAGGGGTGCGGTCAGCGCCCCACTGGTCAGGAGTCTGGTTGCCCAGGGGCAGGAAGACCATGCCCAGTTTCTCGTCGACACTGGCCAGCGACCACATGTTTGCCGAGTTGCGGCTGTAGGTCTTGCCCGGTGCCAGTGGTGCGGTGTCATCCGGGTTGTTGCTGTCCCAGTTCCACACCAGACGGCCATCGTGGACGTCGTAGGCACGAATCACCCCGGACGGTTCGTTGGTCGATTCGTTATCGGTGACATGACCACCGATGATCACCAGTTCACGGGTGATCGCCGCTGGCGAGGTGGAGTAGTAACCGCCAGCAGTGAACGGGCCGATGCCCGTGGTCAGGTCGATTACACCCTGGTTGCCAAAGCCTTCACAGACCTTGCCGGTGTCGGCGTTCAGGGCAATCAGGCGTGCGTCGGCGGTGGGCAGGTAAAGGCGACGCGGACAGCTGCGCGCAACGACCTGGCCTGCATCAGAGATCTTCGGCGCCGGGCTGCCGTCAACACTGACGTAGCTGTTTTCGTCATAGTACGAGACACCACGGCAGGTCATGTGGGCGAAGCCCTTGAAGCCGACCGGGCTCTTGATCTGTGGATCGAAGCGCCAGATTTCAGCGCCGGTGTCCGGGTCCAGGGCCAGCACCTTGCTGTGGGCCGTGCAGGCGTAGAGCATGCCGTTGACCTTAAGCGGGGTGTTCTGGTTGGTCAGTTCCACCGGGTCATTGTCGGTCGGCAGGTCACCGGTGCGGATGCGCCAGGCTTCCTGCAGCTTGTGCACGTTGTCCGGAGTGATTTGACGCAGCGGTGAATAGCGATCACCAAATTCGGTGCGGCCGTAAGCCTGCCAATCGCCATCGGGCATTTGCGGCGCAGTGCTACTCAGGCCGCTGCTGTCGCGACCCAGCTTGCCCTTGATTTCACCGGGATGGGTGAACTGGCTGGCCACCGCCGTTGCCCCCGAGAGGACCACGGCCAGGCTCAGCAGGGCGGGGTTGATCTTCGACGGATTGCCGCGCAGTGGGCGGCGTGCCCAAGGCAACAGCAGCACCACGCCGAGGGCGAACCACAGGGCCAGACGCGGCACCAGTTGCCACCAGTCCAGGCCCACTTCCCACAGCGCCCAGAGGGTGCTGCCCAGCAGTACCAGGCCATACAAGCCCAGGGCGTGACGGCGCAGGGCCAGCAGGAGGATGCCCGACAGGGCGAAGCCGATTCCGGCGATCAGGTAATACAGCGAGCCGCCAAGCTGGCTCAACTTGATACCGCCCGCCAGCAGGGCCAGGCCCATCAGCAGCAACAGCACGCCAATCAGGCGCGGCAGCCAGCGGGTTCTACTCAAGGCACCTTCTGTGCTCATCGTGTGTTCTCCGTTAGGTGAAAAGGGCGATTAAAAACTGCTTTGAATCTTGATCCCGCCGATCAGCGCGTCGTCGACCTGGCTCACGCCACCGGGGTGGCGGATGTACTGCAGGTTCGGGCGCACGGTCAGCCAGTCAGCCAGGTGAATGCCGTAATACAGCTCGGCGCTGTACTCGGTGTCCTGGATCGGACGGAACAGGGGGTCGTTGTAGTCGCTGACGCCGTTGGCTTGATTAAGCGCCTTGGCGTTCTTGCGGTAGGCAGGGTTGACGTGCACGCGGGCCAGGGCGAAACCGATGTCGTCCTTGGCGCGGGCATCGAAGGGCCCCTTGTACACCACACCTGCCTGAACATAGTTGTCGATGGCGTTGGTCTTCTTGTCGTGCAACGTGGCGTTGGCGAACACACTCAGGCCACGGGAGTGGTCGGAAGCTTGCGACGTTACTTGTTGCTGGGCACCGAGCCAGAAGCCGTGCTTGCTCGAACTGCTGCGATAAGCCTGGCCGCTCAGTGCCGCCGGTTGGTCGTTGCTGTCCTTGTAGACATCAGTTGCCTTGGCATTACTGTAGTAGTAACCGGCGCGATATTCCCCTTTCAGGCCGTTGACGGCCGGGCTCCACACCAGTTCGACCGGTATCACCGCACCTTGGGTGCCGCTACCGCTGAGCTTGAAGCCGTTGTCACGGTCCAGGTTCGAGGGGTTCTGCTCATAGGCACCGATTTGCGCATAGAGCTCGGGGGTCAGGTTGTACTTGACCCGCAGGGCCCACTGGCTGACCGGCCAGTTGTACCAGATGTCGCCGACCCAGTTGCCGACCTGGGAGCCGCAGAAGGCCAGGTTCTGGAAGTCGCAGGGGAAGCTGTTGAAATCTTCGCCTTGACCGAAACGACCGAATTTCACATCCAGGGCGCCATCGAAGTACTTCTGCTTGATCCACATCTGCGTCAGGCGCCAGGTTTGGCCACGACCCCAGACTTCCTGGGCCGAGGTGAAGCCACCAACTCGCGGGTCGTTGATACGGTCGTTGCTGATGTTGTTGCCGTTGCGCTCGGTGACGGTCAGCTGGAACTCGGCGTCGTGCCAGCCGAGGATCTTCTGCAGGTCGAAGTGAGTACCGAGAGTGAACTGGTCGCTGTAGCGTGCGGTTTTGTCGTCGTCATAGCCGCCGTGCAGGTTGGCGCCCATCTCGCCGGTGTAGCCGAGGGTAAAGTCGTAGCCGCGCTCAGCCAGCTCCGTGCGGGTGCCGCCCCAATCGCCGAGCATCCATGGCGAGTCACTGGCGAACATCGCAGCCGCCTGGGCAGTCGGTGCCAGGCTGGCGATGGCCAGACCCGAAAGCAACGTTCGGGTGGCGGGGGAAAGGCGTGAACGATGAATCTGAGGCATGAGATAGCGCTATCTTTTGATTGTTGAACAAACGGCAAGTGCACCGGGTCCTGGGGATCGTCGGCGATAAGGCTGCAGGGGAGTTAACTGAAGCGGTTCAGCTTGCGGCGGGGAGGATATAGCTGAATTTGTAATAAAAAAAGTCAATTCAACAAGAGGCACCGTTGCCGGATCGGTAACAGTCCGGTGGGAACACAGCGTGGAGCAGCTATCAGTGGGAACTGTCCTTTATTGTGGGAGCGGATGAATCCGCTCCCACGACGGCTCTGATCAGCAATCAGAAACGGGTGCGCAGGCCCACCTCGACACTCCGCCCCGGAGCCGGAGCGATGTCACGTAGGATGGAGCTGGCATAGCGCACGGTCTGGTCGGTGAGGTTTTCACCGCGAACAAAGGCCAGCCACTGGCTCTGGCCGATGTCGAAGCGATAGCCCAGGCTGGCGCCCAAGGTGGTATAGCCATCGGTGCTGGTTTCATTGTCCGGTTTGTGATGCTGGGCGCTGGCATGCTGCACATCAACCCGTGCCTGCCAGCGCTCCAGTTCCCACAGCAGGCCGCTGTTCAGGCGCAGCGGGGCAATGCGCGGCAAGTCTTCGCCGCTGTCCAGATTCTTGGCTCGGGTGTAGTCGCCGGACAGTTCCAGGGCAAAGCTGCCCAGGCGGTTTTGCGCCAGTTGCCAGCGGTCCTGGGCCTCGATCCCGTAGAAGCGGGCGCGCACGCCTTTGTATAGATACTCGGGTACGTCACCCCCATGGTCATGGTCATGATCGTGGTCTTCCTCGCCATGGTCGTGATCGTGACCTTCGCGCATATTGCCGCTGGCCAGCAGACCGATGTAGTTGCGGAAATGGCTATAGAACATGCCGACACTGCCTTTGTGCGTGCCGTTGTCGAAGCGCAGGGCCAAGTCGCTGGAAATCGCTTTCTCTTTATTCAAGTCAGGATCGCCGACCTCATAGGTGCCGGTAGCGACGTGGGCACCATTGGCATACAGCTCATAGAAGGTCGGTGCGCGTTCGGTGTAGCCAAGGGTGGCTGCCAGTGACCAGATAGGCGTCAGTTCATAGACGGCCCCGGAAGACAGGCTGGCGGCGGTGAAGCTGCTGGTGCTGTCGGCATGGGCAAAACGTTCACTGCCCTGGCTGTCGGGATTGATGCGGGTGTGTTCCAGGCGACCGCCCAGGCTCAGGTTAAGGCGCTCGCTGGCTTGCCATTGTTCAAGCATGAATAGCGCCAGTGAGTCGGTATCGGTCTGCGGTACGAAGGCTTCTTCACCCAGAGCGGAAAACTCGTTGCGGCTGACTTGGGCGCCGATCACGCCTTCCACCGGCCCCAATGGCTGGTGCCGCGCTTCGACCCGCGCTTCGTAGCCCTTGTTCTTGAAGGTGGTATGCACGTCGCCGCCTTCCAGTTCGCGGTGCTGGTAATCGGTGTAACCGAGGTCGATTTTCAATGTGCTGAAAGGGCCGTCCAGGTCCCGCAATTCGGAGGCGAAGCCGTAGTGATCCTGTTGCATGTCCAGGCGTACGCCCGGTTCGGCCACTGAGCCGTAATTTGAGTCGTAGCGGCTGTAGGACAGGCCGGTATAGCCGTGATCCCAATGGTAGGCCCCGCCGAGGGCGCCGCCATCCTGACGGCCGTCACTGTTTTCCAGGCGGTGGCGGTCCCCCGGCTCTTCACTATTACGCACCTTGGAGCTGCGGGCGTAGCCGGGAATGCGCAGGTCATTGAACTGGCGACTGTTGGCGTCCAGGTGCAAGGCAAAGCGGCCATCGCCGGCTTCCAGTTTGCCGGCGCTGCTGCGGGTGGTGTCGGCCCCGCCATAGCGCAACTCGCCGGCACCCTGAATACCGTCGATGGGCGAGGTGGGAATGCGGTTATCAAAGCTATTGACCACTCCACCAATGGCGTTGCCGCCATAGAGCAGGGCAGCGGGACCACGGACGATTTCGATGCGCTCAACGGTCGCCGGGTCCAACGGTACGGCGTGATCGTAGGACAGCGACGACGCATCCAGGGCACCGACACCATTGCGCAGAATACGGATGCGGTCGCCATCCAGGCCGCGGATCACCGGACGACTGGCCCCGGGGCCGAACCAGGTCGAAGCGACGCCGGGTTGGTTGTTCAGGGTCTGGCCGAGGCTACCTTTTTGTTGCAGGGTCAGGTCGTCACCTTCGAGCACTGTCGTGGGGGCAGCCAGCTCGCTGTTACCCAGCGGGTTGGCGGTGATGACCTGGGATTCGAGCTCCACAGCCTGACTCAGTGGCGAAGCGAGCCACAGGGCGGCGGCGATGGGAGAGAGTCGAAGGGGCAAGTGACGCATGGGCGGCGGGTTTCCTTGGTAGCGTTATAATATTGATACAATATAACATTACCA
>Ga0247821_10000540_pt1 | contig 21035 bp, 19 predicted proteins | sample 13C_Glycerol_Day_FD_192481 | JGI IMG/M metagenome (GOLD analysis project Ga0247821, IMG submission 192481) | Soil microbial communities from agricultural site in Penn Yan, New York, United States - 13C_Glycerol_Day14 | ecosystem: Environmental > Terrestrial > Soil > Agricultural land | place... | reverse complement strand
GCTTCGGGGGTGGGCTTCATCTCATGGCCTTCCACACCGCGTAGGGTGTGGCGGGCATCGGGATGTCGGGGACGCCGATGGCGTCGCAGATCGCGTTGATCAGCGCCGGCGGCGAGCCGATCGCGCCGGCCTCGCCGCAGCCCTTCACCCCGAGCGGGTTGTGCGTGCACGGCGTGCCCTTCACGGTCTCGATCGTGAAGCTCGGCAGGTCGTCGGCACGTGGCATGGCGTAGTCCATGTACGTGCCCGACAGCAGCTGCCCGTCGCCGTCGTACACCCCATGCTCGAGGAGCGCCTGCCCGATGCCCTGCGCGATGCCGCCGTGCACCTGCCCCGCCACGATCATCGGGTTCACCACGTTGCCGAAGTCGTCGCATGCGGTGAAGCGCTCGATCTTCGTCGCGCCCGTGGCCGGGTCCACCTCCACCTCGCAGATGTAGCTGCCGGCCGGATAGGTGAAGTTGCTCGGGTCGTAGAACGCGTTCTCGTTCAGCCCCGGCTCGAGCTTGTCGTGCGGGAAGTTGTGCGGCACGTAGGCGGTGAGCGAGACCTGCGCGAACGGCACCGCCTTGTCGGTGCCCGCCACCTTGAACTGCCCGCCTTCGAACACCACGTCGCTGTCGGCCGCCTCCATCAGGTGGGCCGCGATCTTCTTGCCCTTGGCGATCACCTTGTCGACCGCCTTCACGATGGCCGTGCCGCCCACGGCGAGCGAGCGGCTGCCGTAGGTGCCCATGCCGAACGGGATCTTCGCCGTGTCGCCGTGCTGGATGTCCACGTCTTCCAGAGGAATGCCGAGACGATCGGCCACCACCTGCGCGAACGTCGTCTCGTGGCCCTGCCCGTGGCTGTGGCTGCCGGTGAACACCGTCACCTTGCCGGTCGGGTGCACACGCACTTCGCCCGCCTCGAACAGCCCGGCGCGCGCGCCGAGCGCGCCGGCCACGCTCGACGGCGCGATGCCGCAGGCCTCGATGTAGCAGGAGTAGCCGAGCCCGCGCTTGAATCCCTTCGCCTCGCTGGCCTGCCGGCGCGCCGCGAAGCCCTGCACATCGGCGAGCTCGATGGCACGCGCGAGCGTCGCCTCGTAGTCGCCGGTGTCGTAGGTGAGCCCCACCGGCGACGCGTACGGGAACTCGTGGATGAAGTTGCGGCGGCGGATCTCCGCCGGGTCGATGCCGAGATCCTTGGCCGCCGTCTCGACGATGCGCTCGACGACGTAGGTGGCTTCGGGCCGGCCCGCGCCGCGGTAGGCGTCGATCGGCGGGGTGTTCGTGAACACCGCCTTCACCTGCGCGTGGATCTTCGGCGTCGTGTATTGGCCTGCGAGCAGCGTGGCGTAGAGGATCGTCGGCACCGCGGTCGCGAACGTGCTCAGGTAGGCGCCGAGGTTGGCCGTGGTGTCCACCTTCAGCGCGAGGAACTTGCCGCTCTTGTCGCACGCGAGCTCCACCGTCGTGAGGTGGTCGCGCCCGTGCGCATCGGACAGGAAGCTCTCGCTGCGCTCGGCCGTCCACTTGATCGGCCGCCCGAGCTTGCGGCTCGCCGCGACGAGCGCCGTCTCCTCGCCGTAGAGGAAGATCTTCGAGCCGAAGCCTCCGCCCACGTCGGGCGCCACGACGCGCATCTTGTGCTCGGGGATGCCGAGCACGAAGGCGCACATCAGCAGCCGCTCGACGTGCGGGTTCTGGTTCGCCACGTACAGCGTGTAGCTCTCGGAGGCCGGGTCGTAGTGGGCGTTGGCCGCGCGCGGCTCGATCGCGTTGGGGATCAGCCGGTTGTTGCGGAAGGTCAGGCGCGAGACGTGCGGCGCGGACTTGATCGCCGCGTCGGTGCCGTCGCGGTCGCCGATCGACCACAGGTAGCACTGGTTGTCGGGCGCCTCGTCGTGCACGGGGGCGCCGGCGCCGTCGGTGCCGGCGAGGTCCACCACCGCCGGCAGCTCTTCGTAATCGACATCGACCAGCGCCGCAGCGTCGCGCGCCTGCTGCGCCGTCTCGGCGACGACGAGCGCGACGCGGTCGCCCACGTAGCGCACCTTGCCGTCGGCGAGCACCGGGTGCCTCGGCTCCTTCATCGCGGTGCCGTCGATGCTGTTGATGAGCCAGCCGCACGGCAGCCCGCCCACCGCCTTGAAATCGTCGCCGGTGAGGATGCCGACCACGCCGCTCGCATGCGCGGCCGCCGAGGTGTCGAGCTTGCGGATGCGCGCGTGCGCATAGGGCGAGCGCACGAAGACGCCGTACGTCTGCCGGGGCAGCACGATGTCGTCGGTGTACGTGCCGCGGCCGGTGAGGAAGCGCGCGTCCTCGCGACGCTCGATGCTCTGGCCGATGAAACCTTGAGGTGCGTTCATGGTGATCTCCTGAAGCGCTTCATGCCTTCATGGCCTTGGCGCCCACCTGGACCGCCTTGACGATGTTGTGATAGCCGGTGCAGCGGCAGAAGTTGCCGTCCAGCGCCTCGCGCACCTCCTGCTCGGTGGCGTGCGGATGGTGCTGCACGAGGTCGAGCGCGCTCATCACCATGCCGGGCGTGCAGAAGCCGCATTGCAGCCCGTGGCAGCTCTTGAACGCCGCCTGCATCGGGTGCAGCTCGCCGATCGCCGGGGCGATGCCTTCGATCGTGGTCACTTCGGCGCCCTGCAGCTGAACCGCCAGCACGTTGCAGCTCTTCACCGCGCGGCCGTCCACGTGCACGGTGCACGCGCCGCACTGCGCGGTGTCGCAGCCCACGTGCGTGCCGGTCAGGCGCAGCGTCTCGCGCAGAAATTCGACCAATAGCATCGACGGCGCGACCTCCTGCGTGACCGCCTGCCCGTTGACCTTCAGCGTTAGCGTGGTCATGTTGTCTCCTCGGGGGTTGGACAGGCATGGTAGGAATTCGCGCGTCCGGTGCATCGCTAGGGCAAACCCGTAAGCACTGCGCCGGTGTTCGAATCGGGGTACCTTCGCTGAAGTGAAACCCCCACGCTCCTCCCGTCGCTGCCCCCCGAGGGGGCTCTTGCTGCGGACCGGCGAAGCCGGATCCGCGCAAGGCGCTTGGTGGGGCCGTTTCATGCAGCTGTGGTCGCGCTTCGCGGCGGTGGAGAACTGAGATGAAACGACCCCCACGCTCCTCCCGTCGCTGCCCCCCGAGGGGGCTCTTGCTGCGGACCGGCAGAGCCGGATCCGCGCAAGGCGCTTGGTGGGGCCGTTTCATGCCCGCGGGGTCGCGCTTCGCGGCGGTGGAGAACTGAGATGGACAACGTCGACCTCAGCGTCCTGAAGCAAGTCATCGGCTGGCGCTCGGCCGGGCACCGGGTGGTGCTCGGCACCGTGGTGCGCACCTGGGGCTCGGCGCCGCGCCCGGTGGGTTCCCTCGTGGCCGTGCGCGGCGACGGCCAGATCACCGGCTCCGTCTCCGGCGGCTGCATCGAGGACGACCTCATCGACAAGGTGCGCCTGGGCGCCCTCGCGCTCGCGCGGCCGGAAGTCGTGCGCTACGGCGTCGGCGCCGAGGAGGCCACGCGCTTCGGCCTGCCCTGCGGCGGCACGCTGGAGCTCGTGCTCGAGCCGGTCACCGAGGCGTCGCGCCTGCCCGAGCTGGTCGAGATCCTCGCGCGCGGCGAGCGCGTGCGCCGCGTGCTGTCGCTCGCCGACGGCGCGGTGGAGCTGCACCCGCCGGGCGAAGGCGACGTGCTCGTGCTGACGGAGCATGCGCTCACCACCACGCACGGCCCGCGCTGGCGTCTCGTGGTGATCGGCGCCGGCCAGATGACGCAATACCTCGCCACGATGGCCCGCGCGCTCGACTACGAGGTGCTCGTGTGCGATCCGCGCGAGGAATACGCGCAGGAGTTCCACGCCGAGGGCGCGCGCCTGCTGCGCGGCATGCCCGACGACGTGCTCGTCGAGCTGCGGCCCGACGGCCACACCGCGATCGTCGCCCTCACGCACGACCCCAAGCTCGACGACCTGGCGCTGATGGAGGCGCTGCGCAGCCCTGCCTTCTATGTCGGCGCCATCGGCTCGCGCGTGAACCAGGCCAAGCGCCAGGCGCGGCTGAAGGAGCACTTCGGACTCACCGACGAGCAGCTCGCGCGGCTGCACGGCCCGGTGGGCATCAAGAACGGCGCCCGCACGCCGCCCGAGATCGCGGTGAGCATCCTGGCCGAGCTCACCGCGGCGCGCTACGGGTACGTGATGCACGCCACGCAGATCCGCACCGACACGCCCGGCGCCGAGCCCGGCTGCACCGTCTGAACCCATGACAACCAACGAACAAGCCATCACGGCGCTGCTGGGCGCGCGGCGCACGAACCGCCCGGTCCCCGCCCCGCCGGTCGCCACCGAGGAAGACGCCTACGCCATCCAGGAGGCAGTGGGCCGCGCGCTCGGCTGGTTCGACGGCGTGCCCGTCCACTGGAAGAGCGGCGGCGCCTCGCGCGACGCCGGCCTCGCGCATGCGCCGCTGCCCGCCGCGGGCGTCTGGACGAGCCCGGCCGACGTGGGCGGCTGGCCGGTGCGATTGCGCGGCATCGAGGCCGAGGTGGCGCTGCGCCTGCGCGCCGGGGTGGATGCCGAGCGCGCCGCCACGCTCGACCTGGACGGCGCGCGCCGGTGTGTCGACGCGATGTGCGTGTCCATCGAAATCGTCGAGTCGCGTCTGCAGGAGGGCCTGGAGGCGCCGCCGTTGTCGCGCCTGGCCGATCTCGGCTCGCACGGCGCCCTCGTGCTCGGCGCCTGGGTGGCGTGGGAGCCGCAGCGCGACTGGGGCGCGCAGCGGCTGCAGGTGGAGATCGACGGCCAGCCGGTGGCGCGCTTCACCGGCACCCACGCGCTCGCCGACCCGGCCTACGTGCTGCCGGGCTGGCTGCGCCATGCCACGCGCGACGGCGCCACGGTGCCGGCGGGCACCGTGGTGACCACCGGCTCGTGGTGCGGCGTGCTCGTGGCGCAGGCCGGCAACCGCGTGGTCGCCGCCTTCGACGGCATCGGCCGCGCCGAAGTGCGGTTCTGACGCGCGCTATTCGGGCACCGTCTGGCCCGACCCGCCCATATCGGCCGGGATGTCCTTCATCTTCGGCAGCCCGTCCTTCATCGGCAGCCGCGTCTCCTGGTAGTGCACGTGCAGCATCGGGCTGAACGCGAGGTCCGGGATGAGCGCCGCGTACACGTCGGTCAGCCCCCAGTTGGGATGGTCGGTGAACAGGTGCCCGCCACACTCCTGGCACCACTTGCGGTAGCTGCGGTCGGTCTTGTTGTAGGTGCCGATCCGGTCCTCGCCGGCCGTCACCTTCACGCTGCCTTCCTTCCACAGCGAGAACGCATTGACCGGACCGGCCGACCACTGCCGGCACGACGCGCAGTGGCAGTAGCCCATGGCCGCCGGCTCCCCGGTGACCGTGAAGCGCACGGTGCCGCAGAAGCATTGACCCTCGTAAGTGGCGCTCATCGACGGAACCTCCTCACCGGCCGCAAGCCCGAGCGGCGGCACCCGGCCGGGGCGGCGCCGTCACGACGAGCTTCGGCTTGCGGCCCGCAGTCGGCAATTGGTAGAACCCCACTGGCCGCAGGCCGGATCGTTCCTCACGCTGGCCAGGCGGCGCAGACGCCCAGGCGCTGAGACCAGAAGCGGGTCAGCGGCGTCGCCGGCTTGGCCATGAGCCGCTCGTTAACGAGCGCGCGGCCGAGCGCGCGATGGCGGCGCCCCAGCGCGCAGGCGGCCATCAGCGTCTGGTCGATCAGGTCGCGCTGCGCGTGGCTGCCGCCGAACCGCTGCGCCAGCGCCCTCGCCGGCTGCATCAGCTCGGCCGCGGCATCGTGATCGCCCCGCGCATGCGCCAGCACGCCGCGCATCAGCGGGAGCCCGATCTCGCGCGCCATGGCGTGATTGGCGCGCCGCGCGTCTGCCGGGTCCAGCGCGCGGCCGGCGCAGCGGGCGATCCAGGCGTCGGCGCGCGCCAGCTCGCCGGCGCCCGCCAGCGCAACGACGGCATGCAGGTCGTTGAACGCATAGTGCCCCGCGTGCGCGCCGTCGAACGGCCAGGCGTCGACCAGTGCACGAAATTGAGCGCTCACATCCTCCCCGAGCAGCTGCAGGCGCCACAGCAGCGACGCCGCGTCGAGCCGCTGCAGCGTGATCTGCAGCGCGGGGCCCGACAGGTGCGCATCGAGCAGCCGCAACACGCCCGGCGCATCCAGGCCCTCGATGCGAAACAGCCCGAGGTGCCACCACAGGTGGCCGGCGAAGCCGTTGTCGTCCGAAGCCCACTGCGGCTGCTGCTGGCGCAGCCAGGCCGCGCCGTCCTCGAACCGGCCCTGCATCTCCATCGCGTGCGCCACCGCGTGCACCGCCCACGGCACGCGCGCCGCGCCGGCGGTGGCGCGCCGCCCCGCCTCCTCGGCCTGCGGATAGAGGTTGCACTCCTCCAGCCCGAAGGCGAAGAGCCCGAGCACGTAAGGGAAGAGCGCGTCGTCCTCGTCCCACTCGGGCAGCGCACGCGCCGGGCGCAGCCGCAGCTGCGCGGCGTCGCCGCGGTAGAAGTCCCACAGGTGCGCCCACTGCAAGGCCAGCGCGTCGCGCGGGTGATCCACCAGCAGCGCTTCCCAGGCGCGACACGCGTCGTGCCAGCGGCCCTCCAACACGAGCCGCGTCGCCGCCAGGTGCACCCGCTCGCGTGCCGGCGCGTGCGGGCCCATCGGCTCGGCGTCGTCGAGCAGCCGCGCCGCCTCGTCGACGAGCGCGGGCTCCGTCAGGCTGAGCAGGAAGCCGGCCTTCATCACGCGCGGCAGAAGCCAGCTCGGGTCCTCGGCGATCGCGGTGTCGAGATCGGCCACCGGCGGCTCGAAGAACGACATCATTCGCCACAGCGCGCGCTCCGCCGCGGCCAGCGCCGCGTCCGACGCCGTGCCGATCGGATTGCCGCGCGCGTCCTGCCGCACGAAGTCAGGCCCCGGCGCCGGCCATCGGCCAGGGCCGCTGCGCCGGCCGCAACATTTCGATCGCGCGGGCCAGCTGCAACACGCCCAGGTCGTCGTGCCGGGCCCCCGCGATCTGCAAGCCGATCGGCAGGCCGTCGCCGGTCCAGTCCCAGTTCACCGACACGGCCGGCTGCTCGCTCATGTTGTAGGCCACCGTGAAGGCGATGTGCTCGAACGGCCGCTCGGGGTCGTTCACCGGGCTTGCCAGCGCGGCGTCGAAGGCCGGCACCGGCGACGTGGGCGAGATCACGAAGTCGAACGGGCGGCAGGCCGCGACGGCGGCGTCGCGCATCGCCGCCATCTGGCTGTAGCCGCGAAACACGTCCGCGGCGGTGAGCGACGCGCCGCGCGCCACCCAGTCGCGGATGTACGGCAGCACCCTCGCGCGCCGCGACTCGGGCAGCGCGGAGATGTCCAGCCACGAGCGCATGCGCCAGAAGTCGTCCATGCCGTCGATCATCGCGCGCGTCATGAACGGCCCGACCGGCTCGACGATCGCGCCCGCGCCTTCCAGCGCCCGCGCCGCGGCGGTGACGGCCGCCGCGACCGCCGGCTGCACGGCCAGGCCCCAGCCCGCATCGAGCTGCAGGCCGATGCGCAGGCCCTTCAGCTCGCGCTCGAGGCGCGTCCAGGCGATCTCCTGGTACGGCAGGCTCGTGGCGTCGCGCCAGTCGGGTCGCGACAGCGTCGCCATCATCAGCGCGGCATCGCCCACCGTGCGCGTGATCGGCCCGGCCGCGCGCCCGGCATAGGGCGGATGGATGGGGATGCGCCCGAGGCTCGGCTTGAGCCCCACCACGCCGCACCAGCCCGCCGGCAGCCGGATCGAGCCGCCGATGTCGGTGCCCACGTGCAGCGGGCCGTACCCTGCTGCCGCCGCGGCGGCGGCGCCTGCGGACGAACCGCCGGGCGTCTTCGACGTGTCCCACGGGTTGCGCGACAGCGGGTGAAAGCTGGACAGCCCCGACGACAGCATCCCGTAGTCCGGCATCGTGGTCTTGCAGACGATCACCACGCCGGCCTCGCGCAGCCGGGCGGCCGGCGGCGCATCGTCCGGCGCCGGCGCCAGCTCGGTGGCGGCGGTGCCGAGCGGCGTCGGCACGCCGCGCGTGGCGATGTTCTCCTTCACGGTGCACGGCACGCCGTCCAGCGCCGACAGCGGCGCGCCCTCGCGCCAGCGCCGCTCGGATGCCGCCGCCGCCGCCAGCGCGCCTGGCGCGTCGAGCGCATACGTGGCGTGCAGGCGAGGCTCGCACGCCTCGATGCGCGCCAGCACGGCGCGCACCGCCTCCACCGGCGAGGCGTCCCCGCGCCGGTACAGCCCGGCCAGCGTCGTCGCGTCGAGCCCGTGCAGGTCAGTTCTCCACGCCGCCGAAGCGGCACCCTCGACGCATGAACCGGCGCCACCAAGCGGCAACCGCGGATCCGGCTCCGCCGGTCCGCAGGTTGCGGCTCCTGGGGGGAGGCGCCGAAGGCGCTTCGGGGGGGTTCACCTCAGCGCCCCACGCTCACTGCCAGGACACCGACGCCATGTCGTTGACGGCGATCGGCGAGCTCGCCGACAGGCCTTTCAGCCCCTTCTTCGACACTGCCACGTTCGCCGGGTTGAAGATGAAAACGTTCACCGCGTCGGTGGCGATCATCTTCTGCAGATCCGCGAAGAGCTGCGTGCGCTCCTTCGCGTTGCCTGCCGCCGCATGCCGGGCCGCCAGGTCGCGGAATGGCTTGCTGTCGTAGCCCCAGTAGTACTGCGTGTTCGCGTACTGCATGAAGTCCAGCGGCTCGACGTGGTTGATGACCGTGAGGTCGAAGTTGCCCTTGAAGGTGCCGCCCAGCCACTGCGCCCACTCGACGTTCTCGATCTTCGCGATCACTCCGACCTTCGCGAGCTGCGCGGTCACCACCTCGCCGCCCTTGCGCGCGTACTGCGGCGGCGGCAGCGTCAGCGTCACGTTCAGCGGCGTCTGCACGCCGGCTTCCTTCAGCAGCGCCTTCGCCTTCTCGGGGTCGTACGGGTAGGTGCCGGTGAGGTCGACGTAGCCCGCGTCCGTCGGCGCGAAGTGGCTGCCGATCGGCTTGCCCAGCCCTTCGAGCACGCCATCGATGAAGGCCTTGCGGTCGATCGCGTGCGCGAGCGCGCGGCGCACCCGCACATCATCGAACGGCTTCTTCTTGTTGTTGATCGCCAGGATCCCCTTGCCCGAGGTGGCGCCGATAGCCACCGTGAAGCGGGGATCGTCCTGGAATTGCTTGACGTTCTGCGGCGCATCCAGCCGCGACACGCCGTCGAGGTCCCCGGCCAGGAGCGCTGCCACCCGCGCGGCCGGGTCGTTGATGAAGCGGAAGGTCACGCGGTTCAGCTTGACGTTCTTCGCGTCGCGGAAGCCGTCCCACTTGGTCAGCGTGACGGCCGAGCCCTTGGCCCAGTTGGTGAACGTGAAGGGCCCGGTGCCCACCGGTTTCGTCGCGGTCCCCGCGGCGCTCTTCGGGTCGAGGATCACCGCGGTGTTCTCTCCCATGCGGAAGAGGAAGTTGCCGTCGGCGTTGTTCAGCGTGAGGATCACCGTCTGCGGGTCGGGCGTGGCGACCGAGCTGATGTTGTCGAACACCGCCTTCTTCGCCTTGTTCGTGCTGCCCTCGGCCTTCGCGCGCTCGAAGCTGAACTTCACGTCGCTGCTGTCGAACGCCTCGCCGTCCTGGAACTTCACGTTCCGGCGCAGCTTGAAGGTGTAGCTGCGGCCGTCCGGGTCCATCGTCCAGCTCTCGGCGAGCAGCGGCGTCACGGTGCCGTCGACGTTGATCTTCGTCAGGCCCTCGAGCACGTTGTAGTGCACGATCTCGCCGATCGCGGCGGCCGGCGCCATGGTGGGATCGAGCCCGGGCGCCGGCTCCAGCACCATGCCGATGGTCACGGCATCCTTGCGGCCCTGGGCCTGCACGTTGAACGCGGCCGCGATGGCCAGCATGACGATGGCGGTGCGCCGATGCAGCTTCATCAAGGTTCTCCTCGGACTGGCGGTGACGCGCATCCTAGCGCCTTGCCTGAAGGGCGGCCGCCGGCGGCTGCGGGATCGCCTCCAGCAGCCGGCGCGTGTACGCATGGCGCGGCTCGCGGAACAGCGTGTCCGGGTCGCCGCGCTCCACCTCGCGTCCTTCGTGCAGCACGATCACCTCGTCGCACACCAGGTCGACCACCGCGAGGTCGTGGCTGATGAAGAGGTAAGTCACGCCGAAGCGGTCCTGCAGGTCCTGCATCAGGTTCAGCACCTGGGCCTGCACCGAGACGTCCAGCGCGCTCACCGGCTCGTCGGCCACGATCAGCGCCGGCCGCGTGACGAGCGCGCGCGCGATCGCGATGCGCTGGCGCTGTCCGCCGCTGAACTCGTGCGGGTACTTCCCGAGATCGCCGGCGCGCAGCCCCACCGCTTCCAGCATCTCGGCCGCCCGCGTGCGCTGCTCGCCGCGACCCACGCCTTGCGCGGCGAGCGGCTCGCCCACGATGCGCGCCACCGTCTGGCGCGGGTCGAGCGAGCCGTACGGATCCTGGAACACCATCTGAAAGCGCTTGCGCGCACGCCGCAGCGCATCGGGCGCGAGCGCGTGCAGGTCCTGTCCGTCCAGCAGCACGCGTCCCTCGCTCGGCGGCTCCAGCGCCATCACGAGCCGCGCCAGCGTGCTCTTGCCCGAACCCGATTCGCCGACGATGCCGAGGCTGCGCCCGGACTGCAGCGTAAAGCTCAGCCCGGCGAGCGCCTGCACGGTGGGCTGGCGCTCGAACAGGCGCCGGCGCGGCAGCCGGTAGCGCTTGCCGAGTTGCTGCACTTCCAGCAGTGGAGCGCCGGCCGCCGATGTGCTCATCAGTTCTCCACCGGCGGGAAGCGCGACAACACCGGCACGCAACGGGCCCACCAAGGGCCTTGCGCGGATCCGGCTCCGCCGGTCCGCAGCAAGAGCCCCCTCGGGGGGCAGCGACGGGAGGAGCGTGGGGGCAACTTCACTTCGGTTCCCCGAGCACGACAGGCAGCCGAATGCAGCGCGCGTCGTGTGCCGGCCCCACCGGCACGGGCGGCGGCAGCGCTCGCCGGCAGTCGTCGATCACGAAGCGGCAGCGGTCGGCGAACGGGCAGCCCGGCGGCACGTCCGCCAGCTCCGGCACGCTCCCGGCGATCGTCGCCAGCCGCGTGCCGCGCGGCAGGCCGAGCCGCGGCCGCGCTCCGTGCAGCGCGCGGGTGTACGGGTGCGACAGCCGCGCGAACACCTCCGCCGTGGGCCCGCTCTCCACCACCGTGCCGCCGTACATCACGAGCATGCGCTGCACGCGCTCGGCCATCACGCCGAGGTCGTGGCTGATGAGCAGCATCGCCATGCCTTCCTCGCGCACGAGCTCGTCGATGAGGTCGAGGATCTCGCGCTGCAGCGTCACGTCCAGCGCCGTCGTGGGCTCGTCGGCGATGAGCAGGTCGGGCCGGCACGCGAGCGCGATGGCGATCACCACGCGCTGCCGCTGGCCGCCCGAGAGCTGGTGCGGGTGGGCGTCGAGACGGCGCGCCGCGTCGGGCAGCCGCACCCGCTCGAGCAGGCGCAGCGCCTCGGCGCGCGACTCGGCGGCCGACAGCCGGCGATGCAGCTGCAGCGATTCGCCGATCTGCCGCCCGATGGTGTGCAGCGGGTTGAGCGCGCTCATCGGCTCCTGGAACACCATGCCGATGCGCGCGCCGCGCAGCCGGCACATCGCCGTGTCGTCGAGCCCGAGGAGTTCCTGCCCGTCGAAGCGGATCGACCCGGCCGGCCGCGCGTTCTCCGGCAGCAGCCCCATCAGCGCCAGCGCGGTGATCGACTTTCCGCAGCCCGACTCGCCGATGAGCCCGAGCGTGTCGCCGCGATTCAAGGTGAACGACACGCCGCGCAACGCGTCCGCGGGCCCGCGATCGGTGTCCAGCGTGACGCGCAGGTTGGACACCTCGAGCAGCGGCGCGTCCATCGTGCTCACCTTGCCCGCGCGAGGCGCGGATCGAGCAGGTCGCGCAGGCCGTCGCCCATCAGGTTGAGCCCGAGCACCGACAACGCGATCACCACGCCGGGGTAGATCGACAGCTGCGGCGCCTGGAACATCTGCTGCTGCGCCTCGTTGAGCATGCGGCCCCAGCTCGGTTGCGGCGGCTGCGTGCCGAGGCCCAGGTACGACAGCGCCGCCTCGGCGAGGATCGCCACCGCGAACTGGATCGTCGCCTGCACGATCAGCACGCTGGCGATGTTCGGCAGCACGTGGTCGAGCGTGATGCGCCAGGCGCCGAAGCCCGCGGTGCGCGCGGCCAGCACGTACTCGCGCGACCAGACCCCGTTCGCGCTCGCCCGCGCGATGCGCGCGAACACCGGGATGTTGAAGATGCCGATCGCCACGATGCTCGTGAAGAGCCCCGGGCCATGGATCGCCGTCAGCATGATGGCCGACAGCAGCGCCGGGAACGCGAACGTGAAGTCGCTCGCGCGCATCACGAGCTCCTCCACCCACCCGCGCCGCGCGGCGGCCAGGCAACCGAGGGCGACGCCGACGACGAGGCCGATGCCCACCGCGACGACGCCCACCACGATGCTGTTCTGTGCACCCACGAGCAGCTGCGACGCGATGTCGCGCCCGAGGCTGTCGGTGCCGAGCCAGTGCGCGCCGCTCGGCCGGGCGAAGCGATTCGGAACGTCGATCTCGGCCGGCGGGTACGGCGACCAGAACAAGGACAGCAGCGCCGCGGCGCCGAGCAGGGCGACGAGCACCCCGCCCGCGACGAAGCTCGGGTGGCGCGCCGCGCGTCGCCAGAACGCGGGCTCAGGCATCGCGCGCCGACAGCCGGGGGTCGATCAGCGCGTAGAGCACATCGACCACGAAGTTCACGAGCACCACCGTCGCCGCGAGCAGCAGCACCACGTCGCGCACGACGACGAGATCGCGGTTGGCGATGGCCTGGAACACCAGCCGGCCGATGCCCGGCAGCACGAACACGTTCTCCACGATGATCGCGCCGGTGATCAGGTTCGCGAACTGCAGCCCCATGATCGTGAGCACGGGGATCATCGCGTTGCGCAGCACGTGGCCCCACAGCACGGCGCGCCGGCTCAGGCCCTTGGCGCGCGCGGTCCGCACGTAGTCTTCCCGCGACACCTCCAGCACCGCCGAGCGCGTCACGCGCGCGAGGATCGCAGCCTGCACCGCGGCCAGTGCGAGCGCCGGCAGCAGCAGCGCCTTCACGGCCGGCCACGCCCCGTCGTACCAGCCGGGAAAGCCTCCCGCGCTCACCCATTGCAGCTTCACCGCGAACAGCAGGATGAGCAGGATCGCGAGCCAGAAGCTCGGCACCGCGAGCCCCGCCTGGCTCAGCACCATCACGCCCAGGTCGCCGGCCCGGTGGTGGTGCGCCGCGGCGTAGACGCCGAGTGCGAGTGCGATGACCGTGGTGAGCACCATGGCCATCACGGCCAGCGGCAGGCTCACCTGCAGCCGCTCGGCGATCAGCTCCGAGACCGGCGAGCCGTACGACACGCTCACCGCGGTGCGCCCCTGCAGCAGCCCGCCGATCCAGTCGAGGTAGCGCTGCGCCGGCGGCCGGTCCAGGCCGAGCGTGCGTTGGAGGGCGGCCACCTGCTCCGGCGTGGCCGTCGGCCCGAGCATCACTTCGGCGGCGTTGCCCGGGAGCAGCTCCAGAACGACGAACACCACGATCGATGCGACGGCGAGCGTCGCGACGAACGTGGTGATGCGCTTAGAAAGGAACCGACCCACAAGGGAATCATAGGACCCCCCCGTAGCGGCCTTCGGCCGCCTCCCCCCGAGGGGCGCCTCCGGCGGACCGGCGGAGCCGGATCCGCGGCGGCGCTTGGTGGGCGCTGCGGCCGGTGCCTAGCTCACGTGCCGATCGGCCGCGGCGTACAGGTCAGCGGCGTAGCTGGGATCGCTGTCCTGCACGAAGCGGGCGTGGCGGCGGACCCGTTGGGCTTCGGCGGCGCGTGCACGCGCGGCGCGGCTGGCGTCGATGCGGCGGGCGGCCCGCTCGATCGCGTCGTACAGCAACGCGACAAGCTGGGCACCGCGGGGCGCCCGGGGCAGCGCGGACATGACGCTGGTGAGGGTGGTGGTGCTCATCTGTGGGACTCCTTCTCTTTTGACAGGAGAGAAGATAAGGGTTAACCCGTATCTCACGCAAGTGAAAACTCTGCACATTGGATATCGACAGCGTTCATAACTCCTCCGTGAACTTCCAGAGCCTCGACCTCAATCTGCTGCGAGTCTTCGACGCCGTGATGGCCGAGCGCAGCCTGACGCGCGCCGGCGGCCGTCTGCACCTGTCGCAGTCGGCGGTGAGCCATGCGCTGAAGCGGCTGCGCAGCGCCATCGGCGACGATCTCCTCACGCGCACCGCCTTCGGCGTTGTTCCGACGCCGCGCGCCGACGCCCTGTGGCCGAGCGTGCGGGCGGCGCTGGCCCAGCTGCAGCAGGCGATCGCCCCGGGCGAGTACGACCCCCGCGTCGAGGCGGCGAACTTCCGGCTCACGATGGCCGACGCCACCGCCGCGATGCTGCTGCCGACCGTGGTGCACGGCATCGAGCGGGCCGAGTCTCTGGCCAACCTGCAGGTGGTGCCGCTCACCACGCGCGACCCGCGCCGCCTGATCGAACGCGGCGAGGCCGACGTGGCCGTGGGCTACTTCCCCAGCGCCATTGCCGCCCTCCTGGCCCAGGGCCCGGATTCACCGCTGCGGCGCGAGCGCCTGTACGAGAGCGAGTACCGGTGCGTCATGCGGCGGGGCCATCCGCTCGCGCGCGGCGAGCTCACGCTGGACCGCTACTGCGAGGCGCTCCACCTGTTCGTGAGCTTCTCGGGCCGCCCGCACGGCCCCATCGACGAAGTGCTCGCCGCCCTCGGGCGGCGGCGGCGCGTCGTGCTCACGGTGAACCAGTTCTTCACCGCCGGTCGCGTCGTGACGCAATCGAACCTGCTCACCGTATTGCCCTCGTCGTTCATCGCTGCCACCGGCTACTCCGGCGAGCTCGTCACGCGGCCGCTGCCGCTGAGCCTGCCCGGCGTGCACGTGGAGATGCTCTGGCATGCCCGGCACGACGACGACCCCCGCCAGCGCTGGCTGCGCCGCCAGCTCGTCGATGCCAGCCAGGCAGCTGCCTGAGCCCGTGCGCAGCGTTCAATCGAGCACGGCGGCCATCGCCGTGGCCGTGGCTTCCACGTTGTGCGTGTTCAGCCCCGCCACGCACAGCCGGCCCGAGCGGATCAGGTAGACGGCGTGCTCCTCGCGCAGCCGGTCCACCTGCGCGGCCGACAGGCCCGTGTAGCTGAACATGCCGCGCTGCGTGAGGAAGTAGTCGAAGTCGCGACCCGGCAGCCGCTGCGACAGCACCGCGTGCAGGCGTTGCCGCATCGCGAGGATGCGCTCGCGCATGGCGGTCACCTCGTGCTCCCAGAGGCTGCGAAGCTGCGGGTCCGCCAGCACCGTGGCCACGAGCCGGCCGCTGTGCAGCGGCGGGCTGGAATAGTTGCGGCGCACGGTGAACTTGAGCTGCCCGAGCACGCGCTCGGCGGCATCGGCATCGGGGCAGACGACGCTGAGCGCGCCGCAGCGCTCGCCATACACGCTCATGCTCTTGGAGAACGAGTTGGCGATGAAGAAGCTCGCGCCCGTATCGGCCAGCTTGCGCACCGCGGCGGCATCGCCTTCGATGCCGTCGCCGAAGCCCTGGTAGGCGAGGTCCAGGTAGGGCAGCGCCCCGCGCTCGCGCAGCACCGGGATCAGCACGTCCCACTGCTGCGGCGTGAGATCCACGCCGGTGGGGTTGTGGCAGCACGCGTGCAGCAGCACGACGCTGCGCTCGGGCACCTGCGACAGCGCCTGCAGCATCTGCTCGAACTTGAGCCCGCCGGTCGCCGCGTCGTAGTAGGGGTAGGTGTGCACCGTGAGGCCGGCACCCTCGAACATCGCGCGGTGGTTGTCCCACGTCGGGTCGCTCACCCAGACTTCGCTGTCCGGGAACCAGCGGTGCAGGAAGTCGGCGCCCACCTTCAGACCGCCGCTGGAACCGACCGACTGGATCGTCGCGACGCGTTTGGACGCGATCGCCTCGTGCCCGGCACCGAACAGCAGCGCCTGGACGGCCGCCCGGAACCCCGCGTCGCCTTCGATCGGCAGGTAGGGCTTCGGCCCGACGTTGGCGGCGAGCCGGGCCTCGGCCTGGCGCACCGAGTCGAGCACCGGGATGCGGCCGGCATCGTCGAAGTAGATGCCGATCGACAGGTTGATCTTGTGCGGCCGCGGATCGCGCTGGAAGTCTTCGTTCAGCGACAGGATCGGGTCGCCGGCGAAAGGTTCGACGTGCTGGAACATGGCGTGGCTCAGGCGCGGTCGAGGGCGGCGGCGATGTCGCCTTCGATCGCCTCGGGCTTGTCGCCGGGGCCGTAGCGCTTCACCACGCGTCCGTCGCGCCCGACGAGGAACTTCGTGAAGTTCCACTTGATCGGCTTGCTGCCGAGCAGCCCGGGCGCCTCGACCACGAGCCAGCGGTACAGCGGGTGCGCGTTCGCGCCGTTCGTCTCGATCTTGCTCATCATCGGGAACGTGACGCCGTAGTTCTTCTGGCAGAAGGCGCCGATCTCCTCGTTGGTGCCGGGATCCTGGCCGCCGAACTCGTTGCTCGGAAAGCCCACGACCACGAGCCCGCGGTCGCGGTATTTCTCCCACAGCGCCTCGAGTCCGGCGAACTGCGGGGTGAAGCCACACTCGCTGGCGGTGTTGACGACCAGCACCACCTTGCCCTGCAGGGCGGCGAGCTGGGCGCGCTTGCCGTCGATGGAAAGCGCTTCGAAATCGTGCAAGGAGGTGGCGGTCATGGGGGTTCTCGATAGCGGCGAACAGGCCGGTGGCGCATCGTAGCGCCAGCGTCGCACGGCAGGGTTCAGCAGCGTTGACAGCCTTGGCCGCGTCCCCGACGATCGACGCGATGAACGAGGATCGCCACCGCGTCGCGCTGCAAGGGTTCACCGACTTCGAGCGCAACGCGCTGGCCTCCTGCTTCCGCCTCGCGCGCAGCCCCACGCCTGGCTACGTGCCGGTGGACACGCTGGCGCAGGCCGAGTTCGTGGTCGCGGATGCCGACCACCCCGGCGTGATCGATGCCGTCGAGGCGGCCGGCCGCCTCGGTGACGCCATCTTCGTGGGCGCGCAGGCGCCCGAGGGCGCCGCCGCCTGGACGATGCGTCCCATCGACCCGATGTACGTGCTGCGCGAGCTCGACGCGCTGGCCGCAATGCGCTACCCGGCGCCGGTGCCGGCGCCGTCGCGCCGGGCCGCGCCCCGGAACGAGCCCGGCCGGCGTGCAGACGACGCCCCGCCCGAAGCCCCGGCCGACGCCGCCGCGGAAGCCCGCGGCGAGCCGGCCGTTCTGCGCGGCCATGCGCTCATCGTCGACGACAGCGAGGTCGCACTGCGCATGCTCGAGCGCGAGCTGCCGCTGCTCGGCCTGCGCACGCAACGCGCGCAGACGAGCGCCGAGGCGTTCGAGCGGCTGGCCGCGAACCGGTTCGACGTCGTCATCATGGATCTCGACCTGGGCGACGCCAGCGAGCTGGATGGCCTGGTGCTGTGCCAGCGCCTGAAGCGCGCGCACCGCGAGCTCGGCAAGCCGGCGCCTCCGGTCGTGCTGCTCACGGTGCACGACGAGCCGGTGAACCGGGTGCGCGGCACGCTGGCCGGCTGCGACGCCTACCTTGCCAAGCCGCTCGACATGCCGGCGCTGGCGGCCACGCTGCGCGACCTCGGCATCGCCGTCAACGACGCCATGCCGCCAGCAGCGCCGCAACCATGATGAGGGCGCCGCCGGCGGCGACGCGCGGCTCCAGCGCGCCGCCGCCGAGCGCCAGCGCCGACCCCGCAGCGAACACCACCTCCGTGATCATGATCACCGCCGTGGCGTTGGCCGGCAGGCGTGCCGCGCCGTACTGCAGCGCCAGGTTGCTCGCCAGGAACACCGCGGCCAGCAGCGCGGCACCCAGCATCCATCCGAGGGCCGGCGCCGGCACCCCCGCCACCGCGCCGCGGGCCATCAGCGCCGCGGCCACCGCGCCGGCCACGAGCACGCCGCCGGCGAACATCGCCAGCGCCCTCGCCGCCCCGTCGCGCGCTGCCTCGCGCCGCAGCATCACGTTGTTCAGCGCGAACGAGAAGCCACCCAGGATGCCCAGCGCCTCTGCCGCGTCGCGCGGCACCGGCCAGCCGCCGCCGGGCGGCCGCAGCACGATGGCCGCGCCGCACAGCGCCAGCAGCACGCGCAGCCCGGCGAGCGCCGTGAGCCGCTCGCCGAGCAGCAGCCGGGCCAGCAGCACGGCCCACAGCGGCATCAGGTAGAACAGCAGCACGACGCGCACGACGTCGCCGATCGTCACGCCCCAGTTGAAGGCGGCGTTGGTGGTGCCGGACGCCAGCGCGACGACCCACAGCGCAGGCGACCGCGCCACTTCCCGCCACGCCCCCGGCCGCGACAGGCCGATGGCGGCGATCGCGACCAGGTAGATCAGGACCGTGGCCACCAGCGGATGCAGCCCGGCCGCGTGGAGCCGGCGGAACGGCCACCACGACACGCCCCACACGAAGGCGTTGAACACGAGGGCGAGCGCCGGCAGCAGGCGCGCCGGCATGGGCATCGGCTAGTGCTTGTCGCTGCGCGCGAGGGTCAGCAGCCGCTCGACCTCGTCGCGATGCAGCACGCAGTTGCGGCGGTGCCAGCGGCCGATCAGCCACATCGTGCCCGCCACCGCGACGCCGAAGATGGCGATTGCGCCGAAGGCCGAGAGGCCGAAGCGCGTCATGCCGGTGTAGAACGCGCCGAGGCCGAGGATGCACGCCTGCTCGTTGAAGTTCTGCACGGCGATCGAGCGCCCCGCGCCCATCAGGTTGTGGCCGCGGTGCTGCAGCAGCGCGTTCATCGGCACCACCAGATAACCGCCGATGCCGCCGAGCAGGATGAGGAAGGGCGCCGCGATCCAGACGTTGCCGATGAAGTTCATCATGATCACGAGCAGCCCCATCGCCACGCCGAGCGGGATCACGCTCGTCGCGCGGTCCAGCCGCATCGACACCGACGCGAGCACCGCGCCGGCGGCCGTGCCGATCGCCACCACGCCGACGAGGGACGACGCCTGCGTCGTACCGTAGCCGAGCGCCACGGCGGCCCACGCAAGCACGATGTAGCGCAGGTTGCCCGACACGCCCCAGAACAGCGTGGTGGTGGCCAGCGAGATCTGGCCGAGCTTGTCGGCCCACAGCCGCGCGTTGCACTGGGAGAAGTCGCGCACCAGAACCGCGGGGCTGGACGCGAGCGGCTGCAGCGGCGCCTCGGTGCGCGGGATGTACAGATTGAAGACTGCCGCGGCGACATAGAAGATGATGATCGTCGCGATCGCCGCCTCCGAGGCGGTGTCGATGGCGGTGTCCACCAACGGCAGGTCGATGCCGAGCATCACCGCGGCCACCCGGTGGCCGATGAGCTGGCCGCCGAGCAGCACGCCCAGGATGATGGAGCCGATCGTGAGGCCCTCGATCCATCCGTTGGCCTTCACGAGCTGCGACGGCGGCAGCAGCTCGGTGAGGATGCCGTACTTCGCCGGCGAGTAGGCCGCGGCACCGAGGCCCACCAGCGCGTAGGCGAGCAGCGGGTGCACGCCGAACAGCATCGCCAGGCAGCCGAGCACCTTGATGCTGTTCGAGATGAACATCACGCGGCCCTTCGGGACGGCGTCGGCGAAGGCGCCGACGAAGGGCGCGAGCACGACGTAGAAGAGCGCGAACATCGGCACGAGCGCGGCGCGCTGCCATTCGGCCTGGCCGGACGACTTCAGCAGCTCCACCGCCGCGACGAACAAGGCGTTGTCCGCCAGCGAGCTGAAGAACTGCGCCGACATGATGGTGTAGAAGCCTTTTTTCATGCGCGGCGCTTCGGGCCTATCTCCTGGTCCGCGCGGTTTATAGCACGCGTGTTCCGGGCAGAATCCCGCGACATGCCGCGCCCGATCGAAGCCGTCGTCCACGCCGACGCCCTCGCGCACAACCTCGCGAGGGCGCGCGAGGGCGCGCCGGACGCCCGCGTCTGGGCGGTCGTGAAGGCGAATGCCTACGGCCACGGCATCGAGCGCGCGTACGAGCCGCTGCGCGGCGCCGACGGCTTCGCGCTGCTCGACTTCGCCGAGGCGCAGCGGCTGCGCGACCTGGGCTGGCGCGGCCCTGTCCTGCTGCTCGAAGGCTGCTTCGAGCCGCGCGACCTCGAGGCCTGCTCGCGGCTGAACCTGTGGCACGTGGTGCACTGCGAGGCGCAGGTCGACTGGCTCGCGGCCCACAAGACGCACCAGCCGCACCGGGTCTTCCTCAAGATGAACAGCGGCATGAACCGGCTCGGCTTCCCGCCCGCCGCGTTCCGCGGCGCCTACGCCCGCCTGTCCGCACTGCCGCAGGTGGACGAGATCTCGCTGATGAGCCACTTCTCCGACGCCGACGGCGAGCGCGGCGTCGCGCACCAGGTCGCGGTGTTCGAGCAGGCGGCAGGCGACCTGCCCGGAGAGCGGTCGCTCGCCAACAGCGCGGCCGTGCTGCGCCATGCCGCCGCCGCCGGCGTGCGTGCCGACTGGGTGCGCGCGGGCATCATGGTCTACGGCAGCGCGCCCGACTTCCCGCACCACGACATCGCCCACTGGCGCCTGGAACCCGCGATGACGCTGCGCACGCGGCTCATCGCGGTGCAGCGGCTTGCGCCCGGCGACAGCGTCGGCTACGGCAGCAGCTTCCGCGCCGAAGCGCCGATGACGATCGGCATCGCGGCCTGCGGCTATGCCGACGGCTACCCGCGCCACGCCGGCACCGGCACGCCGGTGCTGGTGGACGGCATCCGCACGCGGCTCGTGGGCCGCGTGTCGATGGACATGGTCACGGTCGACCTCGCACCCGTGCCGCACGCCGGCCCGGGCAGCGAGGTCACGCTGTGGGGCCGCGGGCCGGGCGGCGCGCTGCTGCCGATCGACGAAGTGGCGC
>Ga0247821_10000538_pt1 | contig 21041 bp, 20 predicted proteins | sample 13C_Glycerol_Day_FD_192481 | JGI IMG/M metagenome (GOLD analysis project Ga0247821, IMG submission 192481) | Soil microbial communities from agricultural site in Penn Yan, New York, United States - 13C_Glycerol_Day14 | ecosystem: Environmental > Terrestrial > Soil > Agricultural land | place... | reverse complement strand
GGCATTAAAAAGCCGGCTTGTGGCCGGCTTCCTGGGGACGGCCTTGGCTAATTTATGGTAAGCCGCAACCGCCTTAAAATCGTTGCTCCGGCGCTCGGGCCGGGAGGTGGCGGACAGGCTGTGTGTAGCCTCGCCAGGCCCGCAGGCGTGCTTGGGCAGCCGGGGCGAAATGTGCGGCGTAGCATACTGGGTATCACGCGCCATGCCCAGCAAAAATTACCTTCGTCCGCTCAAGCCGGGCGGCTGTCGCGCAAATGCCCCCACCAGAACACCCAGCCGAGCACACTCAGCTTCTGGTTCTTGAGCTGGGCCGGGCTGTAGGTTTCGGTGGGGTGTTCGTCGTTGGCGTGGCTGTGCAGGCGCAAGGCGCCATTGGCCTGTTGGGAGAGGCTGTGGACCCGCAGGCGACCGTTATGCAGCAAGGCATAGAGCTCGCCTTCGATCACCCGGGTCAGGCCGCAGTCGATGGCCAGGGTGGTGCCGCGCGGCAGCAGGGGGCTCATGTTGCCCGCCGGCATGCTCAGGCACAGGGCCTGGCCGGGGTCGACGCCCAGCGCATCCAGGGCGCGGATGGGCAAGCGCAGGTAGCGGTCGGCAATGGGCATCAGTTGCCTGGACTGGATGCTGAAGAACGGCAACTGGATGTCGTCGGCGCCGTGGGCCGCGAGCAGGCTTGGCTCAGCCAGGTCTGTGCCGGGCTGGCGTGCCGAGGCGTTCAGGCGGGGCAAGGGGTTGGGGTGTTTGGGACCTTCACCGCTGCGCAGCCACTTGCTGCGCACACACAGCAGCTCGGCGATTTCGTCGAGGCGCGCCAGCGGTACGCCGCGCTTGAACCAGTTGTTGACGTGCTGCGGCGTGATCTTGCGCTGGGCGGCAAAATCGGAAGGGGACAGGTTGCACTCCTGCAGGAGGGCTTTGAGGCGATCACCGGAGGTATTCATGTGCCCGAGTTTAGTGGGCTTGCCGGGGCGGGGATATAAACGGGGTGTTCAGTTTTAGCGGGAGATAGCGGCTGGTTTACAGATTTTGCCTTAGGAACTTGTAGGCCCGGCTCCGCGATCGAGTGTCGCATGTGAGGAACAGTCTCTGCGGCCGCTTCGCGACCGATCGCAGCCTGGCGGCAGCTCCCACGGGCAATAAAAAAGCCCCGCCAGGGCGGGGCTTTTGTCGGGCGTCTTGCTTAGCCTTTGTAGGCAGCAACCGACTTGGTGATCGCGGCGCGGGCGGCGTCAGCGCCTTCCCAGCCTTCGATCTTGACCCACTTGCCTTTCTCGAGATCCTTGTAGTTCTCGAAGAAGTGCTCGATCTGCTGGATCAGCAGGGCTGGCAGGTCGGTGTATTCCTTGACGTCGACGTACAGCTGCGACAGTTTGTCGTGCGGTACGGCAACGACTTTGGCGTCGCCGCCACCGTCGTCGGTCATGTTCAGGATGCCGACCGGACGGGCGCGGATCACCGAGCCTGGAGCGACCGGGTACGGGGTAACGACCAGCACGTCCAGCGGATCACCGTCGTCGGCCAGAGTGTTCGGGATGTAGCCGTAGTTGGCCGGGTAGAACATCGGGGTGGCCATGAAGCGGTCAACGAACAGGCAGTCGCTGTCCTTGTCGATCTCGTACTTGATCGGCGCGTGGTTGGCTGGAATCTCGATGGCGACGTAGATGTCGTTCGGCAGGTCTTTGCCAGCCGGAATCTTGCTGTAGCTCATTGGGCATTGCCCCCATGTTTGGCCAAAAATTGGTCGCGATTATAGGCACATTCCGCGGTGCTTGCCACGGGTGCCCGGATGTCCGGCTGCGTCAGTCCTGCGCTTGCCGGTAATGCGGGTGGTTGTGCTGCAGATGCTGAAGGCGCGCCAGCGGATCCTGGCGGTAGAAATCGCGCAATTGCCGGTATACCGCGGGGTAGGCGTCGTTGAGCAGATCCGGGGCGCTGAAGAAGTATTCGCTGGTGACGGCAAAGAACTCCGCCGGGTTTTCCGCGGCATAGGGGTCGATGGCGGTCTCGGCGTCCGGGTTGCGGTCGAGCTGGCGATTGAGGTCGTCGTAGGCCTGTTGCATGGCCTGGGCCCAGTCGCTGACACGCATGTCGCTGTGCAGCGGCGGCAGGCCGTTGGCGTCGCCGTTGAGCATGTCGAGCTTGTGCGCCAGTTCGTGGATGACCAGGTTGTAGCCTTCCCAGCCACCGCTGGCCAGCACGCCGGGCCAGGCGAGGATCACCGGCCCCTGTTGCCAGGCTTCTCCGCTGTGCTCGGCATCCCACTCGTGTTCTACGCCACTGGCATCGCGATGGCGTTGCGGGCTGAGGAAATCGTCGGGGTAGAGGATGATCTCGTGGAAACCCTGGTACCAGTTCAGCTCGCCCAGGTGCATCAGCGGCAACTGGGCCTGGGCCGCCAGAAACAGCCGTTGTTCGCCATCCAGCTCGACGCCGGGCAAGGCGCTCAGGTGCTTGTCGTCGAGGAACAGCACACAGGCTTCGCGCAGCCAGCGGTCTTCGTCGCCACTGATGCCGTCGAGCATCGGCAGGCGGTCGCGCACCCGCTGCCAGCGCTGCGCGTCAACGGGGTGGCGGGCCAGGGTGCGGCGACGGCGCCAGGCGCTCAGGGACCACATGGCCAGGGCTTACTGGACCTTGGCCGGGCGGTGCATGCGGCTGCGCACCACGCCGACGATCATCGGCACCAGCGACAGCAGGATGATCGCGACGATCATCAGCGACAGGTTCTGCTTGATGAACGGCACGTTGCCGAAGAAGTACCCGAGGGTGACCAGGCCACCGACCCAGAGCACGGTGCCGGCGACACTGAAACCGAGAAAGCGCGGGTAATCCATTTTCGCGATACCGGCGACGAACGGTGCAAAGGTGCGCAGGATCGGCAGGAAACGCGCCAGGGTCACGGTCTTGCCGCCATGACGCTCGTAGAACTCGTGGGTCTGCTGCAGGTAGTCGCGGCGGAAGATCTTCGAATTGGGGTTGCGGAACAACCGTTCACCCGCGGTTCGGCCAATCACATAGTTGGTGCTGTCACCCATGATCGCCGCCGCCATCAACAGGCCGGCCAGCAGTACCGGGTCCATGCCGCCACCGGCCGCCACGGCGCCGGCGATGAACAGCAGGGAATCGCCCGGCAGGAACGGCATAACCACCAGGCCGGTCTCGCAGAAGATCACCAGGAACAGGATCGCGTAGATCCACGGGCCGTAGTTGTTGACCAGCAAGTCCAGGTAGGTATCGAGATGCAGAATAAGGTCCAGCGGGTTGAAGTCCATCTACAGCACCTGTGTTCTTGACCCGGGCAACGGGCTGGCAATGACGGGGAGGGCGAAGACGTCAAGACGCTTACCCTGAGATAGGTAAAGTTTCACACATAATGAGGGGGCGCATTATACGGCGACAATGGGATTGTGCCTGCGCAGTTTGTAGCGGCGGATTTCCGAGGAGACGCATGGCAGGCACGGGGGCCTGCCGTCGGGGGCGCATCAGTCGGAGTTGATTGGCAGGATGTAGTTCTTGAACTCGTGGTCTTCACGAAAGCCGATTGACTCGTAGGTTTTCATCGCCACTTCGTTGTTGCTGCTGGTGGACACCCGCAGGCGCACGGCGTTGGTTTCCTTGGCCATTTTCTTGGCTTCACGCATCAGGTGGTCGGCCACCAGCATGCGCCGGGAGTCTTCGGCGACGAAAATGTCGTTGAGGATCCACACGCGCTTGAGCGACAACGACGAGAAGCTGGGGTAGAGCTGGCAGAAGCCCATGAGCTTGCTGTCGTCATCGTCTGGCAGGGCCAGGTAGATCACCGATTCGCCGCGCTCCAGGCGCTTTTTCAGGAATTTGCGCGAGGAATCGGGGTAGGGCAGTTGTCCGTAGAACTCGCGGTAGCGGACGAACAGCGGGGCAAGCAGGTCCAGATGTTCCAGGGTTGCTTTGATGATTCGCATAAGCAGGCCTCAGGGTCCATGGAAGTTTGCGGCGAATCGCCGGCAGCGATCTGATGCTGCCTGAAAAAAGTTAGAAAGCGCAATCTACGAAAATGCACTCACTTGCCCAGCAGGAAATTTCCCTGCATGGGCGTTTTCTCGTTTGATTCCAGGGTATGAACCTGGGCTTCGTCCTTCAGATTGACCCCTGAAAGCTGACGTCGGCACGCCTCGCGCATCAGGTACAGCAGGCGGTGAGCGGCCATGCCGTAGCTCAGCCCTTCCAGGCGCACGTTGGAAATGCAGTTGCGGTAGGCGTCGGTCAGGCCGACCTTGGGGTTGTAGGTGAAGTACAGGCCAAGACTGTCCGGCGAGCTCAGGCCCGGGCGTTCACCGATCAGGATCACGGTCATTTTCGCGCCGAGCAGTTCGCCGACTTCGTCCGCCACTGCCACGCGGCCCTGCTCCACCAGGATGACCGGTGAGGACGACCAGCCGTCGGCGGCCGATTGTTCTTCAAAACGGCTGAGGAACGGCAGGGTATGGCGGTGTACGGCCAAAGCCGACAGACCGTCGGCGACCACGATGGCCAGGTCGACGCCTCCCGGATTGGCCTGGGCATGCTCGCGCAGCTGTCGGGCCGAGTCCGGGTGCAGGCGCCGGCCCAGGTCCGGACGCTGCAGGTAGCTGTCACGGTCAGCGGCGGCGCTGTGCAGCAGCAGGCTGTCGCGACCACGTTCTGCGAGCTGGCTGCGCAGGCCCTGGTGATCGAAGGCCAGGTGCACGGCGTCGCGGGCCTGGGCATGGGCGAACTGGAAGTCCAGCTGGGCGCCGGTCGGCAGGCTGGTGCCGGTGCGGCCCAGGGCGATGCGCGCCGGGGTCAGACGGCGCAGTTCCAGCCAGGGATTGCTGCTGTTGTCGTGTTGCGGGGTGTTGTCCATGGTCGGCTCGCTCATCCCAGTTGCGCCAGGGCCTGGCGGAAGGCCGGAGGCAGGTTGTCACCGAAACGCACCCGACCGTCGGCCTGGGTGAAGATGCCCATGCGCGCCAGCCAGGCCTCGAACTCCGGCGCCGGCTTCAGGCCCAGGGTCTGGCGGGCGTAGAGGGCGTCGTGGAACGAAGTGGTCTGGTAGTTGAGCATGATGTCGTCGGAGCCGGGGATGCCCATGATGAAGTTGATCCCGGCCACACCCAGCAGGGTCAGGAGCATGTCCATGTCGTCCTGGTCGGCTTCGGCATGGTTGGTGTAGCAGATGTCACAGCCCATGGGCACGCCCAACAGCTTGCCGCAGAAGTGATCCTCGAGGCCGGCGCGGATGATCTGCTTGCCGTTGTAGAGGTACTCCGGGCCGATGAAGCCGACCACGGTGTTGACCAGGAACGGCTTGAAGTGGCGGGCCACGGCGTAGGCGCGGGTTTCGCAGGTCTGCTGGTCGACGCCGTGGTGGGCGTTGGCCGACAGGGCGCTGCCCTGGCCGGTCTCGAAGTACATCAGGTTTTGCCCCAGGGTGCCGCGCTTGAGGCTCAGGCCCGCCTCGTAACCTTCCTGCAGGACATTGAGGTTGATGCCGAAGCTGGCGTTGGCCGCTTCGGTGCCGGCGATCGACTGGAACACCAGGTCCAGCGGCACGCCACGGTTGATCGCTTCGATCGAGGTGGTGACGTGGGTCAGCACGCAGGCCTGGGTGGGGATGTCGTAGCGCTGGATGATGGCGTCGAGCATTTCCAGCAAGGCACAGATCGAGGCGATGCTGTCGGTGGCCGGGTTGATGCCGATCATGGCGTCGCCGTTGCCGTAGAGCAGGCCGTCGAGGATGCTCGCGGCGATACCGGCCGGTTCGTCGGTGGGGTGGTTGGGCTGCAGGCGGGTCGAGAGGCGACCGCGCAGGCCCATGGTGCCGCGAAAACGGGTGACCACGCGGATTTTCTGCGCCACCAGCACCAGGTCCTGCACGCGCATGATCTTCGACACGGCGGCGGCCATTTCCGGGGTCAGGCCCGGGGCCAGGGCGCGCAGGCTGTCTTCGTCTGCCTGCTCGCTGAGCAGCCAGTCACGCAGGCCGCCGACGGTCAGGTGGCTGACCGGGGCGAAGGCCTGGGCGTCGTGGGTGTCGATGATCAGCCGGGTGACTTCGTCGTCTTCATAGGGAATCAGCGCTTCGCTCAGAAAGTGCTTGAGCGGGATGTCGGCCAGGGCCATTTGCGCTGCAACCCGTTCACCATCGTTGCTGGCGGCCACTCCAGCGAGAAAGTCGCCGGAGCGGGCGGGGCTGGCCTTGGCCATGACCTCCTTGAGGCTGTCGAAACGGTAGGTCTGCTGGCCTGCCGTGTGAACGAAACTTGCCATACACAATCTCCAGAACGCCGCAGGCCAGGCTTGCGGCGGAGGGTGGCGCGGATCAGTGCAAGGCCTCTTCGGCCTTCTGGATCGCGGCGAATTCTTCTTCCGGTGTCCCGGCGACCAGGTGATGCCGGCTGTAGAACGCAAAGTAGGCGATCAACACGCCGTAGATCACCGCTGCGCCGACCACCACCCGTGGGTCGACCAGGAAGCCCGCGACCACGGCGATGCAGGCCAGTACCAGGGCCACGCCGGAGGTGAAGATGCCGCCCGGCGTGCGATACGGACGCTCCATTTTGGGGCGGCGGATGCGCAGGGTGATGTGCGCAGCCATCATCAGTACATAAGACAGCGTAGCGCCGAACACCGCCACCAGGATCAACAGGTCGCCCTGGCCGGTCAGCGACAGGGCGAAGCCGATGATCCCCGGGATCACCAGGGCCAGCACCGGTGCCTTGCTCTTGTTGGTTTCCGAGAGCTTGCGCGGCAGGTAGCCGGCGCGGGACAGGGCGAAAATCTGCCGCGAATAGGCGTAGATGATCGAGAAGAAGCTGGCGATCAGGCCGGCCAGGCCCACCAGGTTGACGAAGCTGCCCATCCAGGTGGAGCCGCCATAGGCCTTGGCCAGTGCTTCGACCAGCGGGTTGCCGGAGGCCTTCAGGGCTTCGGCGCCGGCGCCACCAGGACCGACCACCAGGATCAGCAGGGCGAAGGCCAGCAGCACCAGCATGGCGCCGATCAGCCCGCGGGGCAGGTCGCGCTTCGGATTCTTGGTTTCTTCGGCAGCCAGCGGCACGCCTTCGACGGCGAGGAAGAACCAGATTGCATAGGGAATCGCTGCCCACACCCCGACATAACCGAACGGCAGGAAGCTGCTGGCGCCCACGGCATCGGTCTGGGCGATGTCGAACAGGTTGTCGACGCTGAAGTGCGGGACCATGGCCACCAGGAACACGCCCAGGGCGATCGCGGCGATGGCGGTGATGATGAACATCAGCTTGAGCGCTTCACCGACGCCGAAAATGTGGATGCCGATGAAGATGATGTAGAAGGCCAGGTAGATCATCCAGCCGCCGATGCCGAACAACGATTGGCAGTAGGCGCCGATGAACACGGCAATCGCCGCCGGGGCGATGGCGTACTCGATGAGGATCGCGGTACCGGTGAGGAATCCGCCCCAGGGCCCGAACGCGCTGCGGGCAAAGCCGTAGCCGCCGCCCGCGGTGGGGATCATCGACGACAGTTCGGCCAGGGAAAAGCACATGCACAGGTACATGGTGGCCATCAGCAATGTGGCCAGGAACATACCGCCCCAGCCGCCCTGGGCCAGGCCGAAGTTCCAGCCGGCGTAGTCGCCGGAAATCACGTAGGCGACGCCCAGGCCCACCAGCAGCACCCAGCCTGCCGCGCCCTTTTTCAGTTCACGTTGTTGGAAATAGTCGGAGCCGACCTTTTCGAAGTCGACAGAAGAGCCTGCCGGCACGCTGCCGGAGTGATCGCTTGGCATAGGAGTCACCTGTTCTTTTTATCGTCGCCAGCGGTTGCCGGCCTGTGGTGAGGGTCTTGCAGGAAGCGAGCCAGAGCGGCCCCGGGGTGGGGCCGCTCGGTTGCGGGGGTTAGAAGAAGCCCAGCGGATTGATGTCGTAGCTGACCAGCAGGTTCTTGGTCTGCTGGTAGTGGTCGAGCATCATTTTGTGGGTTTCACGACCAACGCCGGACTTCTTGTAGCCACCGAACGCGGCGTGGGCCGGGTACAGGTGGTAGCAGTTGGTCCATACGCGGCCGGCCTTGATGCCGCGGCCCATGCGGTAGGCGCGGTTGATGTCGCGGGTCCAGACGCCGGCACCGAGGCCGAATTCGGTGTCGTTGGCGATGGCCAGGGCTTCGGCTTCATCCTTGAAGGTGGTGATGCTCACCACCGGGCCGAAGATTTCTTCCTGGAACACGCGCATCTGGTTGTTGCCCTTGAGCAGGGTCGGCTGGATGTAATAGCCGGTCGACAGGCTGCCTTCGAGTTTTTCCACCTTGCCGCCGGTGAGCAGTTCGGCGCCTTCCTTCTCGGCGATTTCCAGGTACGAGAGGATCTTGTCGAATTGCTGCTCGGACGCCTGGGCGCCGACCATGGTGTCGGTGTCCAGCGGATCGCCGCGCTTGATCTGCTTGATCTTCTTCATCACCTCCTGCATGAACGCCGGGTAGATCGACTCTTGCACCAGGGCGCGCGACGGGCAGGTGCAGACTTCGCCCTGGTTGAAGAAGGCCAGCACCAGGCCTTCGGCGGCTTTTTCGATGAACGCAGGCTCGGCCTGCATGATGTCTTCGAAGAAAATGTTCGGCGACTTGCCGCCCAGCTCCACGGTCGACGGAATGATGTTCTCGGCGGCGCACTTCATGATGTGCGAGCCCACCGGGGTGGAGCCGGTGAAGGCGATCTTGGCGATGCGCTTGCTGGTGGCCAGCGCTTCACCGGCTTCGCGGCCATAGCCTTGCACCACGTTGAGCACACCGGGTGGCAGCAGGTCGCCGATCACTTCCAGCAGCACGCTGATGCCCAGCGGGGTCTGCTCGGCCGGCTTGAGCACCACGCAGTTGCCGGCGGCCAGGGCCGGGGCGAGTTTCCAGGCGGCCATCAGGATCGGGAAGTTCCACGGAATGATCTGACCGACCACACCCAAGGGCTCATGCAGGTGGTAGGCCACGGTGTTGCCGTCGATTTCCGCGGCACCGCCTTCCTGGGCGCGCAGGCAGCCGGCGAAGTAGCGGAAGTGGTCGGCAGCCAGGGGGATGTCGGCGTTGAGGGTTTCGCGGATGGCCTTGCCGTTATCCCAGGTCTCGGTAATGGCCAGCAGTTCGAGGTTCTGTTCGATACGGTCGGCGATTTTCAGCAGGATCAGCGAGCGTGCCTGGGCCGAGGTCGTGCCCCAGGCGTCAGCGGCGGCGTGGGCAGCGTCCAGGGCCTTCTCCACGTCTTCGGCCGTGGAGCGCGGGAATTCGGCAATCAGCTGGCCGTTGACCGGCGAGGTGTTCTCGAAGTACTGCCCTTTGACCGGAGCAACGAACTCGCCACCGATGTAGTTCCCGTAACGGCTCTTGAAGGAAACCTTGGCGCCTTCGGTACCGGGATGTGCATAACGCATGGTGTGTCTCCTGGCTATTGTGCTTGTTGGGGAGGATATGAAGCATAGAGCAAGGGTTGGGCCAGTGTTGCCAGGGTCAGGTAAATCAAGGGGTTGCGAGGTTTTACCGGGTGGTTGCCGGTTGCGCTGTAGCGACGCTGGTACAGCAGGGGTGACACTTTGTACCGTTATCGGCACAGGCCGTGACCCATGGGTCCAGCCAGCATTGCAATGCGTGGACGGGTGGAGGATGCTGGGGGCATCTCGTCTGCGGAGAACAATAAAAAGTGCAGAACACCCATCTCAGCCGGCATGCCCGGCAAGTGCTTACGGTGACCCAGGGCAAGGCGCAGATGCACGGACCGGGCAGCGATCCCTCGATTGCCCGCTCCTGGTTGCGTTGCCTGGAGGACTACCACCTGGATCCGGCCTTGAGTGTGGCGCCGACCGTGCTCGAACATGGCCGCGTGCTGGAGAGCCGCGAGCGCCTGCAGCAGGTCCTGCAGATCGCCGGCAACGAGATGAACAGCCTGCACCAGCAGTTGTCCGGGGCGGGGCATGCGGTACTGCTGACCGATGCCCGCGGGGTGATCCTCAACTGCGTCACCGCGCCAACCGAACGGCGCATCTTCGAGCGCGCCGGGCTGTGGCTCGGCGCCGACTGGAGCGAGGCCCGCGAAGGCACCAACGGCATCGGTACCTGCCTGGTCGAGCGCCAGGCCCTGACCATCCATCAGGATGAACACTTCCGTGGCCGGCACACGGGCCTGACCTGTTCGGCCAGCCCGGTGTTCGATCCCCATGGCGAACTGCTGGCAGTGCTCGATGTTTCCTCGGCCCGGCCGGATGTGTCGCGCCAGAGCCAGTTCCACACCATGGCCCTGGTCAACCTCTCGGCGAAGATGATCGAGAGTTGCTATTTCCTGCGTTACTTCGAGAACCAGTTCCTACTGCGCTTTCACCTGCAAGCCGAGTCGGTCGGGCTGTTCAGCGAGGGGTTGCTGGCATTCGACGGTGACGGACGGATCTGCGCCGTGAACCAGAGTGCCTTGAACCTGCTGGGCACCATCCGTGGTGGCGTGCTGGGCAAGCCTGTGGATATGTTTTTCGACTGCTCCCAGGACGAGCTGTTCAGTCGCGCGACGTCCCAGGCCAGTACCCGCTGGCCGCTGCGCACCCGTGACGGGCGGCTGCTGTTTGCCAGCCTGCGCGGCCAGATGCGCTCGTTGGTGCCGCCTGTGGTGCAGCCGGTGGTACCGGTCCAAGTGCCCGGGGCTGGAGCGATTTGTCTGGTCGATCCGGCCCTGCAGAATGACTTTCGTCGCGCCGTGCGGGTGTTCGAGCGCGATGTGCCGTTGTTGCTCAATGGCGAGACCGGCTGCGGCAAGGAGGCTTTCGCCAAGGCGGTGCACCAGGCCAGCGAGCGCAGCGGCAAGGCCTTTGTCGCACTCAACTGCGCCTCGATTCCCGAAAGCCTGATCGAGAGCGAGCTGTTCGGCTATCGCGGCGGCAGCTTCACCGGCGCGCGCAAGGACGGCATGCGCGGCAAGCTGCAGCAGGCCGATGGCGGCACGCTGTTGCTGGATGAAATCGGCGACATGCCGCTGGCCTTGCAGACCCGCCTGCTGCGCGTGCTCGAAGACCGCATGGTGGTGCCGATCGGCGGCGAGCCGCAGGCGGTCAACGTGCGCATCATCAGCGCTACGCACCGCAACCTGCTGGAGCGGGTCGAGGATGGCAGCTTCCGGGAAGACCTGTATTACCGGCTCAACGGCCTGGAAATCGAGCTGCCGGCGCTGCGCGAGCGCAGTGACAAATCCCAGTTGCTGGATTTCATCCTGGCTGAAGAGGCCGGCGGGCAATCGGTAACCCTCGAGCCTGCGGCGCGGCGCGCACTGCTGGAGTTTGCCTGGCCGGGTAACGTGCGGCAGTTGCGAAATGTCATGCGCACATTGGTAGCCCTGTGTGAAAACGGCTGCATCACGCTCTGCGACCTTCCGGCCATCATTCGTGTAGGCGCGGGCTTGCCCCGCGATTGCAGTGTGTCAGCCACATCGCATCGCGGGACAAGCCCGCTCCCACAAAGACAGTTGCCCCCAAAAGTCCCACCGCTGGAGGATGCCGAGCGCAGTGCCTTGCTGGCAGTTTTGGAACAGCAGCGCTGGCACATGACCCATGTCGCGGCGCAATTGGGGGTCAGTCGCAATACCTTGTATCGAAAACTTCGCAAACACGGCATCGCCCGCGACGCTTGAGCGAATCACAGGGTGCGATTTCCCGCGCCCTGGGCTACCCTGCCTCGACGTTTTGCGAGGTCGAACATGCACATTCATATTCTCGGTATTTGCGGCACTTTCATGGGTTCGCTGGCGGTACTGGCCAAAGAGCTTGGTCACCGCGTCACGGGCTCCGACGCCAATGTCTATCCACCCATGAGCACGCAGCTCGAAGCCCAGGGCATCGAGCTGACCCAGGGCTATGACGCCGCCCAGTTGGACCCGGCCCCCGACCTGGTGGTGATCGGCAACGCGCTGTCGCGTGGCAACCCGGCGGTCGAGTACGTGCTCAACAAGGGCCTGCCTTATGTGTCCGGCCCGCAGTGGCTGGCCGACCACGTCCTGCAGGGGCGCTGGGTGCTGGCCGTGGCCGGTACCCACGGCAAGACCACCACCAGCAGTATGCTGGCCTGGGTCCTGGAGCATGCCGGCATGAGCCCGGGCTTTTTGATCGGCGGCGTGCCGCAGAACTTCTCGGTATCGGCGCGCCTGGGCGGCACACCGTTCTTCGTGGTCGAGGCCGACGAATACGATAGCGCCTTCTTCGACAAGCGCTCGAAGTTCGTCCACTACCGTCCACGGACCGCGATCCTCAACAACCTTGAGTTCGATCATGCGGATATCTTCCCGGACCTGGCAGCGATCGAGCGGCAGTTCCACCACCTGGTGCGCACCATTCCGAGCGAAGGCCTGGTCATTTACCCGACCACTGAGCCTGCTATCGAGCGGGTGATCAAGATGGGCTGCTGGACCCCGGTGCAGACCACCGGCGAAGGCGGGCTGTGGCAGGTCAAGTTGCTCAGTGCCGACGGCTCGCGTTTCGAAGTCAGCTTCGACGGCGAGAGCCAGGGCGTGGTCGAGTGGGAACTGACCGGCCAGCACAACGTCGCCAATGCCCTGGCCACGTTGGCCGCGGCTCGTCACGTCGGCGTGGTGCCGGCCATGGGTATCGCTGCGTTGAGCGCCTTCAAGAGCGTCAAGCGGCGCATGGAGAAGGTCGCCGAAGTCCAGGGCGTTACTATCTATGACGACTTCGCCCACCACCCGACCGCCATTGCCACCACCCTCGATGGCCTGCGCAAGCGTGTCGGCGATGCGCCGCTGATTGCGGTGATCGAACCGCGCTCCAACTCGATGAAGCTCGGGGCCCACCGCGACGGCCTGCCGGAAAGCGTCAACGACGCCGACCAGGTGATCTGGTACGCGCCGCCCAACCTTGGCTGGGACCTGGGCGCGACGGCCGCCGAGTGCAAGGTGCCTGCTGTGGTCGCCGACAGCCTTGAGGCGATCATCGAGCGGGTCAAGGGCCTGGCCAAACCCGGCACCCAGGTGGTGATCATGAGCAACGGCGGCTTTGGCGGGCTGCATGGCAAGCTGGCCGAGGCACTGAAATGAGCGGGCCGGAACGCATCACCCTGGCCATGACCGGGGCTTCGGGGGCGCAGTATGGGCTGCGCCTGCTCGATTGCCTGGTGCGCGAGGACCGCGAGGTGCATTTCCTGATCTCCAAGGCCGCGCAACTGGTGATGTCCACCGAGACCGATGTGGTGCTGCCGGCCAAGCCTCAAGCGATGCAAGCGTTTCTCACCGAGTACACCGGGGCTGCCGCCGGGCAGATCCGGGTGTACGGCAAGGAAGACTGGATGTCGCCGGTGGCCTCCGGCTCCGGTGCGCCTGCGGCGATGGTGGTGGTGCCCTGTTCCACCGGGACGCTGTCGGCAATTGCCACCGGTGCCTGCAACAACCTGATCGAACGCGCCGCCGACGTCACCCTCAAGGAGCGTCGCCAGCTGATCCTGGTGCCGCGCGAGGCACCGTTCTCCACCATTCACCTGGAGAACATGCTCAAGCTGTCGAACATGGGCGCGGTGATCCTGCCGGCGGCGCCGGGCTTCTACCACCAGCCGCAGACCATCGACGACCTGATCGACTTTGTCGTGGCGCGGATCCTCAATCTGCTGAACATCCCCCAGGACATGCTGCCGCGTTGGGGCGAGCATCATTTCGGCGCGGATGAATGAAGCGTCTTGGCGCTGTAGTGCTGTTGTGCCTGCTGGCCAGCGGCTGCGCCAGCGTGCGAACGCTGGATGCGGCCAAGCCGGGGGCGCCGCTGGTCTATAGCGGCACGCGCCTGGACCTGTATGCCCTGCAGGGTGGGTGTTGCGCCATGGACCGCTTTGGCGCCGAGGCACCGGGTTATCCGGGGCTGGACCTGCCGGGCAGCCTGCTGCTCGACACGCTGCTGCTGCCGTTGTCGGTATTGACGGTGTTAGGGGTAGGATTCCAGGCAACAGGCGGTTTGTGATGACCGGTCTTGTGTAGCCGCTGCCGAGGAACGAGGCTGCGAGCGACTGCGCAGTAGTCGCAATTCGGTTCCCCGTTGAGCCTTGCGTATTGACGCAGGCAGGTTTTACGGCCGTTTCACGGCCGATCGCAGCCTGACGGCAGCGGCTACAGGGAAGCAGGCGCGCCCGCTACTTGCCCAGCTTGCGCAGCTCGTCGGACTCGACGATACGAATGCCGTCCTGTTCTTCCAGGGCCAGGCGCCACAGTGCGCGGGCCAGCTGGCACGCCTCGATGCCACGGAATTTGCCCGGAATCAATCTGGACAGGGGGCCGGCTACCCGTTCTGCCAGGCGCGGCTCGGGCCGGTCACCCAGCAACAGGGAGGGGCGGGCGATGGTCAGTTGCGGCCAGTCCTGGGCTTTGAGGGCTTCTTCCATTTCGCCCTTGACCCGGTTGTAGAAGATCGGTGATTTCGGGTCGGCACCCAGGGCGCTGATCACCAGCAGGTGCCGCGCACCCAGCTCCCGGGCGCGCTTGCCGAAGGCCACGACCATGTCCAGGTCGACGGCGCGGAAGGCGGGTTCGGAGCCGGCCTGCTTGATGGTGGTGCCCAGGCAGCAGAAGGCGATGTCGACGCGTCCTGCCAGTTGCGGCAGGAAGATGGCCGGGTCGCCTACCGGGTTTTCCAGGTGCGGGTGTTCGGCAAGGGGCCGGCGCGTAGGGGCCAGCACCCGGCTGATGGTGGGCTCGTTGAGCAACCGATCCAGTAGATGTTCACCGGTGAGACCGGTGGCTCCGGCAAGCAGGATATGCTGAGGCGTCAAGTACATGATGTCTCTCCCTTGATACAGTCAGCTTAGTGGTTGCTGGCGCTTTTTGCATGTTCCGCCGATTTTCCGTCGCTGCTCTGCAAGGCCTTGCTGGCCTGCTGCTGGCGCAGCCGCTGCCAGTGCGCCAGCACCTCCTTGGGTGCCCAGATCTGTGGCTCCGAGGGATCGAACCCTTCCACGCCTTCACGCTCGGCCACACTGGCGCGGGCCAGGTCGAAAGCCTGCTGCAGGTCGTCGGTCTGGTTCAGGGCCTGGGCGAACAGGGCGTCGCCGAAATAGGTGAAATCGGCCTCCTCGGAGCAGCCGAATGACACTCGGTCGGCGCGCGAGGCGGTCATGACCAGGGTCTTGTGGTCCTTGAGCGCATCGATGTAGCCCCCTGAATAGCAGGCCGAGATGACAATGACCTTGTCGCGTTCCTTCAGTGGCGCCAGGGTGGTGGCCAGGACGTCGGCTGGAAGGTCGGCCAGTTGCAGGCGCGGCTGGTCCAGTACCAGTTCGTGACCGGCGCTACCGTGGCTGGTCAGGTAGATGAACACCAGGTCCTCGGGGCCGGTGCGTTCGGCCAGGGTGCGAACGGCGCGGGCAAGGTTCTCGCGGGTGGCCATCAAGCGGTCGTCGAGGTGGTCACGGTGGTTGACCAGGTTGACCTGGCCCACTGCACCAAAGCGGCTCTTGAGCATGCCGCTGACATAGTCGGCTTCGCGCATGAACACGCTCTGTTTGCCATCGCCGGCAAGGGTCAGGCTGTACAGTTCGATCTGCGGCGTCGATGCAGGAACGCTGGCCAGTGCCTTGTCCAGCAACGCGCCTTGATTGAGCAGGGCCAGCTCCAGCGGATCGGGCAACAGGCGACCCTGTTCGTCTCGCACGCGCTGGCCGTTGACCCACCAGCCGCTCTGGCTGCTGCCATCGATCTGGGTCAGGCGACCCTGGCCCTGGTAGGTGTCGTTGTCGAAGTTGCCGACGTACAGGCTGCCATCGGCCAGTTGCAGGCGGCCCTTGCCGGAGAAGCGCCAGTCGCGGAAGTTGCCCTTGTAGTGGCTGCCGTCGCTGCCGATCAGTTCGCCCTTGCCGTTGAGCGTGCCGTCCTTGAACTGGCCGATCCACACATCGCCCTCGGCGCTCTCGTAGCGGCCACGGCCTTCGAGGCGGTTGTCGCGAAAGGCACCGATGTACTGGTCGCCTTCGGCACTGTTGAAGGTGCCGCTGCCTTCGAGCTCGCCGTTGCGGAACCGGCCGCTGAACTGGTTGCCGTCGGCATCGCTGCGGATGCCTTCGCCATTGGGCTTGCCGCGGGCGAACAGGCCCTGGTACTGGCTGCCGTCGGCCAGTTGCAACAGGCCGGCGCCGTTGTACTGGTCGTCCTTGAACTGGCCGCGGTACTGCTGGCCGTTTTCCTTCAGCGTGCCTTCGCCATCGCGACGGCCCAGCTTGAAATTGCCGGTATAGCTGCTGCCCGGTGTTTTCAGTGTGCCCGGACCATGGAACAGGCCCTGCTGGAACTGGCCGCGGTAGACCTCGCCATTGCTGCCGTGCCATTCGCCCTGGCCGTGCCACTGGCCATTGAGGAAGTTGCCGGCGTACCAACTGCCATTGGGGTAGTCGATGCGCCCTTCACCTTGCAGCAGACCATCGACCACCTGGCCCCGGAAGCGGCCACCATCGGGCAGGCGGGCATCGGGTGGAGACAGCGGTTCGCCATCACCACAAGCGGCGAGCAACAGGGTCAGGGCAAGGGGAACGAGTGGGCGCATGGCGGGGTCCGGACGGGTGAGGCCCCGAGTATGCCGCACAATGTGCTGGCTGAAACAGCCACGGGGCTGTTTCAGCAGGGTGCGGGGTCAGACGAAGCAGAGCGTCAGTGGCTCGGCGACATAGGCAGGCTTTTGCTCGCCTTGGATTTCCAGGGTGGCGGTGAACTTGAGCAGCCATTGGCCAGGTTTCTTCTCAAAGGCCTCGCTCAGGTCAACCTTGAGCCGGACCTTGCTGTCGACCTTTACCGGTTGAATGAAGCGCACGCTATCCAGGCCATAGTTGACCACCATCTTCAGGCCTTCGGGGAGGACCATGATGTCTTCCATCAACTTGGGGATCAGCGACAGGCTGAGAAAACCATGCGCAATGGTGCTGCCAAATGGCGTATTTGCCGCCTTCACCGGGTCGACGTGAATGAACTGAAAGTCACCAGTGGCTTCGGCAAAGAGGTTGATGCGCGCTTGATCGATGGTTAACCATTCGGAACGTCCCAGTTCCTTTCCAACGTACTGCGGAAGATCTGCAACAGGTACATAGGGCATCGTGACTCTCCAGATTGTCTTTGGTTTTTCTTATGACTACGGCAGATTCAAGAACCTTAGATCAGCACGCCCGTCCCAAGCGGTCAAGTCAGCATGATTTCGGCGAATAGCAGGTTATAGACAGGTCGTTAGCGTGCTTATAATGCCCCTCTGGCCCGAAGGAGAGCGTTATGCTGTTGCGTGGATTGACCTGGCTGGTGTTGTTTCAATTGCTTGGGACGGCGATCAATCATCTGTTCGTGCCCGTCCTGCCCGGGCCGATCATCGGCCTCTTGCTGCTGTTGGTGTTCCTGATGGTGCGCGGCGAAGTGGGCGCGCCCCTGAGCGAGGCGGCCAACAGCCTGCTGCGCTACCTGCCGTTGCTGCTGGTGCCGCCGGCGGTGGGGGTGATGGTCTATGCCGCCGATATCGCGGCTGACTTCTGGGCCATTGTCGGCGCCCTGGTGCTCTCCGCATTGATCACCCTGGCCTTTGTCGGCGTGCTGATGCAAAAGCTCATATCCCGCCAGGGCAAGCGTGAGGAGCAGTCATGAGCCTGGACTGGAGTGGCGCGCTCGACGCCGTGATTCACCATCCGCTGTTTGGCATCGGCATCACCCTGGGTGCCTACCAGGTGGTGCTGGCGGCCTTCGAGAAGACCCGCTGGATTTTCCTGCAACCGGTCCTGGTGTCGATGCTGGTGGTCATTGGCGTGCTACTCACCTGTGGCCTGACCTACAGCGAGTACCGCAAAAGTACCGAAATCATGAATACACTGTTGGGGCCGGCCACCGTGGCCCTGGCGGTGCCGCTGTATCTCAACTTGCGGCGCATTCGCCAGCTGTTCTGGCCGACATTTACTACGCTGGTAATCGGAGGGGTGTTCGCCACGGGCGCCTGCCTGCTGCTGGGCTGGTGGTTCGGCGCCGAGCACATGATCCTGATGACCATGGCGCCCAAATCGGTGACCTCGCCAATTGCCATGCTGGTGGCCGAGCAGATCGGCGGTGTGGCGGCACTGGCTGCGGTGTTCGTGCTGATCACCGGGGTGATCGGGGCGATCTTCGGTCCGGCGCTGCTGTCGCGGTGTGGCGTGCACAGTGCCGAGGCGCGGGGCATGGCCCTGGGTGTGACCGCCCACGCGGTAGGCACTTCGGTGGCGCTGCAGGAAAGCGATGAATGCGGGGCCTTCGCGGCCCTGGCGATGAGTCTGATGGGGGTTGCCACGGCGGTGTTCCTGCCCCTGGCGGTCAGCCTGGTTGTTTGAGGAATTACGATGACGCTACCCCTGTTTCCGCTCAATACCGTGTTGTTTCCCGGTTGCTACCTCGACCTGCAGATCTTCGAGGCGCGCTACCTGGACATGATCGGTCGCTGCATGAAACAGGGCGGCGGCTTCGGCGTGGTCTGCATTCTTGAAGGCGAGCAGGTCGGCAGGGCGCCGACGGGTTTTTCGCAGCTGGGCTGCGAGGCGGTGATTCGCGACTTCGTGCAGCAGGACAACGGCCTGCTCGGCATTCGCGTCGAAGGTACCCGCCGCTTTCGGGTCGGGCCTTTCGAAGTGCAGAAGGACCAACTGCTCGTCGCCGATGTGTCCTGGTTGCCAGAGCACGAAGATCGGCCGCTGGAGGATGACCATCATGACTTGCTGGCATTGCTGCAGGCGCTGGGCGAGCACCCGATGGTCGAGGCGCTGGGCATGCCGGTGAAGGTCACGGGCCAGCAGTCACTGGCCAACCAACTGGCCTACCTGCTGCCCTTTGTCGAAGAAGACAAACTCGATTTGCTGGCCATCGACTCGCCTCGGCAACGCCTGGATGCTATCCAGGCATTGCTCGATCGCTTGCAAGGTGAGTTGTTCGCCTGAGTCCTCAATACTGGTAGCGCAGCAGCGCATGCGGCAGCGAGTGCAGGCTGAAGAAGGCCAGTACGGCCACGCACGCCGGCAGGATCAGCCACCAGACCTTCAATGGCAGGGCCGTCAGCGGCTGGCGATGCTGGACCAGGGTCAGGCTGGTCGCGCAAATGCAGCAGGCGAGCAGGGCGCCGGCGAGGATGTCGGTCGGCCAGTGCGCGCCCAGGTAGACCCTCGACAGGGCAATCGACAGGGCCGGCAGGCATCCCAGCAAAATCCAGGTCAGGCGCATGCGCGCAGGCTGGCCGCGCCCGGCGAGCACCGCCAGCACCAGAAAGAAGGCAAAGGCCGCCGAGCTGTGGCCGCTGGGCATGCTGTAGGTGGTCAGCGGGTCGGACAGCACTTCCGGGCGGGCACGGGCGAACAGCCATTTCAGGCTGCCGTTGGCCAGGGCGGTGCCGACCAGGGTGGTGCCGGCAAACAGGGCCGGACGCCATTGACGCGCCAGCATCAACAGCCCGGTCAGCAGCCCGCCGAGGATGAACTGGGTGCGAAAGTCGCCCATGCGGGTGATCAGTACCACGCTGCCATCGATGACATTGCTGCGATGTTCCTGGATCAGGGTCATCAAGCCCTGGTCGAATTCATGCAGGTAGGGCCAGCCCAGGAACACACCCGCCAGGGCCAGCAGGCTGAGTCCGGCGATCACTCGGGTGCCACGGCGCATGCTGCGCAGGCTGCAACTGATGCTGACGCCGATCAGCAACGCCAGGCCCGCGGCAATCATCCCGGCATCCATCCAGAACCCTTCCGGCAACGGCAGGCGCATGGCCGCGCCGGTTGCCCAGCCGGGCAGCAGGTAGGCCACCGACCAGCCAGCGCCGGCAATCAGGCTGACGGCGATGAAGCGTGGCAGGGGCATGTCGAACATGCCGGCGACCATCGGCAACATGGGGCGCAGCGGGCCGATGAAACGGCCGACCAGCAGGCTGGCGATGCCATAGCGCTGGAAGTAGGTTTCGGCGCCGCCTATCCATTCCGGGTGATGGCGTAGCAGCGGTAGGCGCCGGATGTTCTGGTGAAACTTGCGTCCCAGGGTGTAGGAGATGGCATCACCCAGCAGGCCGCCGAAGAATCCCAGCAGCAGGGTTTCCCCCAGCGACAGGGCGCCGCTGCCCGCCAGCACGGCAACGGCGAACAGCAGGACGGTGCCGGGTACGATGATCCCGGCGATGGCCAGGCACTCCACGCAGGCCACCAGAAAAATCGCCAAGCCAAGCCATTGCGGGTTGGCGCCAAGCCAACCGGTCAGGCTGTCGAGCCATTGGCCCATCGTGTCAGTTTCCTTGTGTCAGTAAAAAATAGTCCCGGCCTTCGACCTGACCCCGGCGCAGCGGGTTGCGGGTGCAATGGCGGGCGAAGTCGGCGTCGACGAAACGGTAGGGCAGATGTTCGTCGCGGCCCGTGGGGATGCCCAGACGGGTGCTCTGAATAATGTGTTTCACATTGATTCCGCAGTCTTCGACAAACAATCGGTCAGGGTCGAAGCGCTTGGCGTCCCAGTGCGGCACTTTCAGGCCCATGGCCTTGCACAGCAGGGTCTGGCCGGCGCACAGGCGCTCGATGGCCCGCGGCTGGCCGCTGGCGTCGGGGTTGTTCAGCTGCATTTGCGCCAGGCTGTTGGCGTCGGAGATGGCATCGACGAAGGGGTAGGCGGACTTGATCAGCACCGCGTTGCCCGGGCCCTGGGCGCTGAAATTCAGCGAGTCGCCGCCACGGGCGTAGTACATGTAGATATGCCCGCCGTCGAGGAACAGCGCCTTGCGCTTTTCCGTATAGCCGAGGGAGGCGTGGCTGCCCTTGTCGCTGCAGTAGTAGGCCTCGGTCTCGATGATCCGTGCGGCCAGCCAGTAGGGGCCGTGGCGGTGGCGGATGATCTTGCCCAGCAGGGCCTTGGCCAGTTCCTGGGCGTCGCGGTCGAAGAAGCTGTCGGGCAAGGCCCGGGACGGGCAGGGGGCGGAATCGGGCATGCTGGCGCTTTCACGGTAGTGTGGTGGGCGATAATAGCAATTAATCGCTTAATCGAGGCTGAACGGCACGGTGTGTGGGAGCGGGCTTGCCCCGCGATTGCAATGTGT
>Ga0247821_10000537_pt1 | contig 21050 bp, 17 predicted proteins | sample 13C_Glycerol_Day_FD_192481 | JGI IMG/M metagenome (GOLD analysis project Ga0247821, IMG submission 192481) | Soil microbial communities from agricultural site in Penn Yan, New York, United States - 13C_Glycerol_Day14 | ecosystem: Environmental > Terrestrial > Soil > Agricultural land | place... | reverse complement strand
GATCGGGCGCTTGAAGGTGTCAGCCGATTCAACCGAGATGATCTCGGAGATCTGGTCGACGTCCAGCAGGGCAGCAACGCGCGGCAGGATGTTCTTGCCATTGGAGGTGGCAGGTGCCAGCACGTGACTGTAGCCTTTGCCCAGCTCAGCGACCAACGCAGCAACGTTCTCTGGCAGTTGGTGAGCGTAAGCGGCGTTATCGGCAACCAGGACCTTGGCAACGCCAGCGATGTTCGCTGCAGCTTCAGCTACACCCCCCACGTTCTGGCCTGCGACCAGCACATGGATGTCGCCACCGATCCTGGCGGCAGCAGCCACCGTGTTCAGGGTGGCCGGGGCTACGGCAGTGTTTTGCTGACCTTGCAGAAGGTCAGCGATAACCAGGATTGTCATTGGATTACCTTCGCCTCGTTCTTCAGTTTCTCGACCAGCTCGGCCACCGACTTGACCTTGATCCCGGCACTGCGAGTCGCCGGCGCCTCTACTTTCAAGGTGGTCACGGTCGATGCCGTGCTGACACCGAGCGCTTGCGGGGTGAGGGTCTCCAGCGGCTTTTTCTTCGCCTTCATGATGTTCGGCAGCGACGCGTAGCGTGGCTCGTTCAGGCGCAGGTCGGTGGTGACCACCGCCGGCAGGTTAAGGGCAACCGTCTGCAGGCCACCGTCGATTTCACGGGTGACGTTGATCTTGTCGCCCGCGACCTCGACCTTGGAGGCAAAGGTACCCTGGGCAAAACCGCTCAGCGCCGCCAGCATCTGGCCGGTCTGGTTGTTGTCGCTGTCGATGGCCTGCTTGCCGAGGATCACCAACTGCGGCTGTTCTTTGTCGACCACAGCCTTGAGCAGCTTGGCCACGGCCAGGGAGCCCAGTTCATCGGCCGACTCCACCAGCACGGCGCGATCAGCGCCCAGTGCCAATGCAGTGCGCAGTTGCTCCTGCGCGGCGCCAGCGCCGACACAGACCACCACCACTTCACTGGCGACCCCCTGCTCTTTCAGGCGAACGGCCTCTTCCACGGCGATTTCGCAGAAGGGGTTGAGGGCCATTTTCACGTTGCTCAAGTCAACGCCACTGTTGTCCGCCTTGACGCGAACCTTGACGTTGAAATCGACTACGCGTTTGACGGCTACGAGGACTTTCATCACAGCACTCCAAAAGGCCGGGCCCGCAGGCCCGGCAAACAAGACGTCAGGCTCAGGCGACCTGCAGCAACCGGGCGTAGGCCTGCAAGTGATGATCATCGTCACCGAACTGGTGGCTGATCATCACCAGGTGCTTGGCATGGTGCGAAAGCACGTACTCCTGGGTCAGGCCGATGCCGCCGTGCAGCTGGATAGCCTGTTCGCAGATGAAGCGGCCGGCGCGGGTGACCACGTACTTGGCTGCAGCCAGGGTACGGCTGCGTTCATCGCTGTCGGCCTGGTCGGCGGCGCAAGCGGCCAACATCGCCATGGAGGTGGCTTGATCCAGCTCCGAGCGCATGTCCACCATGCGATGCTGCAAAACCTGGAAGCTGCCGATGGGCTGGCCGAACTGCTTGCGCGTCTTGAGGTAGTCCAGGGTCAGCGTGCAGGCTTCTTCCATGCTGCCCACCGCTTGTGCACACTGCGCGGCGATGGCCCGGCCCTGCTGGTAACGCAGTGCACCGAACGCCTTGCCGGCCTGGCCGAGCAGCTTGTCGTTGGCCACAAAGACACCGTCGAGCAGCAACTCGCAGGCCTTCACACCGTCGATGGTGGGGTACACGCGACGTGTCACACCGGCCGCTTGTGGATCGACCAGGAACAGGCTGATGCCGTCTTCGTCACGGCCACCGCCGGCCGAACGGGCCGACACCAGGATCAGGCCAGCCGTTTGCCCGCCGATGACCACCGCCTTGTGGCCCGACAGGGTCCAGCCACCGTCCACGGCCTGGGCGCGGGTCTGCACATCGTTGAGGTGGTAGTGGCTCTGTGGCTCTTCAAAGGCCACGGCCAGTTGCAGTTGGGCACTGGCGACCTGGGTCAGCAGTTGATCCTTCTGCTGATCGCTGCCCAGTTGCTCGAGCAGGCCACCGGCAAAGATCACCGAATGCAGATAGGGTTCCAGGCACAGCCCGCGGCCGAGCTCGTTCATGACCAGCATGGTGTCGACACCGCCGCCGCCAAAGCCGCCGAACGCTTCGCCAAAAGGTACCGCTGTCAGCCCCAGCTCACCCAGTTGCGCCCAGAACGCGTGGCTGAATCCCGCCTCGCTGGCGCGAAAGCTCTCGCGTTGTTCAAAGCCATAACCCTCGCGCACCAGACGGGCCACGGTGTCCTGCAGCATTTGCTGCTCTTCAGTCAATTTGAAATCCATGATCGGAGCAACCCCTTACAGTTCGAGAATCATTTTCGAGACGATGTTCTTCTGAATCTCGTTGGAGCCGCCGTAGATCGAGAGCTTGCGCATGATGAAATACTGGCTGGCCAACGTTGCGCTGTAGTCGGTATGCAACAGCTCGCCGGCATAGCTCTGCTCCAGCTCCTCTTCCAGGAACGGCAGGGCGTACGGGCCGATGACCTTGCGCAACAGATGGGTGATGGCCTGGCGAATTTCGGTGCCCTTGACCTTGAGCAGCGAGCTCTGCGCGCCGGTTTCGCCACCTTCCTGGCTGGCGGCGAGGATGCGCAGGTTGCTCATCTCGGTCGCCTTCAGCTGAATCTCCACCTCGGCGATCTGGGCGCGCAGCAGCGGGTTATCCAGCAGCGGCTTGCCGTCGCACAGTTGCTCCTGGGCAATCACCTTGAGCTGTGCAATCAGCGCCTTGGAGAAGCCGACGCCGGCAAGGCCGGTGCGCTCGTGGGTCAGCAGGTATTTGGCGCAGGTCCAGCCCTGGTTCTCTTCACCCACCAGGTTGGCCACCGGCACCCGCACGTTGTCGAAGAACACTTCGTTGACTTCGTGTTCGCCATCGAGGGTGACAATCGGGCGCACGGTGATGCCCGGGGTCTTCATGTCGATCAGCAGGAAGGAAATGCCCCGCTGCGCCTTGGCCTCAGGGTCGGTGCGCACCAGGCAGAAGATCCAGTCGGCGTGCTGGGCCAGCGTGGTCCAGGTTTTCTGGCCATTGACCACATAGTGATCGCCGTCCCGCACGGCGCGGGTTTTCAGCGAGGCCAGGTCAGAGCCCGAGCCGGGTTCCGAGTAGCCCTGTGCCCACCAGTCGGTGCCGTCGAGGATACGTGGCAGGTAATGGGCTTTCTGCTCGGGCGTGCCGAACTTGATGATCACCGGCCCGACCATGACAACGCCGAACGGCAGCACGCGCGGCGCACCGAACTGGGCGCATTCTTCATCGAAGATGTGCTTCTGGATAACGCTCCAGCCGGTACCGCCCAGCTCCACCGGCCAGCCGTTGGCGTACCAGCCGCGTTCGTTGAGGGTGCTCATCCAGCCGCAGATATCGGCCTTGGACTGGCGTTTGCCGAGCTTGACCTTGGCTGCCAGGCTAGCCGGCAGTTTTTCACGCAAAAAGCTTCTTACCTCCTCACGGAAGGCAAGTTCATCGGGGGTGAAATGGATGTCCATTGAGACTCCTCGAGCCGTCGAGACGCACAGGCAGGCCCTCGGCGACAAGGGCCGCCTGCGCGTGGTTTCTTGTTGTTGTGCGAACCTGCGGTGAGTATTGAATGGCTCACCTGTCGAGGCTCTAGATCGTTCGGACCAATTTGCGCCCGTACTCCCTTTCCCGGGCCTGCACTCAGAGTGCGTTTTCGCTGCCCAGGAAGGCGGTCACCTGGCTCGACAACGTGCCGCCGTTGCCATGCAGCAACGCAATGTCGGCTTTCTTCAACTGGCGCGCACCTGCCTCTCCGCGAATCTGGCGCACGGCCTCGATGATCAGGAACAGGCCGTACATGCCCGGGTGAACGCAGGACAGTCCGCCGCCGTTGGTGTTCACCGCAAGGCCGCCGCCCGGGGCGATGTGCCCGCCCTGGACGAAGCGCCCGCCCTCGCCCTTGGGGCAAAAGCCCAGGTCTTCGAGGAACAGGATGGTATTGATGGTGAAGGCGTCATAGAGCATCACCAGGTCGATGTCGGCATGGCTTACCCCGGCCATTTCCATCGCCCGTGGGCCGCTTTCGGAGGCCGCCGTTACCGTCAGGTCCGGCATCGCCACCACCGAGCGGTGCCACTGCGCGCCGGCAGCGCCCAGGAAGTAGGCCGGCTTGCGCTGCAAGTCCCGGGCACGGTCGGCGCGTACCAGCACACACGCGGCGCCGCCATCGGTCACCAGGCAGCAGTCGGCGGACGACAGCGGATCACTGACCATGCGGCTGGCCATCACATCATCCAGCGTCAACGGTCCGCGGGCGAAGGCCTCCGGGTTGAGGTTGGCCCACTGGCGCGCCGATACCGCGACTTCCCCGAGCATTTCCCGGGTGGTGCCGTACTGATGCATATGCCGGCTGGCCGCCAGGCTGTAGGAGGTGATCGGATGGCGCGGCTTGTAGAACGCCTCGTGCCACTGCGGTTCACTCATCGAGACCAGACGGCCACCGGCGGTACGCTGGTTCGAGCCGTAGCACACCAGTGCGGCATTGCACAGGCCGGCTTCCAGCGCCAGGGTCGCCTGCAGCAGGTGCATCTCGAAGCTGGAGCCGCCGATGTTGGTGCCATCCACATAGGACGGCTTGATCCCCAGGTATTCGGCCACCGACAGCGTCGGGAAGGCATGGGAACTGGTGGCGGCAAAAATGCCGTCGATGTCCTGCAACTGCAGGCCGGCATCGGCGATCGCTTGCAGCGATGCCTGCCCCAGCAGCTCCATGGCACTGAAACCCTTGGCTTCACCTACACCAGCGGTGCCGATGCCGACAATGGCGGTCTTGCCGCGAATGGCCTGGTTCATGCCGCTACCTCCTCGATCACATCGAACACCACCATGGCAACGCCCTCCTCCTCGATAATCCGCGCCTTTACCCGGCTACCGATCGGCGCCGTCTCACGGCCTTCGATGCGCGACATCATGCGCGGGCCTTCGTCGAGGTCGATCAGTGCCACGTTGTGGCTGCCGGTCCGCGCCCGGTTGACGGTGATGGCATAAATGGTCCCGGTGCCCTGGGCTTCTTCCCACACCAGGTCGGTTTCGCCGGTGCCTGGAATCAGCACCCGCGGATAAAACACATAGCGGCCGCTGGACAGGCTGCGCTGCAGCATGAAGCGACCCTGGCTCAGAAACTCGAGATACTGCTCCTGCGGGCCAAGCGCGGCCGCTGCAGTGGCTAAGACTTCACTCATGAAATGCTCCGAATGAGGTGGATAAATCAGGTGATTTCGGGTTTGCTCGTCGGCACGCCTGCGGCGGCGACGAAAATCGCGTTGCCCTTGGCGATCAGGCGCTCGCCGTCCTTGAGCACACAACTGGCGTTGGCAAGGCGCGCGCCCATCTTCTGGATCTCGACCGTGGACTCGATCCAGGACCCGGGGTACGCCGGGCTCAGGTATTCGATGTTCAGGCTCACCGTGACCGGCGGACGCTCAGCTTGCGCGGTCAACTTGAGCGCCATGCCGAAGGAGGTATCGATCAGGGTCGCGAGCATGCCGCCATGGGCAAAACCCAGCGGATTCAAGTGACGTTGCTCGATACGGGCGCCCATGCTGCGGCGCTGGCGATTCACGTAAATGGCACCGATCGACGGGACGAAACCGCTGCCCTGCATCGGCTCGAAGCCTTCCGGTACATCGTTGCCCTGCCCTGTGGCAGGGCAGGTGTGAAGTGCTGGGGTATCCATGACAGCTCCTTCCAAAGGCTCAGCCCATCAAGCCCTGGGCGCGGTGCAGGCTGTCGCGGCAGTCGCGGACCATGCGTTCGATCAGCTCGGCGCAGGTCGGTACATCATCGATCAGGCCAACGCACTGGCCGGCCGTGATGATCCCGTCCTCGTGCTGCCCGGACTCCAGCGCCGCACGCCCACGGGCGCCCGCCACCAGGTGGCGGATGTCCTCGAACTGCGCATTGCCGCGCTTTTCGATGCTCACCACCTCTTCGGAAATCGGGTTGCGCAGCACCCGTGCCGTGTTGTGCAAGGTGCGGAAAATCAGCCGGGTATCGCGTTCGCTGGCGGCCACCAGGGCCTGCTTGATGTCGTCGTGGATAGGCGCTTCGCGGGTGGCGCAAAAGCGCGTGCCCATGTTTACGCCTTCCGCCCCCAGGGTCAGCGCGGCGGCCATGCCGACCCCGTCGGCGATACCCCCCGAAGCGATCACCGGCACGCTCAGTTGGCGAGCCGCCAGCGGGATCAGCACCAGCCCCGGAATATCGTCTTCGCCGGGGTGCCCGGCACACTCGAAGCCGTCGATGGACACCGCATCGACGCCCAGGCGCTGCACGGTCAGGGCGTGACGCACCGCCACACACTTGTGGATCACGGTCAAGCCGGCCGCCTTGGCCTGGGTGATGATTTCCCCCGGGTTGTTGCCGGCGGTCTCCAGCACCTTCACGCCGCTGTCGATAATGGCCTGCAGGTACAGCCCATAGGGGGGCGGATTGATCGACGGCAGCAAGGTCAGGTTGACCCCGAACGGCTTGTCGGTCATTGCCCGGCAACGGGCAATTTCGGCAGACAGTGCTTCAGGCGTAGGCTGGGTCAGTGCGGTGAGTATCCCAAGGCCCCCGGCATTGGAGACGGCGGCCGCCATCTCGGCCCGGCCAACCCACATCATGCCGCCCTGGATGATCGGGTAGCGAATGCCCAGCAACTCGGTAATGCGCGTTTTCATAAGCGTCTCTCGTCTTCGTGGGCGCTGGCTCAGCGGGTAATCAGCGAGCTCACCAGATGGCGAACCTGTTCAACGTACGGCGGGCGCATCAGGTCCGGGCCGTCGGCCGCGCGCAGCACGGCCTTGGCATGGCTGAAGGTGCGAAAGCCGTCCCGGCCGTGATAGGCCCCCATGCCGCTGGGGCCGACGCCACCGAACGGCAGGCTCTCGACACCGACGTGGCGGATGACATCGTTCAGCGTGACCCCGCCGCTGGTGGTACGGCTGAGCACCAGCTGCTCTTCGGCCGGGTCGCTGCCGAAGTAGTAAAGGCCCAGCGGACGCGGGTGCGCGTTGATGTAGGCGAGCACTTCGGCCAGGGTCTTGTAGGGCTTGATCGGCAGCAGCGGGCCGAAGATTTCGTCCTGCATCACCAGCAGTTCGTCGCCGGGGTTGTTCAGCAACGTGGGGACCATCTTGTGGTGGGCTTGCTGGCTGAAGTCTTCACCGACCGGGTTCAGCTCGATCAGCTCGACACCGGCCGCTTGTGCCTGCTCCAGGTAGCCCTGCAAACGCTGGAAATGCCGGGCATTGATCAGCGAGGTGTAGTCGGGGTTGTCCAGCAAGCGCGGGAAGTACGTGGCCACCACGCGCCGGGCCGCAACGATAAAGTCCTGCAGCGACTCTTCGGGGACGAACACGTAGTCCGGGGCCAGGCAGATCTGCCCGGCGTTGTGCAGCTTGCCGGTGATGATCCTGGTGACGGCGGCGTCGAAATCGGCTGAACGTGAAATGATCGTCGGCGATTTTCCGCCCAGCTCCAGGGTCACCGGCACCAGGTTCTCGGCAGCGGCGCGCATCACATGCTTGCCGACACTGGTCGCCCCGGTGAACAACAGATGGTCGAACGGCTGGGCGCAGAACGCCTGGCCGACCTCGGGCCCACCGGTCACCACCGCCACTTCGCTTTCGCTGAACACCGAAGCGATCATCCGCGCCATCAGGGCCGAGGTATGCGGGGTGAATTCCGACGGTTTGATCATCACCCGGTTGCCCGCCGCCAAGGCGCCGGCCAGGCCGCCAAAGGCCAGGTTGACCGGGAAATTCCAGGGGCTGAGGATGCCGATCACACCCAGCGGCTGGTACTGCACCCAGGCCTCGCCACGGTCGGTGTGGCGGGGCTCGGGTTTCATCCATTCACTGAGTTGGGCCTTGGTCTGCTTGAGCGTCATCAAGGGCGACAGCACTTCGGCCACGCGGCTGAAGTCTTTGCTGCGCTGGCCAAAATCGGCACACACCGCCTCGACGATTTCTTCCTGGAAATCCACCAGCAGGCCGATTGCGCGGTCGATCAACTCGATCCGCTGGTCGGCGCTCAGGGGTGCCTGCGCCAGCACGCTGGCGCGCTGTTTGTCGAGGATCGAACGAATGGCAAGCGGACTCGTGTTCTCAATGCTGCTCATGGCACACCTCCTGTGGTGTTGACTGTCGTTTACCGGTTGCCGGGCTGTGCCAGCGGCCACCGGTACAACGGCGGCTGTTTGCTGGCAAAGCGCGCCGTGGCCTGTTGCAGGTAGCTGGAACTCATGGCTACGGCCTGGCTGCTGGCTTCAGCGTCGAGCTGGGTGGCCAGATCGCTCTCGAACGAGCGTCCCAGCAGCCGCTTGGTCATGCCAAAGGCGCAGCCAGACATGTTCGCCATGCCACGCGCCAGCTCCTCGGCACGGCTGTGCAACAGCTCGGCAGGTTGCACCTCCAGTGCGATACCCAGCGCCAATGCCTGCTCGGCGCCGATCTCGGCCGCCGAGTACACCAGTTGCTTGGCTTTCTGCAGGCCGACAATGCGCGGCAAAAAGTAGGAAGCGCCCAGGTCTGGCGCCAGCCCGACCCGTGCAAAGGCCATGCAGAACCGCGCCCGTTGCGAGGCGATGACAAAATCCGCCGCCAGCGCCAGGCTGAAGCCCGCGCCGAAGGCAACGCCATCGACGGCCGCGACAACCGGACGATCAAAGTCGGCCAGGGCACTGAGCAACCGATTGTTGTCGACCATGCGCTGGCGTATCGCGTCGGCCTCGACCGCGCCTTGCATGCTGCCCAGGTCGCCGCCCGAGCAGAAATCGCTGCCGGCACCGGTCAGCAGCAGTGCCTTGACCGTGGGGTCGCGGCGCAGGGCCGCCAGTGCCTCGAGCAGTTCGGCGAACATCTGCGCCGTCAGCGCGTTCTTGCGCTCGGGGCGGGACATCACCAGCGTTGCCAGACCCTGGTCAACGCCCACTTCAATGGTTGTATTCATGCCTGTACCCTCGCCACGCGCGCACCTACAAGGTGCGAGCGACCAGTTCCTTCATGATTTCGTTTGAACCGCCAAAGATCTTGCCAACGCGCGCGTTGACGTACAGACGGGCGATCGGGTACTCGGTCATGTAGCCGTAGCCACCGTGCAACTGCAGGCACTCGTCAATGACATTGCAGTTCTGCTGGGTGCACCACCACTTGGCCATGGCGGCGGTTTCGGGGTCGAGCTCGCCCTTGAGCACCTTGGCCATGCAGTCGTCGACAAAGCGGCGCGCGACGGTGGCAATGGTCTTGCACTCGGCCAGCTTGAAGCGGGTGTTTTGCAGGTCCAGCAACGACTGGCCGAACACTTTGCGCTGGCGCACGTACTCGGCGGTCTCTTCGACTGCACGCTCCATGGTGCTGACCGCGCCCAGGGCGATGATCATGCGTTCCTGGGGCAGTTGCTGCATGAGCTGGATAAAGCCTTTGCCCTCCTCCGGTCCCAACAGATTGGCGCACGGCACGCGCACGTCATCGAAGAACAGCTCGGTGGTGTCCTGGCCTTTCTGGCCGATCTTTTCCAGGATGCGGCCCCGGCGGAAGCCCTTGAGGTCCTTGGTTTCGACGACGATGATCGAAACGCCCTTGGCGCCTTTTTCCGGATCGGTCTTGGTCACCACCAGAATCAGGTCGGCGTGGTAGCCGTTGGTGATGAAGGTCTTGGAGCCGTTGATGACATAGCTGTCGCCATCACGCACGGCGCGACACTTGATGTTCTTGAGGTCGGAGCCTGCACCCGGCTCGGACATGGCGATGGCAGCCACCAGCTCACCGCGGGCCATCTTCGGTAGCCAATCGAGCTTTTGCGCTTCGCTGGCATAGCGCAGCAGGTAGTGAGCCACAATGCCGCTGTGCACATTGGTGCCAAGGCTGGTGCTGATTGCCCGGCTCTGCTCCAGGGTCACGATCGCGTCATGGGCGAAGGTGCCACCACCGCCGCCGTATTCTTCCGGGATGCTCGGCAGCAACATGCCGAACTCACCGGCCTTGAGCCAGGTTTCACGGTCGACGTGCTGCTGCTTGGCCCAGCGCTCTTCGTGCGGGGTCAGCTCATTGGCAATGAAGCGACGGATCGAGTCCTGGAAGATCACCAGGTCATCGGTGATCCAGGGAGAGGTTTGCGCACTCATGAAAGCTCCTCGGCAATTCGGTCAAGCCACAGAAAAGGCGTGAGCCGCCCCGCCGATGCAGGGCAGCTCGCACGTCAGTTACGGACGTCCGCCGCCCACGACCAGTACCTGGCCAGACACGTAGTTGGACTCGGGGATGCAGAACAGGTACACCGAGCCTGCAGCTTCCTGCGGGGTGCCGGCACGGCCCATGGGAATCATCGACTCGATGTTCTTCATCAATTGCGGGTTGACCCCGACCTTGATCTGCTTGCCGTCGATGTCCAGGGTGGAGGTGTTGCTCGCACCGGCGGTGGCTTCGGTCAGGCGGGTCTTGATCAGGCCGAAGGCAACGCTGTTGACGCAGACCTTGTAGCGACCCCATTCCTTGGCCAGGGCCTTGGTCAGGCCGTTGATGGCCGACTTGGCTGCCGAGTAGTTGGCCTGGCCGGCGTTGCCCATCACACCCGACACCGAGGAGATGTTGACCACTTTGCGGAACACTTCCTGGCCGGCTTCGGCTTCTTGCTTGGCGCTTTCGCGGAAGTAGTCGCTGGCGGCGCGCAGGATGCGGAACGGGGCGCTGACGTGCACGTCCATGATCGCTTCCCACTGCTCGTCGGTCATTTTCTGGATCACGTTGTCCCAGGTGTAGCCGGCGTTGTTGACGATGATGTCCAGGCGCCCGAAGGACTCCAGTGCGGTCTTGACGAAGCGGTCGCCAAAGTCCTTGTCGGTCACGCTGCCAACGCAGGCCACCGCTTTGCCACCGGCGGCGATGATTTCTGCCACCACTTCTTCGGCCGGCGCTGCGTCCAGGTCGTTGACCACGATGGCTGCACCGTCTGCGGCCAGTTTCAGGGCGATTTCGCGCCCGATGCCACGGCCGGAGCCAGAAACGATAGCCACTTGGTCTTGAAGTTTATTGCTCATGTTGTGCTCCTTGTTGTTCATGCGCCCAGGGCCACGATGGCTTCGCCGGACAATTTGATTTCGCCTGCCTGATTGCGGGTGGTGACTTCCAGGCGCACGGTGCCGGTCGCTGCATCCGTCTCCACCACGGTGCCCGAGCAGGTCACCGCGTCGCCCAGTTGGGTGATGGCGACAAAGCGCACCGAAAAGTGCTGGATCGCTTCCTGCGGCACCCATTCGGTCAGCAGGCGACCGAGGTAGGCCATCGACAACATGCCGTGGGCGAACACATCGGGCATACCGGCCTTGCGGGCAAAATCGAGGTCGACGTGAATCGGGTTGTGGTCACCCGAAGCGCCGCAGTACAGGGCCAGCGCCAGGCGACTGATCGGCTCGCTGGTGAACGACGGCAATTGGCTGCCTGGCTGCACATCGGCAAATTTGACCGGCTGCATCACTGACTCCTTATCCATTGCGCACCACCAGGCTGTTACGCAGCTCGGCGACCAGTTCACCGCTCTGGCGGGTGACGCGGGTTTCACGCACGACAAACTCCAGGGCGCCGCCCTTCTTGTCGTAGATGTCGACGATCCGCGACTCGAAATGCAGGCAATCGCCGGCATACGCCATCTGGTGGTACTTGAAGCTCTGCTCGCCGTGCAGCACCTTGCCGATGTCGATGTTCAGCAGGTCCATGGTGGCGCGCGGGTTCGGCGCCTCCATGTCCAGGCAGAACAGGAAGGTCGGCGGTACCGGCAGGTTCGGGTAGCCGGCGTCCTGCGCCGCAGCCGGGTCGGTGTAGCGCGCGTCGCGCTGGCCGGTGGCCTTGGCGAAGAAGCGCAGGCGACCGGCTTCCACGCTGACGTTGTGACTCGACACCACGGTGCCGATATGACTTTTGTCGATCATGCAGACATCTCCGGTTCAGGGGCGCAGGTCACTGACGCTGGTACAGCGTGACCACACAGGCGCCACCCAGGCCCAGGTTGTGTTGCAGGGCCAGACGCGCACCCTCCACCTGGCGCGCTTCGGCGGCGCCGCGCAGTTGCCAGGTCAGCTCGGCGCATTGCGCAAGGCCGGTGGCCCCCAGGGGGTGGCCTTTGGAGAGCAGGCCGCCGGACGGGTTGGTGACCACGCGCCCGCCGTAGGTGTTGTCGCCCTCGAGGATGAACTTCTCGGCAGTGCCTTCCGGGGTCAAGCCCAGGCCTTCATAGGTGATCAGTTCGTTGGCGGTGAAGCAGTCATGCAGCTCGACCACGTTGATGTCGGTCGGCGCCACACCCGCTTGCTCGTACACGCTCAGCGCGGCGTTGCGGGTCATGTCGTAGCCCACCACTTTGCGCATGTCGCCTTCGTCGAAGCTGCTGTTGCGGTCGGTGGTCATGGCCTGGGCGGCAATCACCACGCGGGTATCCAGGCCATGCTTCTTGGCAAACGCTTCGGTGCAGAGCACCGCGGCAGCGGCGCCGCAGGTCGGTGGGCAGCACTGCAGGCGGGTCATCGGGTCGAACACCGTCGGCGAGGCCATGATTTCTTCCAGGCTCAGCGGGTTGCGGAATACGGCGAACGGGTTGTTGGCGGCGTGCTTGCGCGCCTTGACCGCGATGCGACCGAAGATTTCCGGGCTGATGTCGTACTCACGCATGTAGTCGCGGCCTGCACCGCCGAAGAACTGCGCGGCGCGCGGGGCTTGCGGGTCGAAGCCCTGGAGGTCGGTCATGACCGAGGCGAAGCGCTCCATCGGGCCTGGACGATCGGTCCAGGCGCCCTTCAGTGGGCCGGGGACCATCTGCTCGAAGCCCAGGACGATGGCACACTCCACCGCGCCGCTCTGCACCGCCTGACGCGCCAGGAACAAGGCCGTGGAGCCGGTGGCGCAGTTGTTGTTGACGTTGACGACCGGAATGCCGGTCAGGCCCACGCCATACATGGCAGCCTGACCCGAGGTCGAGTCGCCGAACACGTAACCGACGTAGGCTTGCTGTACCAGGGCGTAGTCGATACCGGCATCGGCCAGTGCCTTCTTCGCGGCATTGGCACCCATGACCGGATACGTATCGCTTTGGCCCGGCTTGGTGAACGGGATCATGCCGACGCCGGCAACCACAACTTTATTGCTCATGTCTTACTCCATCAGGGTCAAGGGTTGGCCGGGATCAGTTGACTGCTCGGGCCTGGTCTTTCCAGTAGGGTTCGCGCAGGTCGCGCTTGAGGATCTTGCCGGCGGCCGACAGCGGCAGTGCCGCCACGAAGTCCACGGATTTCGGGCACTTGAAGCCGGCGATATGGCTGGCGCAGTGTTCACGCACCTGGGCTTCGGTCAGTTCGCTGCCCGGGGTGAGCACCACCACCGCGTGTACCGCCTCCCCCCAGCGCTCGTGGGGAATGCCGATCACCGCGCACATGGCGACTGCGGGATGGCGGGCGATGACGTTCTCGACTTCGGCGGAGAACACGTTCTCGCCGCCGGTGACGATCATGTCCTTGAGGCGGTCGACGATGAACAGATAGCCGTCCTCGTCCATGTAGGCGCCGTCACCGGTGTGCAACCAGCCGTTTTTCAGGGCCTTGGCGGTTTCTTCCGGACGGTTCCAGTAGCCCTGCATGATGTTCGGGCCGCAGGCGACGATTTCACCCACGGTGCCGCGTGGAACTTCATTGCCATCTTCATCGACCACACGGACCATGCCGCCGTAGCCGCCCCGCCCGACGCTGCGCACGCGACCGCTGGCAATGCCTTCGGGGCCGTGGCTGGAGTGCGGGCTGACCGACACCACCGGCGCGGCCTCGGTCAGCCCGTAGGCGTGCATGAACTCGATGCCGGGCAGTGCCGCCATGGCCTTATCCAGCAGGGTTGGCGAAATGGGCGATGCGCCATAGGCCAGGCGCTTGAACGAACTCAGGTCGTAGTGGGCGAAGTCCGGATGCATGACCACCGCCTGGAGCATGGTCGGCACCAGCAGCATCTCGTTGACTTGTTCACGCTCGATGGTTTGCAGGATTTCCAGTGGGTCGAAAGCTGGAATCAGCACATGGGTGCCGCCGACCACGAACATCCCCACTGCACGGGCCATGGCCGCGGTGTGAAACAGCGGTGCGACATGCAGGCCCCGGCTGTTTTCCAGGGACGGAAACTGCGCAGCGCGGGCGATGGCCGATGACCACAGGTTCATGTGCGATTGCATGACACCTTTGGGCAAGCCCGTGGTGCCGCCGGTGTACATGATCGACGCCAGGTCGTTGCCACCGCGCCCCGCATCGGCAATCGGTGCGGTTTCAGCGATCAGTTGCTCGTAGGCATGCATGCCTTCCGGCGCCGGACCGTCGCCAGCATGGATGACAATCGGTGCGCGACGGGCCGTGGCGCAGATCTGCTCGACCATCGGCAGGAAGTGATCGTCGACGATCAGGATGCCGGTATCGCAGTCGTCCAGGGAGAACACGATCTCCGGGACGCTCCAGCGAATATTCACCGGATTCAACACACCACCACCCCACCAGGTGGCCAGCATGTATTCCAGGTAGCGGTCGGAGTTGAGTGCGAGCATGCCCACACGATCGTCGCTGTTCATCCCAAGCGCACGCAACGCGCCTGCCAGCCGGCTGACCCGCTGCCCGAGCTCGCGATAGGTCTGGCGGCGGCCACGGTAGATCGTGGCGAGGTGGTCCGGCTCTTGTTGCAGCATGCGCTGCAAGCCTTGGGTCAGGTACATGGTCGAGCTCCTGAAGCTGTTGTTCTTGTGGGTTTGATACTAAGGAGAGTGCGACCGATCAGCGTCGATCAAAGGGATGAACCTGACCGGGGATTTGCACTGGTCCGAATGAACTAGGGGGATTCCCGAGGGTGCACGTGCCGCAGACCAGGACGGTTTGCGGCACGTGGATCGTGGCGGCTAGGCCAGCGCCGGCTGTGATCTGTCGCCCGCGGCGGCAGGCGCACGGCAGTCGGCGATGATCAGGTCTGCAGCCTTTTCACCGATCATCATGCAGGGGGCATTGGTGTTGCCTGCGACCACCCTTGGCATCACCGAGGCGTCGACCACGCGCAGCCCCTGGACCCCGCGTACCCGCAGTTGCGGATCGACCACGGACGCCGCGTCGCTGCCCATCCGGCAGGTGCCCACCGGGTGATACACGCCATCGGCGCGCTCGCGGATGACCTGCTTGATCTGCCGGTCATCGCTGCCGTCGAATTTCAGCCCGGCAAAGTGCAGCGCCTTGCCACCGAAGCGCGCCAGCGCAGGCTGCTGGAGAATGTCCTGGACCTGATGCACGCCCTTGAGCATGACGTCCATGTCGCGCTCATCGGCGAGCATGTTGAGCTCGATCAGCGGCGCGTCACGCATGTCGGCCGATGCCAGGCGCACCTCGCCCCGGCTATGGGGGTGCAGGACGCAGACATGGCACGAATAGCCGTGGCCGTAGCGGAACTTGCGCCCATGGTTGTCACCGGCAGACATCACGAAATGCAGCTGGACATCCGGCTCGGCCAGCGCCGGGTCGGTTTTCAGAAAGCCGCCGGCCTCGGTGAAGCTGCGGGTGAAGATGCCTTCGCGCCGGCCGCGGTACTTGATCAGTTCCCACAGATAGCGAAACGCGCCACGCACCGAAACCCCGAACAGCTCGGTGCGAAACAGGCGCTTGTGCAGAATCACATCGACGTGCTCCTGCAGGTTCTTGCCGACCTGCGGCGCATCGACCAGCACCTCGATACCGTTGTCCTGCAGGTGCTTTGCCGGGCCGATACCGGAGACCATCAGCAACTGCGGCGAGATCAGGCTGCCGGCACTGAGGATGACCTCCTTGCGGGCACGCAGCACGTATTCGCGACCGTCCTTGAGCACCACGACACCCACTGCCCGGTGCCCCTCGAACAGCACCCGCAGTACCTGCGTGTTCACGTGGACATGCAGATTGGCGCGACCGCCATTGAGCCCGCCATCGCCCGTGTTGCCCTGGTGCAGGTAGGCGCGGGCCGCGTTCCAGCGCTCGCCGTTGCGCTGGGTCACCTGGTAGTAACCGACGCCTTCCTGGGTGGGGCCATTGAAGTCGTGGTTATAGGCATGCCCGGCGCTGCTGGCCGCTTCAAGGAAGTGCCGGGCCATGGCGCAGGGTGAGCGCGGGTCGGTCACGTGCAGCGGGCCGCTACCGCCATGCAAGGGATCGTCATCCCGGCCGGCGACCCGCTCGTTGCACTCGGAGCGCCTGAAATAGGGCAGCACGTCCTTCCAGCCCCAGCCTTCGGCCCCCAGGCTTTCCCAGTGGTCGTAGTCCGAGGCGCGGCCCCTGATGTAGACCATGCCGTTGATCGAGGAACTGCCACCCAGGCCCCTGCCGCGCGGCTGATAGCCGGCACGACCGGCCATGCCAGGCTGAGGCAGGCTGTTGTAGGCGTAATTGAATTCACCGGCACGCGGGATCACCAGCGCGATGCCGACCGGCGTCGTCACCAGTGGACGATGGTCATGCCCGCCCGCTTCCAGCAGGGCCACCTCGCCACACTCGGCATCCGCCAGCCGCCCCGCCACTGCGCAACCGGCCGAGCCTCCCCCGACCACGATGAAATCGTAAGCCTGTTCCATTGCGTCACCCTTGTTATTTTATTGTCCGAAAGTCGCATAGCCGTTAACGGCAAGCCGTTGCTACATACAGGGCCCAGCCTATGCCGGCGGCCAACGAGCACAATCGTTCAAAGAGGTGAAACGCTGACTAGTCCCTTTATTGGCGCGGCACGGCCCGCGGCTGCCGGCAATGGGCAGCACAGCAGCGGTAGTCCGGTGAACTAGTTCGATCGAACGGCATACCTGCCCCACTTGCCGTGGCACAATGCCGGGCTCAAAAAACAATAAAAGCGGAAACATGGCGGCGTTTTTGCGCGCCCCCCCTCTAGCCCGCTTGCTGGAGACCTCTATGCCCGATGCTCTGGAGCCCCAAGACTCAGCCGCCACGGACCTTGGCCACATCAGCCGCGCCAAGGTGCTGCACGCCAAGCTTTCAGCCCCGATTGCCGCACCGAGCCATCTTGTCCGCGCCCACTTGCTGGACACCATGGACGCCGTGGCGAACGCCAGGTTGATCCTGGTGCGCGCCGCTGCCGGGTTCGGCAAGACCACCCTGCTCCTGCAGTACCGGGACCGCTGCCTGGCCGCCGGACGCAGTGTGCTGTGGCTGAACCTGGATAAAGCCGACAACGACATTCAACGCCTTATCAGCCATTTGTTCATCGGCATCCGCGACCTGCCCGCCGGTGACGCCCCGGAGAGCGACTCACAGCTGGCCAGCCTCACGGCGGCCGAGCAGTCGCAGGAAATTCTGGAGCGGGTCAGCAGTTGCGTGAAACCGTTTTCAATCGTCCTTGACGAGTTCGAAGCCATTGAAAACCCGTCGGTCCTGGACTTCATTCAACGCCTCATAGACGCCCTGCCACCGTGCGGGGTGCTGGTGATTGCCTCCAGGACCACCCCCGACATCGGCCTGGGCCGTATACGCGCACGCGGGCAGTTGGTGGAAATCAACCCCGCCGCACTGCGTTTTTCCCTGGAAGAGGCCACCCGATTCATCCGTGAGAAGCGCCAGCTGACGCTACGCGACAATGAAATAGCCACGCTGCTTCGCTGCACCGAAGGCTGGATCACTGCCATCTACCTGGCCAGCCTCTCGTTGCAGGGCCGCACCGACCCTGCGGCGTTCGTCGCCTCCTTCTCGGGCTCGAACCAGGAACTGGCCCAGTACCTTGCCGAAGACATTCTCGCCCGGCAAAGCGAGGACTGCCGGCTGTTCCTGATGCACACCAGTATTCTCGACCAGCTCAATGCGCCCCTGTGCGATGCGGTCACCGGGCGAAACGACAGCCGGGCCATGATCGAGCACCTTGAGCGCAGCAACCTGTTCATCTTCCCCCTGGACAGCGAGCATCACAGTTTCCGTTACCACAGCCTGTTCGCCAGCTACCTGAAGGGCGCGCTGAACCGGCAGTACCCGGGACGCGCCGCAGCGCTGCACCACGCCGCAGCCCAGTGGTACTTCGCCGCTGACCGACCGATTCCTGCCATCGAGCACTTGCTGCAAGCCGGTGCCACGGCCGAAGCGGCCAGCCGTCTGGCGATCTACGCCGGGCAACTGATGGCCGAAGCCCGCTCGCGCCTGTTGCTCAGCTGGCTCGATCGGATTCCCTCGACATACCTGGCGCTGCACCCGAATCTCAATGTGGCCTACGCCTGGACCCTGGCCTTGCACCGGCGCTACCGCGACGCCTTGAGAATCGTCGAACAGCTGGAAGCGCGCGCAGAAGATGACGCCCGCGAACTGTTCAAGCTGGAAGCCAGGACCATTCGCTGCATGGTGCTGGCCATCACCGACCAGATAGATGAGTGCTACGTCGCCGGCCTTGAGCATATTGACCAGATCCCGCTCGATGAAGCGTTCCAGTACGGCGTGGTCGTCAACTCGCTGGCGTTCAGCATGCTCGTGACCGGGCGCTATGAAGAAGCACGCCAGCTGTTTGCACGGGCGGTCAAACGCAGCTCGCCCGATCGCGCGACCTACCTGACGCTGGTCACTGGCTGCATCGAAGGCATTCTGGACCTGACTCAAGGGCGGCTGGGCAACGCCCTGGCGCGCTTGCAAGCGGCGGCGCAGCGGCAATGGACCGAGAACGGCAGCAGCGCATTCGGCGGCAAGATCTCCCTGGATATCACCTTGTCGCTGCCGCTGTATGAGGCTGATGCCCTGGAAGAAGTCGAGCACAACCTTGCCGAGGCGCTGCCTCACGCCAAAGACGGCAGCCCCCCGGATTCGCTGATTTCCAGCCATGTGCTGCTGGCACGCATCGCCTACTTGAAAGGCGAGCGAGACACCTGGCTGCGCTACCTGGCCGAGCTTGAACAGATCGGCCGCCAGTCCGGTTCGGACCGGGTGGTGTGCTCGGCCTGGCTGGAGCGGGCCCGCATCGCCACCCTGGAGAACCGCCTGGACGTTGCCGCACAGGCCCTGCGCTCGGCCAACCTGATCAGCAGCTGGGAGCGTCCTGGCATTCACTTCTACGGCAGCGATGTCGATACGCCGTCAATTGCTCGCCTGCGCCTGCACGTTGCCGAGGGCAACGGCGCGGTAGCCGTCCCGCAACTGCAGGACGCCATCGCTCAGGCCAATCAGTGCCAGCAGTATCGCCGGGCGTTGAAACTGCGCCTGCTGCTGGCCATGGCGCTGGACGGCGCAGGGCAACAGGACGATGGCTTTGCACAGCTGACCGAGGCACTGCGCTTTGCCAGCCACGAAGGATTCTTGCGCACCTTCCTCGATGAGGGGCCGCGGCTGGCCGAACTGCTCCAGCGCTGGGCGGTCTCCCATCAGGCCCGCGCCAGCAGCCTGGGCATCGAGACACGTTTCCTGACCAGCCTGCTGCAACGCGCTGGCAGCAGTGGCGACAGCGGTGCTGCGGTGCCAGGCGATAGCGATGCACGGGAAGCGCTGACCACCCGGGAAATCCAGGTCATCCAGCTATTGGCCGCCGGGCTGCGCAACCGGGCAATTGCCCAGAAGATGTTCCTGTCCGAGTTCACCGTGAAATCCCACTTGCGCAACATCAACGCCAAGCTCGGTGCGCAAGGGCGCACCGAGGCGGTGGCCATTGCCCGGGCCAGGGGGCTGCTCGACTGACCCTGGGCCAGGCATCGACGCGTCCGGTCTGATACCGGCGCGTCGACTTCTCCACTTCAACCCGCGACCGACCCGAGGGTGCAGCGCTCAGCGGCCTTGGCGTGTGCGCCTGCACCGCCCTGGCCGGTCGCCATCAAGTCGCTGAGGTTCGGCGTGGTGCGCAGGTTCCAGACGCGCTCGATCAGGGTGGCGGCCTGGTCGGCGCCATGCACGCCGGCATAGGCCAGCAAGCGACGGAACTTGTCCTCCAGCTCGTCGCGCGACAGGGTGTTGTCCGGGTCACCTTTGGGCGAGTCGATGGCGGCGTGGAGGATGCGTCCGTCGATGCTCAGCACATCGACCCGACCCAGCCAGCGCTGTGGGTAGGCGCCATCGACTTCGGCGTCCAGTTGCATCGTTACCTTGTCGCGAAAGGCGGCGACCCGCGCATCGCTCAGGGCGAACTGGTCGAACTCGGTCAGGCCCGCCTTGCCGTGGACAGCGATCAGCCCAAGCACGGTGCCCATGGAGAACTTCGCCTGGTGGACGGTTTGCGCAACGCTCACCCGCCCCAGTACATCAATCGCTCCCTGGTGTACGCGGGTAATCACCCGTTCGATCTGGTCGTGCTGCAGCCCTTCGCGCTGCATCAGTGCCAGCAGTGCGTCAGCGGCCGGATGGGTGTGACGGCACGAGGCGTGGAACTTGAACGATGTTTCCAGCAGTGCCCAGCGGCTGCCGAGGCGATCAGACAGGCACTCGGGACGCGCATCGCTGGACATGCCCGCCGCCATGCCCTGCTCGCCTTCGAGAATATTGCGTGCGCCGGTCAGGCCATCGGCTGTCAGGTAGGCCGCCAGCAGGCCATCGGCAGCCGCCTTGGCGGTGTGCAGTTGCTTGGAGTCGGCCGCATCGCGCAAAAACTCCCAGAGCCCCGCAGCCTGGGTGCCGGCACTGCCAAGCAGGTTGATGAAGGCTTCTTCGTCGAAGTCCATCAGCTTGCCGACCGCGACCGCTGCGGCCAGGGTGCCGACCGTTGCCGTGGTGTGGAAGATGCGGTAGTGCGAGCGCCCCAGGAATTCACCGATACGGATGCCCGCCTCGTAGCCTGCCACCGACGCCAGCAGCAGCTCCTGCCCGCTCTTGCCCAGGTCCTGGGCGGCGGCCAGCGCTGCCGGGAACACCACCGTGGCCGGGTGCAGCACTGAGCTGTTGTGCAGATCGTCTTGCTCGACCAGGTGCGAGGAAGCGGCGTTCACCAGGGCGGCGAAGTACGGCGAGCTGCGCTGGCCGTTGACCAGAATGCTGGCGCTGCCGTCAGCCGGGCCCATC
>Ga0247821_10000532_pt1 | contig 21144 bp, 20 predicted proteins | sample 13C_Glycerol_Day_FD_192481 | JGI IMG/M metagenome (GOLD analysis project Ga0247821, IMG submission 192481) | Soil microbial communities from agricultural site in Penn Yan, New York, United States - 13C_Glycerol_Day14 | ecosystem: Environmental > Terrestrial > Soil > Agricultural land | place... | reverse complement strand
TGACCGTGGCCGCGGCCAGGCTGGCGAAGGCTTGCAGGGCATCGACCTCGACCTGCTGGAACTGTTCGGGGTCCAGTGCATCCAGGGTGATCAGGCCCCAGGGCTGCTCATCGACGAACAGCGGGCAACCCATGCAGTCGTGCACCTCCAGGTGCTGGTGCAGGCCTTCGACCAGACCGTCGTAAGGGTCGGGCAGTTCGCTGTCGCTGGCAAAACGGGTGGGCGTGCTACGGCTGAGAATGGCCTCGAAGCGCGGGTGTTCATTGACCTTGAAGCGCCGCCCCAGGGTGTCGGTACTCAAGCCATCGACCGCCAGCGGCACCAGCCAGTCGCCGTCCAGGCGCAAGAGTGCCGCGGCATCGCAGGGCAGCAGGCTGCGCATGGCCTCGAGCAGACGTCGATAGCGTTCACGCTCGGGCAGCTCGCGGGACAGGTCGCTGACCAGGGGCAGCAGGGCGGTGAGCAGGGATTTTGCGGTCATAAAGACTCCTGTGGGTCGAAATGACTATATCGCAGTTGTTGTCCTTTTGACTTGTTAATTTATAAGTTGTTGATTTATAAGTGATTTAAAGTTGGCATGGATCATGTAATAGCCAGGGCATTCATCAAGAAGCCACAGGCTCAGGAGTCATCACATGCTCAATGCCCAGGACCGTGCAATCGTCAAAGCCACCGTTCCCCTGCTTGAAAGCGGTGGCGAGGCGCTGACCACGCATTTCTACAAAATGATGCTCAGCGAGTACCCCGAGGTGCGCCCGCTGTTCAACCAGGCTCACCAGGCCAGTGGCGACCAGCCACGCGCGTTGGCCAACGGCGTGCTGATGTATGCACGACACATCGACCAGCTGGAACAACTGGGCGGCCTGGTCGGCCAGATCATCAACAAGCATGTGGCCTTGCAGATCCTGCCGGAACATTACCCGATCGTCGGTAGCTGCCTGCTGCGCGCCATCGAAGAAGTGCTCGGCAAGGAAATCGCCACCCCTGAAGTGATCGCAGCCTGGGGCGCGGCTTATCAACAGCTGGCCGACATCCTTATCGGTGCCGAAGCGCAAGTCTACGACCAGAAGGCTGCTGCCCCTGGTGGCTGGCGCGGGGCGCGGGACTTCAAACTGGTGCAGCGGGTCGAGGAGAGCAGCGAAATCGTTTCGTTCTACTTCGCGCCCGTCGATGGCGGTGCGATCCTTGCGGCCGAACCCGGGCAGTACATCGGCCTGCAACTGTTCATCGACGGTGTGGAGCAGCGCCGCAACTATTCGCTGTCGGCCCTGAGCAACGACGGCCAGTACCGCATCAGCGTCAAGCGCGAGGCGGGCGGCAAGGTGTCCAACTACCTGCACGAGCAGATGGCGGTCGGCGATTCCCTGAAACTCTTCCCGCCATCAGGTGAGTTCACCCTGAGCAGCAGCGACAAGCCGCTGGTACTGATCAGCGGTGGCGTGGGCATCACCCCGACCCTGCCGATGCTCGAAGCTGCGCTGGAAAGCGGTCGTGTGGTGCACTTCATTCACTGTGCGCGCAACGGCGCGGTGCATGCCTTCCGTGACTGGGTCGATGGCCTGGCGGCGCGTCACCCGCAACTCAAGCGCTTCTACTGCTACGCCGAAGACGACGGCGTCAGCGAGCCGGCCGATGCCGTCGGCCTGCTCAGTGCCGACCAGCTGGGCGAGTGGTTGCCGCAGGAGCGTGACCTGGACGCCTACTTCCTCGGCCCCAAAGCCTTCATGGCGACCGTCAAGCGCCACCTCAAGGGCCTGGGCGTACCCGAGAAGCAAAGCCGTTACGAATTCTTCGGCCCGGCGTCGGCCCTGGAATAATCGGGTTCCCCTGAACCACGGTTGAAAGGACAAGGCACAGCCAGCGATGGCTGTGCCTTGCGGCATTTGGTCGCCTTCTCAAACAGGCGGCCTGGCCTTTTTACTGCATGCAGACAAAACGTCATGTGCTTGCCGCATCATCCTTTCCGCCGTATCAAGGAACCGTCATCGTGAACAACAATTGGGCTGACAAACTGCGCAAGGGCCTGCATGGCTCGGCCGACTCGCTGGGCAACCTCTGCGTCGAAGCGTTTCACTACCTGGCCCTGTTCGGCATTGGTGCGATCACTGCCTACGCGGCAGTGGCGACCTTCATCGACATGCTCGGCAAGGGCGGTGTCAGCGTCGATGACATCCTGCTGCTGTTCATCTACCTCGAACTCGGGGCCATGGTGGGGATCTACTTCAAGACCAACCACATGCCCATCCGCTTCCTGCTCTATGTGGCGATCACCGCGCTGACCCGCCTGCTGATCGGCGACGTGTCGCACCACAAGGCGCCGGATGTGGGCCTGCTGTACGTCTGTGGCGGCATCCTGCTGCTGGCCTTCGCCATCCTCGTGGTGCGCTACGCCTCCTACCAGTACCCCTCGACCAAGGCCATCGACGCTAGTGGCAAGGAGATCGAGGAAGGCAAATGACCTTCCCGGGCTGACGCCTGCTGGCGAGCACCGGCAGGCTGTTGTCGTCCTGGTCGATGGCGATGCCCTGCTGCACGCTGTCGATCACCCGTTGCAGGCGTTTGGGGTCGTTGCGCTGGGCCGGGCTGATCAGCCGCTTGGCCACCACACCTTGTTTGTCGGAGAGCGTCAGCATGATGCTGCCGTCGAGTCGTTCGATACTCAGATTGACCCGGTACTGCGGCGCGAAGGCGTCGTTGATCCGTTCGAAAGGGTTGAACATCGTGCTTCACCTGGTAAAGACCTGTAGTGATTGACCGGGTGTGCACGGGTTTGGTTCAGGGTGTCCGCTCAATGGCAGAGTGCGCAACTGGCTTGATGGTCTGATTGTGTAGCCGCTGCCGCCAGGCTGCGATCGGCCGCGAAGCGGCCGCAGAAATGGACCAGCCTCCACGGAATTGCCTGGGTTGCGACTGCTACGCAGTCGATCGCAGCCTCGATCCTCGGCAGATCCTACAGGTTACGCGCTGCATTCTGAGAGCTGTGTAGGACGTTTCTGTTTCGACTTTTCCCGCGTAAAAAGCCGTTTTTCCCATGCTAGGTTCCGGGCTCCATTTGCCCAAGGAACCTGCTCATGACAAGGAATGACAACCCTGCGATCTGCCTGACCCATCCATTGACACCGCAATTCGTATTAACGGTCGAGGGATGAAGCATGGGCATGCGTTCGAACATGTTCGGCCGGGGCGAAGGGCTCCACGGCGACAAGACCACCACCGGTGCAACCTGCATCAGCAGCCTGCCGCAAGCTACCCATGGCGGTCGCGGCGTCCTGCGCAAGGGCGACGTCACTACAGAATGCCCGAAGTGCGGGAAGTCCGGAAAAATTGCCGAAGGGGATTCACGCTTCACCTTCCACGGTATGCCGGTGGCCGTGGACGGCATGCTGGTGCTCTGTGGTTGTCCGCCGGGCAGCAACCGACTGATTGCACCGCTGGGCGACTGGATCGGGCCGGACAGGTCCAGCGTCAACCGCGCCGCCGAACCTGCCAGTCGGGCGCCGGCAACGCCAGCAACGCCTTCAAGCTCCGGCTTCACCCCCGCAAATCACGCCACGCCAGCCATGTCCGCTGCACCGGGCACACTAGAGCCGGGCTTCTATGTGGTGCCGCGCAGCATGTCCGGCCAGCAGGTGCTGGCCCAGCTGGGCGGTGAAACCCACTACCTGTCGGCCCGGCTGCATCGGCTCAATCCGACCTTTGACAAGGGCTTCAAGGCTGGCGAGCTGTTCGTCATTGGCGATCCGAATAACGGCACGACATGCACCCGGGAAGAAGCCGACCTGATGGCTGCCGCCGCCCAGGTCCGCGAGGTGCTGGTGCCGCTTACCGAGGAAGAAGCCAACTTCATGGTCCGCTACCAGGGCGAGATCGCCGGCTTGCTCGGTGGGGCGAGCGAGTCGATGGGTGTCGGCAAGGACATGCTGGGCCATGGTCTGCGTCAGGTCGAAGGTACCTTGCGCGCACTGGAGCAACTGCACCAACGCGCGTTCATCACCCATGGCCATTTGAAAAGTCCCGAGTTCTTTGCCTCGCGCCAACAGATGCTTCGGCAACTTGAGGCTCAGTTGAAAAGCTCTTTCCTGAATAAACCGCTGAACCTTGGTAGTTACGATGTGTTGCGTCGTGACCTGGGCATCTCCACCAAGAGTCTGGTGCACCACTGGAGTCGAGCGGGTGCACCCGGGCAGATTCCCGGCTATGCCACGCACCTGGATAAGGTGGCGAAGACGGCACAGTACCTCAAATACGGGGGATACGTCGGGGTTGCGCTCGGTGGCGGTGCATCGATGCTCAAGGTGCAGGAGGTATGTCGGGCTGGGGAGACGGAGGCGTGCAAGAGGATTCGATTTACCGAGGCGGGGAGTTTCGCCGGTGGGCTTGGAGGAGGTGCTCTTGGTGCATTTGCGGGTAAGTTTGCCGCTGGTTACGCCTGCGGTGCGGTTCTAGCCATGACAGGGCCATTGGGTGGTGCCGTGTGCGGAATAGTAATGGTCGGAGGCGGATCACTTGCCGGGGGAGTCGGCGTCGGATCATTTGGAGAGTGGCTGGGAGACGTACTCTACGAGGTGCAAAGTGATTGATATCAACACCTGGCCGCGGAGTATTGCGATTGCCTTCGGATTGACCCCTTTTGTGATGGGATTACTTGGGCTCGCTTTGAGTTACTACATCGCTTGCAGCCGACACTTCCATATCATGATTGCCGCGTTGCCAAACAGCGTCTGGCCGCGTGAACAGATAATAAAAATGGGGATGATCGTTCTGACTTCGCGGCTCAATCTGGTCATTGGAGTGGGTTCCTTTCTGTTATTCCCGCAATTCAATGTTCGTCGAGGTGTGCTGGATGCTGACGATGTGCGGAATTTCCCCCCCTACCTTCAACGCTGGCTTGTTGTCTCGGTATGGCTAGTGCTAGTTGCGTTCACCTGGCTGATGGTGGGGTATGGACTGCTCGAGCTTTCAAAAGGCTGACGTGCAGAAAACAGCAATAAAAAAGGCGAGCCCCAGGCTCGCCTTTTACCTTCTGCGTCACGTTATTCAGCTAATGCTGCGAGCTTGCTCGTTCTCCAGGAATTCTTCCTGCAGCAGGCCGTCGGCCGGGCCGATGCTGGCGCTTTGCTGAGTGACTGCGCGCTTGCTGCGCAGTTTGCCGTAGAAGTGCTCCAGGGCATGGTTGAGTTTCTGGGCAGCGCCGTCGACCGCCTGGTCCAGCGAGGCTGACTTGTGGGTTACGGAAATCGGTTGATGGCCTTTTGGGCGTGCCTCCATCTGGCAGCGTTTGTCATGTGGGCCTGGCTTGTCGCCATTTTCATCGCGAAGGTGAACCTCGATGCGGGTGAGGTCTTCTTCGTAGCGTTCGAGCATGCTTTCTACCGTGCTGCGAACCCATTCGTTCAGCCGGATGTTGCCTTGAATATGGTTGTCGCTATTGACTTGGATTTGCATAGTTCAATCCCTTATTCAGCTAGCTCGCAAGAGAATCGATGGGGCCGTTGCGGCCAATGGAACTCATCGCCTCTTGACTACAAGGTCAGGCACTTGGCGAAACTTTTCAACCCCTTGGCAAAGATAAATATCTTGTAGCAAAAGCCCGGCAGCGGCCGGGCTTTTGCATGCGCTGGATCAGAACGCGACCGAGGTCTGCAGGTATACCGTACGAGGTTCACCCACGTACTTGCCCTTGTTGTTGTCGTCGTAGGAGCGGGTGAAGTACTGGTGGTTGAAGATATTCTTCACCCCGACGGCGACGTTTAGGTTCGACAGTTGCGGTCCGAAATCATAGGCCGCGCGGCTGCTGAACAGCATGTAGCCGGGGATGTGGCCGTTGCTGCCGTCGGCGCTTTCGGCCGAGGTGTTGGCGTTGTCGGCGAACTGGTCGCTCTGGAAGGTGCTGTCCAGGTTCAGCTGCCACGGACCTTCTGTGTAACCGACCCCCAGGGTGCCTTTGTGGCGTGACGAGAACGGCACACGATTACCCTTGTTCGGCCCGTCTTCGCGGATTTTCGCATCCACAAAGGCATAGGTCGCATACACATCGAAGCCGGCCAGCGCCGGGCTCAACCCTTCCAGCGCATACTTGACGCTGGTCTCGATGCCCTGGTGGCGGGTCTCGCCACGGGCGATCACCGAATCGTTGGTCTGGTTGCTTTCGTACTGGTTGTCGAAGTTGATCAGGAACGCGCCGATTTCCGCCTGCAACACGCCGTCGTCATAGCGGGTGCCCAGCTCCCAGGTGCGGGCCTTTTCCGGTTTGACTTCGCCGCTGGTGACGCGGTTGGGCATCTGGCTGTACTGCACGCTGCCGAAGGAGCCTTCGGTGTTGGCGTAGAGGTTCCAGCTCTCGGTCAGGTGATACATGACATTCAACGCCGGCAGGGCGGTGTTGTAGTCACCCTGGTAGCGCTGGCCGCTGAGCTTGTTGCTCTGCTCGGAGTCGATCATCTCGTAGCGGATGCCGGGGGTGATGGTCCACTGGCCGATATCGATGCGGTCTTCGAGGAACAACGCGTGGGCTTCGGTGCTGCCGCGGGTGTCGCGGTCGTTGCGGCTGGCGGTGGTGGGCAACTGGTTGGCGCTGATCGGCTCGCGGTAGCGCAGTTCGTGGCCGGCCTCGCTGATGTAGCGATGGCCGACGCCGACTTCATGCCAGCTCTGGCCGAGGGCGAAACCCTGGGAGAAGCGGGTTTCCAGGCCACGCACCCAGTACTCGCGCGGTGACAGCGAGACGAAGCTGCCCTGGTCCAGGTAGCCGCTGCGCAGGGTCTTGGTGAAGAAGCTGTTGACGCTGAACTGGCGAGCATCTTCCTGGTAGTCGTAACCAAAGTTGAACATCGTCCGGCGGCCCCAGAACTTGTCCTGCAGGCGGGTCGACTGGTACGGGTCGGCATCGTAGTCGGCCACGCTCAGGCCACCGGGCATCTGCGCTTCGCCCTCGTAGTACTGGGCCATGGCGTGCAGGCTGTTGGCTTCGTCGAGCTTGAGCTTGCCCTTGAGGATCAGGTCGTCGATCTGCGTGTCGCTGTGCTCGCGCCAGTCGCCACCGCGGGTGCCGGAGTAGAGCAGGGCGCCGCCCAGGCCGTTGTCGTTGGTGCCACCGGCGAGCAGGTTGGCGCTGGTCTTGAAACCGTCGTGGGTGGAGGAGGGGCTGGTCTGGGTCTGGAAGCCGGCTTTCACCGTCGGCTCGTCCGGTATCGCCCGGGTCACGAAGTTGACGATGCCACCGACGTTCTGCGGGCCATAGCGCACTGCACCGCCGCCACGTACCACGTCCACGGCGTCCATGTTGCCCATGCTGATCGGGGCGAACGACAACTGTGGCTGGCCATAGGGCGCGAAGGGTACCGGAATGCCGTCCATCAGCACCGTGGAGCGCGCCGCCAGGCGTGGGTTGAGACCACGAATGCCGAAGTTCAGCGCCATGTCGTGGCTGCCGGTGCCGTTGTTTTCCGGGGCGTTGACCCCGGGGATGCGGTTGAGCACTTCGCGGGCGGTGGTGGCGCCGGTGCGTTCGAATTCCTCGCGGCGGACCACATCCCGGGCACCGGGGTGTTCAAAGACGTTGTCCTGTTGCGCAGCGCCCAGCCAGTCGCCGACCACGGTCGAGGCGCCCAGCTCGACGGGCGTGCTGGAGGCTGCCAGCGGTTGCAGGCTGAAGGCGTTGTCACCTTCGGCGCGGGCTTGCAGGCCGCTGCCCTGGAGCAGGATGTCGAGCGCTTGTTGCGGGTTGTACTGGCCGTCCAGGCCCGGGCTGTGCATCCCGCTGGTAACCTGGGAGCCGAACGAGATCAGCACGCCGCTTTCCCGGCCGAACTGGTTCAGGGCACTTTCCAGAGACATCGGCGCAATGTGGTAGCTGCGCGTTTGCGCGTCATCGGCGAGGGCAGGAACGGCTGCCAAGGTCAGGCCGGCACCCAGCAGCAAGGCACGCAATGTCTGGGCAAGTGGGCTCGGGGAAAGGGGCATGCAAGGGATCCTTGAGAAGGTCAGGGCAAAGGGTTCTGCCTTCTCTGTCACGCGAGATGAAAAATCGGCTCAGGTGGATTGAAAAAAGTGTCAGGCCCGGGCTTCGACCGTTACCCAGTAGCGGGTAAAGCGCTTGACCCGCACCGGCAACGCCACCTCCAGCAAGTCGAGAATCCGCTCGCTGTCGGCCAGTGGATAACTGCCGGATACCGGCAAGTCGGCCACCTCTGGCGCGCAGTTGAGCTGGCCGCGGCGATAGCGTCCCAGTTCGTCGAGAAAATCGCCCAGGCGCATGTGCGCGGCCACCAGCATGCCGTCGACCCAGGCCCCGGCGTTGCCGTCCAGGGCCTCTCGGGCCTGCCACTGCGGGCCGTTGAAGCGTGCCTGCTGGCCCGCCTCCAGCGGCATGCCGGCAAGGCTGGCGAGGCCCTGGTGGACGGCCACCAGGCTGTGGCTCGGGTACTGGCGAAGGTTGAAGCGACCGCTGCTCAGCTGCAGCTGGCCGAAATCGGTGAGCAGGCGCAGCGGCCGGGCATCGTCGGCCACGGTGAGCTGCAGTTCGCCTTCGAGCAGGCGCACCAGGCGCTGCTGGCCATCGAAACGCACATCGGCGGCGCTGCGGGTGTTGAGCTGCAACTGACTGCCGTCGTCCAGTTGCAGGCGCCGGCGCTCACCCACCGGGCTGCGGTAATCGGCGAGCAGTGCAGGCAGTGCGTTGTGCTGCTGCAGGGCCAGCCCCGTGGCGCCACCGACACCGAGTATCAGCAGGGTCTTGAGTGCCCGTCGCCGGCTGGCCGAATGAGGCGCCTGCAAGGCGGCATGGGCCAGGGGCGAAGACAGCCCGCGCAGGCGCTGGTTGACCCGCTGGATATGCTCCCAGGCCCGGCGATGTTCCTCATGGGCCTGCAACCACTGTTGCAAGGCCTGCTGCTGGCGCGGGTCGAGGGCGCCGCCTTGCTGCTCGATCAGCCAGTAAACCGCCTGTTCGGCGACTTTGGGCGAAAATTCCTGATGCATGCCGTTCACAGGGCGAAGTAGCAGCGCAGGGCTGCCTTGTTCAGGTAGCGCTTGACCGTCGCCAGGGAGATGTTCAACTGCGCGGCGATTTCGCCATAGCTCAGGCCATCGACCTGGGCCAGCAGGAAGGCGCGTTTGACCAGCGGCGCCAGGCCGTCGAGCAGGCGGTCGAGCTCCAGCAGGGTTTCAAAAATGATTGCCCGGTGTTCTTCGGACGGTGCCAGTTCTTCCGGCAACTGCGCCAGGGCCTGGTAGTAGGCGCGCTCCAGGTCCTGGCGGCGGTAGTGGTTGAACAGCACGCGCTTGGCCACGGTGGTGAGGAATGCCCGTGGCTCGTTGAGCACCGGTGTTTCCCGGGCCTGCAGCAAGCGCATGAAGGTGTCCTGGGCCAGGTCCGCGGCATTGTCCGGGCAGCCCAGGCGACGGCGCAGCCAGCCGGTCAACCAGTTGTGATGGGCGTGGTAGAGCCCTTCGAGCGAAGAAGAGGGAGCGCTGGGCACCGTGAACACTCCGGCGCCGGGATGCGCAACAGAATAAGAATTGTTCTCATTATAGTGGAGTCGAAGGCTGCTCGGCAATCAGGCGCTGACTGATGGCACCTGCGCGAGCGTGAGAATGTAAAAAACGTAAATACGCTTTACTCTCATTTGAGAATAAATAGCATTCGCTCCCTGATTGGGTTTACCCAAAATTTACATTTCTCAGGGAGAGGTCCTCGTGTCCCCGCTTTTCGTCAGATCCTGCCTCGCACTCACCATCGGCTCGCTGTACGCCGCCCAGGCCAGCGCTGAAAGCCAGCCGCTGGAACTGGACAACATGGTGGTCACCGCCTCGGGCTTTTCCCAGCAGATCAAGGACGCCCCGGCGTCGATCTCGGTGATTACCCGCGAGCAGATCGAGAACAAGTCCTACCGCGACGTGACCGATGCCCTGCGTGATGTGCCCGGCGTAGTGGTCACCGGCGGCGCCAGCTCCAGCGACATCAGCATCCGTGGCATGGCCTCCAAGTACACGCTGATGCTGGTCGACGGCAAGCGCCAGGACTCCCGGGCGACCCGTCCCAACAGCGATGGCGCCGGTATCGAGCAGGGCTGGATGCCGCCGCTGGAGGCCATCGAGCGCATCGAAGTGGTCCGTGGCCCGATGTCTTCGCTCTATGGCTCCGATGCCATGGGCGGGGTGATCAACATCATCACCCGCAAGGTGACCCCGACCTGGTATGGCGGCGTGCGCAGCGAAGCGACCTTCCAGGACCGCTCCGACTCGGGCGACTACAACAGCACCAGCGCCTTCGTTTCCGGGCCGCTGGTCGAGAACCTGGTCGGCCTGCAGCTCTACGGCCAGCGCTCGCGCCGCGACGAGGACCACATCGTCAACGGCTTCAACGAGCAGAGCACCGACAGCGGCACCGCCAAACTGTCCTTCACCCCTGACGCGCACAACGACATCACCCTGGAGGCGGGCAAGTCCGAGCAGGAGCGCAATGCCCATGTCGGCCGTTCGGCGCGCTCTTCCGACAGCAACAACGATTACGACCGCACCAACTTCGCCATCAGCCATTCCGGCCGCTGGGACAGCATCACCACCGACAGCTACCTGCAGCGCGAGAAGATCGAAAACCCGGGCCGGCGCATGGAGCTGGAGAACACCGTGCTCAACTCCCAGGTGTCGTTCTTCAGCGATTCGCACACCACCACCTTCGGTGGCCAGTACAAGTACGAAGACCTCAGCGACGAGGGCAACCAGCTGGCCTCGGCCTCCAGCGTGAACCAGCTGACGCGCTGGTCCTGGGCCCTGTTCGCCGAAGACGAATGGCGCCTGACCGACACCTTCGCCCTGACCGGCGGCCTGCGCATGGACCGCGACGAAAACTATGGCACCCACTGGTCGCCGCGGTTGTACGGGGTCTACCACCCGACCGCGCACTGGACCGTCAAGGGCGGTGTGTCCAGCGGTTATCGCTCGCCGGACATCCGTGCAGCCGTGGATGACTGGGGGCAGATCACCGGTGGCGGTGGCGATCCGGCGATCATCGTCGGCAACTCCAGCCTCAAACCGGAGAAGAGCCTGAGCCAGGAAGTCGGGGTCATCTGGGACAGCCTGGAGGGCTTCTCCACCGGCATCACCCTGTTCAACACCGACTTCAAGGACAAGATCACCGAACAGCGCCGTTGCACCGACAGCACCGGCACGGCGTCGGGCCAGTGCCAGATCGGCGGCACCTCGTACAAGTTCATCAGCGACCGGGTGAACGTCGACGAGGCGCAGATGCGCGGCATCGAAGCGACCCTGGACTGGGACCTCACCCAGCGCCTGTCGCTGGCCACCAACTACACCTTCACCGACTCCGAGCAGAAGAGCGGCCCACTCAAGGGCAAACCGCTGAACCAGATGCCACGGCACATGTTCAACGCCACCCTGGACTGGCAGAACACCGACCAGCTGGGCAGCTGGGCGCGGGTCAACTACCGCGGCAAGACCTCCGACTACCTGGGCCGGACCACCATGTCCGACGGCACGCCGTCCTACACCTTTGTCGACCTGGGCGGCACCTACAAGGTGACGAAAAACCTGAAGCTGCTGGCCGGTGTCTACAACGTGTTCAACAAGGAAGTGGACTACGAGAACTACCAGACCGTGCTCGATGGCCGTCGCTACACCCTGGGCGTCGACTTCTCGTTCTGATCGAACGCCCGGTGGCTTTGCCTGTGAGAATAAAAATCATTTAGTATTAGCAGTTCTTCACCAGGAATGGATGCCATGAAAAGCAAAGCCGCCGGGATGCCCCTGAGTTATCGACTGGCCGTGACGTCACGCTGCCTGGCCGCCGTGTTCGGCGGTTACCTGCTGGCGGCCATGGCCAGTGTCTGCATCACCTTGCTGGCACCGATGCCCAAGGCCGAGGCGGTGCTCAGCGGGATGATGCTGTCGTTCCTCTTCTACCTGGTGGCCTTCCTCTGGTGCTTCGCCAGTCGCAGTGCCTGGCAGGCCTGGCTGGGCGTACTGCTGCCGAGCCTGGTACTGGGGGCGATCAATGGCCTGGCCTACTGGATGAAAAACTGATGAAAGAAGGCTTTCGCCAGGCCATGGCCTGGCTGCACACCTGGACCGGCCTGATTTTCGGCTGGTTGCTGTTCGCGATTTTCCTCACCGGGACAATGTCCTATTTCAAGGAGGAGATCAGTCACTGGACCCAGCCCGAAGTGCCGGTGCGGGCGCTGGACCCCGAAGCCAGTCTGGCGCTGGCCCAGTCCTACCTGCAGGAACACGCCGCCGGTGCCGGCAGCTGGTTCATCCGCCTGCCTGATGCCCGCGAGCCGGGCTTGAGTGTCGGCTGGCGTGCGGCCAATGCCGGGCGCCGCGACTTCATCGACAAGACCCTCGACCCGGCCACCGGTGCCGAGTTGCAGCCCCGCGAGACCCGCGGCGGCAACTTCTTCTATCGCTTCCATTTCCAGCTGGAGATGCCGCATCCCTGGGGCCGCTGGTTGTCGACCTTTGCCGCCTTCATCATGCTGCTGGGGCTGGTGACCGGCATCATTACCCACAAGAAGATCTTCAAGGAGTTCTTCACTTTCCGTCCGGGCAAGGGCCAGCGCTCCTGGCTCGATGGCCATAACGCCATCGGCGTGCTGGTGCTGCCGTTCCACCTGATGATCAGCTACAGCAGCCTGGTGATCTTCATGTCCATGGTCATGCCGGCGAGCATCATCGCCAGCTACGGCGACAACAGCCGCGGTTTTTTCAATGACCTGTTCGGTGCCCCTGAGAACGTCAAGGTGGCCGGCGTCGCCGCGCCGCTGTTGCCGTTGCCGACGCTGTACCAGAAGGTTCTGGAGCAGGCGCCGGGCACTCGCCTGGGCTGGATCGAGGTGCAGAACCCCGGTGACCAGAACGCCCGCGTGCGCTTTACCCGCCATGCCGGCGAGCGCATCGCCTACCAGCGCGGTGGTGGCTGGATCTACGATGGCGTCAGCGGCACGCTGCAGGGCGACAGCAAGCTCGAAGCCACTGCGGTGGTGATTTCCGGGGGCATGTACGGCCTGCACATGGGCGTATTTGCCGGACCCTGGCTGCGCTGGCTGTACTTCTTCTTCGGCCTGGCGGGTACCGCGGTGATCGGCACCGGCCTGGTGCTGTGGCTGGGCAAGCGCCAGCTCAAGCATGCCAAGAGCGGCATCCAGCCCTTCGAACTGCGCCTGGTGGAGGTGCTGAACATCGCCAGCATGAGCGGTTTGCTGATCGGCGTGGCGGCGTTCTTCTGGGCCAACCGCTTGCTGCCGTTGGGGCTCGACGGACGGGCTGGCTGGGAGATCAACAGCTTCTTCCTGCTCTGGGCACTTTCGCTGCTGCACGCCATGCTGCGTCCGGGGCGGCGCGCCTGGGCCGAGCAACTGGGGCTGGCGGCACTGCTGTGGGCCGGCCTGCCGTTGCTCAATCAACTGACCACCGACGCTGGCCTGCTGCAGTCGATTCCTGCGGGTGACTGGGCCATGGCCGGTTTCGACCTGACGGCGCTGGGCTGTGGCCTGTTCCTGGCCTGGGGCGCGGGCAAGATGTGGCGTGCACCGGTGGTGGCGCCCAAACGGGCACCCAAGGCGGCCAGAACGGTGAGCGCCAACCTGATCGAAAGCGAGGTGAACTGATGCTGGCCGTTGCCCTGTTCGGTTTTGCCGGCTTCGCCAGCCTGTGCCTGGCCATGGAAAAACACTACAAGGAACTGCTCGGCGCCACGCCCGCCGCTTCGCGCTTGCGTGGCTTGCGCATCGGCGGCTGGCTGTTGCTGGTGCTGGCCTTGTGGCTGGCGGTGCACAACAGCGGCTGGGCCATGGGCCTGGTCGAACTGTTTGCGGTGCTGATGGCGGGCGTGACGCTCTGGGTGTTCCTGCTGCCCTACCGGCCGAAACTGCTGCTGGGGCTGCTGGGTATCAGCCTGGTGCTGGGGCCGGTATTGGCCGTGCTGCCAGGGTAGGGGCTGCCCGTTCTAGCCCCTGAACGCCGCCCGGTACTCGCCGGGCGTTGCCCCCAGTGCCTGGCGGAAGCGATTGCTGAAGTGGCTGGCGCTGGCAAAACCGCACAGCAGGGCGACCTGGCCCAGCGGCAGCTCGCCAAAACGCAGCAACTGACGTGCCTTGGCCAGGCGCCGGGCCAGCAGGTACTGGTGCGGCGGCAGGCCGAAGCTTTCACGGAACATCCGCGCGAAGTGGTATTCGGACAGGTTGCACAAGGCCGCCAGTTCACCCAGGCTCAGCGGCTGCTCGATGTGCTGCTCGACATAGTCGGCCAGCAGCCGGCGCTGGTGCGGCGCCAGCCCGCCCTTCAGGCGCAGGCCCTGGCGCAGGCCGACCTGGTGCAGCAAGGCATGGTCGACCAGCTCATGGGCCAGGCTGCTGGTGAGCAGGCGTTCACCCGGTTCCTCCCAGTTCAGGGCGATCAACTGACGAAAGCGCGCGGTCTGCCCGGCATCGTCGAGAAAGGTGTTTTCCTGCAATTGCAGGGCCCGGGGCTCGCGGTCCAGCAGGCGGATGCATTCCAGGGCGAACTGCTCCTGGGTGATGTACAGGTGCACCAGGCGGATCGAGCCGTTGATCACCCAGTTCGACTCGTGACCGGCCGGCAGGACGCACAACTTGCCCGGCGCGCCCTTGGCCGACGGCCGGTCACGGCGGAAGGTGCCGGTACCGCCGGCGATGTAGCAGGACAGGGTGTGATGACTCGGTGCGTGGTAATCGCGGGCGTCGTCGCGGTTGTTCCACAAGGCTGCAACCATGCCGTCACCCAGTTGCGCGCTGTGTTCCAGGCGGGTGTTGGGCGAATCGTGCATGGCTTGAAAGACTTGCAGCTGGTTCAGGGGAATCATCGCTTTCTCCTCTGCTGCCATCCTACCCGTGTCGGCCCTGGCTGACAGCGGGTCGTGCGGGAAAAGCGCAAGTTTGTGCAAGCGCGCTGCGCAGGTCCGGGCGGACACTGGCCTCCAGTTAGAGGAGTGCTGCCATGAACCTGTCGTTGTACCTGCTCACCGTCCTGATCTGGGGCACCACCTGGATTGCCTTGAAGTGGCAACTGGGCGTGGTTGCCATCCCTGTTTCGATTGTCTATCGCTTTGCCCTGGCGGCGCTGGTGCTGTTCGCCATCCTGTTGCTCAGTCGGCGCCTGCAGCCGATGAACCGGCGGGGGCACGGCGTCTGCCTGGCCCAGGGCTTGTGCCTGTTCTGCGTAAACTTCATGTGCTTCCTGACCGCCAGCCAGTGGATCCCCAGCGGCCTGATCGCCGTGGTGTTTTCCACCGCCACGCTGTGGAACGCGCTCAATGCGCGGATCTTCTTCGGCCAGAAGATCGCCAGCAATGTGCTGGCCGGTGGCGGCCTGGGGCTCGTCGGCCTGGGGCTGCTGTTCTGGCCTGAGCTGTCCGGGCATGCGGCCAGCCCGCAGACCTTGATGGGACTGGCCCTGGCCTTGCTGGGCACCTTGTGCTTCTCCGCCGGCAACATGCTGTCCACCCTGCAGCAGAAGGCCGGGCTGCGACCGATGACCACCAACGCCTGGGGCATGCTCTATGGCGCGACGATGCTTGGACTGTATTGTCTGTTCAGCGGCATCCCCTTCGCGATGGAGTGGAACACACGCTACATCGGCTCGTTGCTGTACCTGGTGATCCCGGGATCGGTGATCGGCTTTACCGCCTACCTGACCCTGGTCGGGCGCATGGGGCCGGAACGGGCGGCGTACTGCACGGTGCTGTTCCCGCTGGTGGCGTTGAATGTCTCGGCCTTCTACGAGGGTTATCAGTGGACGGCGCCGGCCTTGCTGGGGCTGGTGCTGGTGATGCTGGGCAACGTGCTGGTGTTTCGCCGCCGGCAAGCTGCGGCCGCCAAGCCTTCGAGCGTTCAGGCCAAACCGGTCGCCGGATAGGTTCCCCGGCACGGCGTGCGCAGTGCCGTGCGCTGGCTAGACTAGGCCAGTGAATGCACGCTGCGGGGAACGGCCATGTTGTCATCAGCACTGTGGAGCAGGCACCTGACCCATCGTGAGGTCCAGGTGTTCTGCCTGCTCGCGATCGGCCTGCACCTGTTGCCGCTGCTGCTGGCCGATTACACCTACATGGATGATGTCTGGCGAACCCAGGTGGCCAGCGACAGCTGGACAGGCGAGGGCAGGGTGCTCACCGGCTGGCTCTATGCGGTCCTGAGTTTTGGCCCGGGGGCACCGAACCTGTTCCCGCTGCCATTGCTGCTGGCTGCGGTCGCCAGCGCCCTGGTCCTGGCGCGGCTGGTGCAGCACTACTTCGTCGCACCGGATGCCAGTGCCGTGCTGGTGGTCCTGCCCTTGTGGTACAACCCGTTCTTTCTGCAAAACCTCTCGTATCAGTTTGACGGGCCAACCATGGCCTTGTCCCTGGCAGCCAGCGTGCTGGCGATCACCTTCGATCCGGAGCGTCGCCGCTACCTGATCTACGGCGCGGTGTGGGTGGCGATTGCTGCCAGCTTCTACCAGGTCAGCCTCAACCTGTTTGCCGGGCTCTGTTGTGTCGAAGTGCTGCGCCAGGTGGTGCAGGGGGCGGACTTTCGACAAGTCCTGATGCATGCCCTCGGGCGCCTCGGCCAGCTGCTCGGTGGTTGCCTGCTCTATTACCTCAGTGCATTCCAGTTGATGACATCGCTGCGCCAGTCACTGCTGGCGTTCGATGGGCAATGGCCGGGTATGGTCCTGCAACGACTGCAACTGATCGCAGAGCATCTTGGGTTGTTGTTCACGCCGGGCACGACCTGGTTCATGTTCGGTTTGCTGGCACTGGCGCTACTCGGGGTCGTCCTGGCCGCTGCCCGGTTACTGCGCGGCGAGGGCAGTGTCCTGGCACGGCTGGGTCTGCTGCTGGCGCTACTGTTGCCGGTGCCGATGGTGGTGTTGCTGGTACCGGGGCTCACCCTGCTGTTCGCCGACTTCAATGATGGTGCCCGGACCTTGATGGGCCTGGGGACGGTGATGGTGCTGGTGTTGTGGCTCGCCCATCGACTGCTGACCGCGCTGCACCTGCGCCTGGGCTGGCTGTTGCTGATTCCGCTGTTGTGCATGTTGTCGTTTGCCTATGCCTATGGGCGTGTGCTGCTGGTCGAGAAGGAGTTGCAACAGGCCATCAGTTTTTCCCTGGCCCACGACATCAGCTCACGACCGGACCTGGCTTCGGCCCGGCGCTACTACGTGCTGGACATCGACTCCAGCGGCCAGTGGCTGCCGGCCGCCAGCGGTTCTGTGCGCGCCATGCCGGCCCTGAAGTACGTGCTCAATATCAACTTCCTGCTGCTGCCGGAGATGATGCCGAGGCTCGGGCTGAGCAACTTCGGCTCCCATGTCCCCCTGGGACGTCGGCAGGTGCTGGCACGGAGCCCGCAACCCCGGGTGGACAACAAGTTCTACGCCATCCACCTGGTCGGTGATGTCGGCTATGTGCTGATGAAGACGCCCCGCGATCCTGAGAGCTACCGGTGGTGAACCTGCAGCGCTTCGCCCGCTACGGGCTGGTCGGCATCGGCAATACGCTGGTGCACTGGCTGGTGTTTTTCATCCTGCACCTGCCGTTGGGCCTGTCCCAGGCGCTGAGCAACCTGCTGGCTTTCACCGTGGCCGCCACGCTGTCCTACTTCCTTAACGCCCGATTTACCTTCGGGACCCGTCCGGGCGGTTGGCGCTACTTGCTGTTCCTGCTCGGCATGGGCTGTCTCAGCCTGTTGCTGGGGGCCATTTCCGACCGGGCGCACCTGTCGCCCTGGTTGACCCTGGTGACCTTTTCCGCCATCAGCCTGATAGTGGGTTACGGCTTTTCATCCAATGTAGTCTTCAGGCGCAGGACACCATGAACATCTCCCTGATCGTGCCGGTGTACAACGAACAAGCCACGATCGAGCGCTTTTACCGAGCGGTACGCGACGAGCCGTCGCTGCAAGGGATGAAGGTAGAGATCCTGTTCGTCAACGATGGCAGCAGCGATGCCACCGAGGCGATCTGCGCACAGCTGGCGGCAGGCGACGAGTGGGTCACGGTGATCAACTTCTCACGCAACTTCGGCAAGGAGTCGGCCTTGTTCGCCGGCCTTGAGTATGCCGATGGCGATGCCGTGGTGCCCATCGACGTCGACCTGCAGGACCCGGTCGACGTCATCGCCAGGCTGGTGCGGCGCTGGCAGGAGGGGGCCGACGTGGTCCTGGCCAAGCGTCGCGACCGCTCCGCCGATACCCGCTTCAAGCGCTGGAGTGCAAGGATCTACTACTGGCTGCACAACCGGATCGCCTCGACGCCTATCGAAGAGGACGTCGGTGACTTTCGCCTGCTCGATCGCAAGGTCGTGACCGCGATCCGCCAGTTGCCGGAGCAGCAGCTGTTCATGAAAGGCGTGTTGTCGTGGGTGGGGTTTCATACCGAGATCGTTGAATACGATCGCGCGCCGCGGCTGGCCGGAGCGAGCAAGTTCAGCCTCTGGAGCCTGTGGAACCTGGCGCTCGATGGCATTACCTCGTTCAGCACCGTGCCGTTGCGGTTGTGGACCTACATCGGCGGCGGGGTGTCGCTGTTCGCCCTGGGATTTGCCCTGTACATGGTGGTCGACAAGCTGCTGTTCGGCACCGATGTGCCGGGGTATCCGTCACTGATGAGCGCGATCCTGTTCCTGGGCGGGGTGCAGTTGATCGGCATCGGCATTCTGGGCGAGTACATCGGACGCATCTACCAGGAGACCAAGCACCGGCCGCGGTATGTGATCCGCAAGGTGCTGGGTAGACGGCGCAGGCCGAGGTGATCTTGTTGGCGACCGCTGTGCGGTCGATCGCAGGCTGCGCCAGCTCCCACAAGGTCCGGTGCAAGATGAACCCATGTGGGAGCTGGCGAAGCCTGCGATGGCGAGGGTGGGGTTACTTCCAGACTTGAGGATTGACCAGGTCCCGTGGCCGCTCACCCAGCAGGGCACTGCGCAGGTTGTCGATGGCGCGGTTGGCCATGGCTTCGCGGGTTTCGGCGGTGGCCGAGCCGACATGGGGCAGGGTCAGGGCGTTGGGCAGCTGGAACAGCGGCGATTCGGTCAGCGGTTCTTTCTCGTACACATCCAGGCCGGCACCGCGAATGGTGCCCTGCTGCAGGGCCTGCACCAACGCCGCTTCATCGACCACCGGCCCGCGCGAGACGTTGATCAGGAACGCACTGGATTTCATCAGTTGCAGCTCGCGGCTGCCGATCAGGTGCCGGGTGTCGGCACCCAGCGGCACCACCAGGCAGACGAAATCGGCTTCGGCCAGCAGTTGATCAAGGCTGCGGAACTGGGCGCCGAGCTCCTGCTCCAGCGCCAGCTTGCGCGAGTTGCCGCTGTAGATGATCGGCATGTTGAAGCCGAACCGGCCACGCCGGGCAATTGCCGCACCGATGTTGCCCAGGCCGACGACGCCTAAGGTCTTGCCATGCACGTCGCTGCCGAACTGCGCCGGGCCGACGGTGGCCTGCCATTGCCCGGCCTTGGTCCAGGCGTCGAGCTCGGCGACCCGGCGGGCGCTGCCCATGATCAGGGCAAAGCCCAGGTCTGCGGTGCTTTCGGTCAGCACGTCGGGGGTGTTGGTCAGGGCAATGCCGCGCTCGTTGAAGTAGTTCAGGTCGTAGTTGTCATAGCCGACCGAAACACTGGCAACCACCTCAAGCTTGCCAGCGTGCTCCAGCTGCGCCTGGCCCAGCTTGCGGCCCACGCCGATCAGGCCATGGGCCTCGGGCAGGGCTTCGTTGAACTGGGCACTGATATCGCCGAGCTTGGGGTTCGGCACTATGACGTTGAAGTCTTGCTGCAAGCGTTCGACCATCGCCGGGGTGATGCGGCTGAAGGCAAGGACGGTCTTTTTCATCGGCGAAATCCTGCGGGCGGGGGACAATGGGTAGCACGCTATCATTCTCCGCCGCCGCTGTGCAGCAAGATTTCAGTTGGCGATCCGCAATTCGTGGGTCTTGAGGTCCGCTTCGTGGGCCGCGAGGATTTCCGGCAAGGAGTTGCGCAGGTATTCGACCCAGGTCTTGATCTTGGCATCCAGGTACTGGCGCGACGGGTAGATCGCGTACAGGTTCAGCTCCTGCAGGCGGTACTCGGGCATCACCCGCACCAGCGAGCCGTCACGCAGGCCGTCGATGGCCGAGTAGATCGGCAGCACGCCGACCCCCATGCCGCTGCGGATCGCGGTTTTCATCGCGTCGGCCGAGTTCACCTGGAACGGCGCCTGGGTGATGTTCACCACTTCCTGGCCTTCCGGACCGTCGAACAGCCATTTTTCCAGCGGGATCACCGGGCTGACCATGCGCAGGCAGGCATGGCCCAGCAGGTCGCTGGGCTTCTGGGCGATGCCGTGGCGTTTCACATAGTCGGGCGAGGCGCAGACGATGCTGTAGGTGATGCCCAGGCGCTGGGACACGAAGCCCGAGTCCGGCAGCTCGCTGGCCAGTACGATGGACACGTCGTAGCCTTCGTCGAGCAGGTCCGGCACGCGGTTGGCCATGGTCAGGTCGAAGGTCACGTCCGGATGGGTTTCACGGTAACGGGCGATGGCGTCGATGACGAAATGCTGGCCGACGCCGGTCATCGAATGCACCTTCAACTGCCCGGCAGGGCGGGCGTGGGCGTCGCTGGCTTCGGCTTCGGCTTCCTCGACATAGGTGAGGATCTGTTCGCAACGCATCAGGTAGCGTTTGCCGGCTTCGGTCAGGGCAATGCGCCGGGTGGTGCGGTTGAGCAGGCGGGTTTGCAGATGCGCTTCAAGATTGGAGACCGCCCGCGAGACGTTGGCGGTGGTCGTATCCAGCTGCACGGCCGCGGCAGTAAAACTGCCGACTTGCGCCACGCAACTAAAAGCACGCATGTTTTGCAGGGTGTCCATGGGTCGCTCTCAAAGTAGACGACAAATTGTGACATGAAGTTACGGTGTCGGTCTTCAGACTAAAGCCGGATTATCGCCGTTTTCGTAACAAAGATTCGCAGTAATACACGCTTATCGCCAGTGCGGCCGCCCCCTAGAATTGCCATCTCCAAGCGTCATCCACCTTCTACGTCGGGAATTCGCAGCTGTGCCGCGTCGCATCATCAGAGCGCTGAATGCGCTCAGTGTCTGTGCCCTTAGCTTGACCTTGAGCGGCTGTATCGGAACCTGG
>Ga0247821_10000531_pt1 | contig 21179 bp, 16 predicted proteins | sample 13C_Glycerol_Day_FD_192481 | JGI IMG/M metagenome (GOLD analysis project Ga0247821, IMG submission 192481) | Soil microbial communities from agricultural site in Penn Yan, New York, United States - 13C_Glycerol_Day14 | ecosystem: Environmental > Terrestrial > Soil > Agricultural land | place... | reverse complement strand
AACTCGTTCGGCGTCGCGGTGATCGGAAACTTCGAGCAGACCGCACCGCCGGCGGCGATGCTGGAGTCCACGGCGCGCGTGATCGCCTGGAAGCTGGACGCCAACTACCGCTCGCCGCTGGCCACCGTGGTGCTCGACGGAAATCGTCTGCACACGGTTTCCGGGCACCGCGACACGAAGCCCACCGCGTGTCCGGGAACCCAGCTGTACAAGCAGCTCGGCTGGCTGAAGCAGCGCGTGAACACCTTGATGGGCGGGAGTTTCACGACACCGATCTATGTGTTCGCACGGAAACTCGGTTTCCGAAACATTGGACAGCCGTTCTGGGGCGAGCATCCGACACGGACCGGGCGGGCGGCCTACTTCGGCACTCGCGACGTCTTCTACTCCGTTGCCACCGGCCCGCATTCCACCGCGGGCGCCTTCCGGACCCGCTTCCGGCGGCTCGGGGCCGGGAGCGCGCGGATCGGGCTGCCGATCACCGAGGCGTACCAGGTCGCGGGCGGGGCGCGGCAGAAGTTCCAGCGCGGGTGGCTCGTCTGGGACCGGCGTGACCGGCAGGTTCAGCTCGTCTACGGGAGAGTGTCGTGAGGAAACGTGTGATCGCGGCTGTCGTTCTGTCGTCCACGGTGATCAGCGCGACCGCGCAGGCGCGCGAGGTCGTGCCGGAGGCGGCGCCGGACACGACCATCATGGGTCGCGGCTTCGGGCACGGTCGTGGGCTGTCGCAGTACGGCGCGCAGGGCGCCGCGCTGGCCGGGAAGTCGGCACGGCAGATCCTCGACTTCTACTACCCCGGAACGACCACCGGGAAGGCGACCGGCAGCATCCGGGTCCGGATCAGCGCCGACACCACCGACGGGGTCCGGGTCGGCGCGGTCAACGGGCTGGCGGTCCGCTCGCTGGCCACCGGCAAGGTCTATCCGTTGCCGAGAGCATCGACACGGAACCAGTGGTCGATCGACCCGAACGGCGAGCACGGCACGAAACTCAGTTCGTACGACGCGAAGACCCGGAAATGGACGCTCTACAAGACGTTTTCCGGGATGGCGCAGTTCGAGGGGGCCGCCGTGATCGGGCTGGTGCTGCCGAGCGGCGCCGTCCGCCGGTACCGTGGCGCGCTCCGGGCGATCGACGTGTCCGGGACACATCTGGACACGGTCAACGTGCTGCCGCTCGAGCACTACCTGCGCGGCGTCGTACCGCGGGAGTCGGTCTCGAGCTGGCGGCCGGCCGCGCTGCAGGCGCAGTCGGTTGCCGCGCGCACCTATTCGGCCTTCCATCGTGCCCGGGCGGCGCGGAAAGCGTACGACTTGTGCGACACCACGTCGTGCCAGGTGTACGGCGGGTACGACTCGGAGGAGACGTCGACGAACACCGCGATCGCGGCGACCGCGGGCCAGGTCCGGCTGTACCAGGGCAAGCCGATCATCGCGGAGTTCTCCTCGTCGAACGGCGGCGCGACGGCGGCGGGCGACGCGCCGTACCAGGTGACGAAGGTGGACGGCTGGGACGCGTACCCGAAGAACGGGAACCCGAACGTGTCCTGGACCGTGACCCGGACGGCGGCCGAGCTGCAGGCGGTCTTCGACGTCGGCGCGATCCGCTACGTCCGGGTCCTGAAACGGACCGGCGTCGGCCCGGGCGGCGGGCGGGCACTCACCGTCGAGGCCGCCGGATCGCGCGGAAAACGTGTTCTCACCGCCGACCAGGTCCGGATCCGGCTCCACCTGCGGTCCGCGTGGATCAGTTTCCCGGCTCGCACTTCTTGATATACCAACTGCTGGCTCCGTCCCGAGGCGGCTGAGGCATTGACGAGGCAGCGATGCGCCGGTTAGAACATGACATCGCTGTCAATCACCGCCCAAGAGGAGCAGGTCGATGCGCAGGAAAATTGGTATATCAACTCGTCTGGCCGCTGGAGTGCTCGCGGTCGCGGTCCTCGGATCGCTGAACATGACCACGGCCAGTGCCGGTGAGTCGGCCGGGACCGACCCGACCGCGGCCGCCCGGGCGCGCGCGTCGTACGACGCGATCAACACCTACTTCGACGCCGGGAAGGGGCTGCTGCTCGAGGACTACCCCCGGACCGGGTCGAACCCGTACTCGTACGTCTGGCCGTACTCGCAGGCGGCGATCGCGGCCGAGAACCTCGCGGGTGTGCCGGGTGCGGGCCGCGCTGGTGCCGCGGAGGCCGACCGGCGACTCGCGGCGTACGAGTTCTACTGGAATGCCGGCACGACGCCGACCGGCTACGACTCCTACGTCCGGCCGCCGAACGGTCAGGGCGGGGACAAGTTCTACGACGACAACGAGTGGATCGGGCTGAACCTGATCCAGCGGTTCAAGCGGACTGGTGACCGCGCTGCGCTCGCTCGTGCCAAGGAGATCTTCGCACTCGTCGTGCACGGCTGGGACACCGACCCGGCGCATCCGTGCGCGGGCGGCGTGTACTGGACCCAGGCGCCGTGGAGCCAGGACCGCAACACGGTGTCGAACGGTCCGGGCGCCGAGCTCGGGGCGCACCTGTACCTGCTGACCCGGGACAAGTCGTACCTGACCTGGGCGCAGCAGATGTACCAGTGGGCGCAGACCTGCATGCTCGCGCCGAACGGGCTGTACTGGGACCACATCGACCTGGCCGGCACCATCGAGAAGACGCAGTGGAGCTACAACCAGGGCGTGATGCTCGGCGCCGGCGTCCTGTTGTTCAAGGCAACGGGTGACGCCCGCTACCTGCGCGACGCGAAGTCGGTCGCGAACGCGTCACTGGCGTTCTACAACACGCCGGAGATCCTCGCCAAGAACGGCGCCGCGTTCAACTCGATCTGGTTCAAGAACCTGCTGATCCTCGACTCGGTCGCGCCGGATCCCCGCTACCGCGAGGCGATGCAGTCCTACGCCGACTACAACTGGAACACCACCCGGGACCCCGCCACGAACCTCTACAAGTTCCACGACGGCTCGGTGGAACTCCTGCAGCAGTCGGGCATCACACAGATCCACGCCCTGCTGGCCTGGCCCCGCTCGCAGTACCACCTGCTCGCCTGACCCCGAGCTCTCGCACAAAAGCCGCGCCGCCCGCCCCCGGAACCGGGGACGGGCGGCGCGGTTGTCTCTTCTCAGGCTGCTGTCGTGGCCGACTTGATGTCGACCGGCGTGACCGGAGTGCCGTCCTGCGGGCCGTTCTGCGGGATGACACCGGCCTGGGCGACCTTGTCGATCAGCTTCAGGCTCGCCTCGTCGATCGTCCCGAACGCCGTGTACTGCGGGGTCAGGCCCGACGCGTCGCCGTACACGATGAAGAACTGGCTGCCGTTCGTGTTGGCGCCCGAGTTCGCCATCGCGAGGATGCCGCGACCGTACTTCAGCGTCGGGTAGACCTCGTCCGCGAAGCTGTACCCGGGGCCGCCCGAGCCGGTTCCGGTCGGGTCGCCGCACTGCAGCACCTGCAGGCCCTCGCCGACGGTGAGCCGATGACACTTGGTGTTGTCGAAGTACTTCTGCCCGACCAGGCTGAGGAAGTTCTTCACGGTGCACGGCGCCAGCGCGCTGTCCAGCGTCAGCTGCAGGTCGCCGATCGAGGTGTTCAGGCTGACCTTCGACGTACCCGATGCCTTGGTCTTGCCGTCGGCCGGCGGATCGACCTTCTTCGCGGCCGCCTCGCCGGTCTTCTTGTACGCGCAGCTCACCTCGGCCGGGAGCGGAGTCTCCCGCTTGGGCGCCGCCGCCATCGCAGTCGGGATGCTGGCCGGCTTGTTCTCCGGGGCGACCGAGGGCGTCGCGGCCGGCTCGTCGTCACCGCCCACCCCGAACACCACGAAGACCCCCACGAGGACCACGACCACCACTGCGATCGCGGACACGGTGATCCCCAGATTCCGCCGCTGCCGCCGCCGCTCGGCCTCCCGCTCGGCCTGCCGCCGAGCCTTCCGCGCCGCCAGCTGCTGCTCATGGGTCTTCTTGGACATGCAGTAAGCCTCCTCACCGAAACGCCTGGAGGGAACCTACAGCGAAAACCTGAGAACTGTCTGTACGCGTCAGGCGCGGGTGGGGGAGCCGGCGCCCCAGACGAAGCAGAATTCGTTGCCCTCGGGGTCCCGCATGACTCGCCAGAGGTCGCCGTCATAGATGTCGTCGGCGAGGGTGGCGCCGAGGCGGAGGGCGTTGGCGACCGCCTGGTCCTTGCGGTCGGGCGGGACGTACAGGTCGAGGTGCACGCGGTTCTTGCGGACCTGCTTGCCTTCGGGGACCTGGGCGAAGTCCAGGCGCACCCGGCCGCCGTGCAGTTCGGTGACGCCGTGCTGGTCAGGGCGCAGCTCGCCGCCGAGCAGCGCCTGCCAGAACTGCCCGAGCCCGTCCGGATCCTCGCAGTCGAACGCGACCGCGTCGATCACCGGCACCGGCTCGGGCGCCGCCCCCGCCTCCGGCACGGGTCAGTCCTTGATCTCGCAGATGGCCGCGCCGGCGGTGACGGTGGCGCCGACCTCGGCGGTGAGGCCGGTGACGGTGCCGGACTTGTGGGCGTTCAGCGGCTGCTCCATCTTCATCGCCTCGAGCACGACGATCAGGTCGCCCTCGGCGACCGTGGCGCCTTCCTCGACGGCGATCTTGACGATCGTGCCCTGCATCGGCGACGTCAGCGAGTCGCCGGAGGCGGCCGAGTTCTTCGTACCGCCCGCGCGTCGCGCCGGCTTCTTCTTCGACCCGGCAGCGGCCGTGGTCGCGCCGAGCGCACCGAGCCCGGCGGGGAGGACGACCTCGAGCCGCTTGCCGCCGACCTCGACGGTCACCTTCTCGCGCTCGGCGTCGGTCGGCGCCTCGGCGGTCGGGCCCTCGTACGGCGTGAGCTGGTTGTCGTACTCGGTCTCGATCCACCGGGTGTGGACCGTGAACCCGTCGGTGCCGACGAACGCCGGGTCGGACACGACCGACGCATGGAACGGGATCACGGTCGGCATGCCCTCGACGACGAACTCACGCAGCGCACGCCGCGACCGCTCCAGCGCCTGCGTGCGGTCCCGCCCGGTGACGATCAGCTTCGCGACCAGCGAGTCGAACGCGCCCGGCACCGTCTCGCCCTGGTCGTACCCGCCGTCGAGGCGCACACCCGGACCGGACGGCGCGTGCCACCGGGTCAGCGTCCCGGGAGCGGGCAGGAACCCGCGCCCGCCGTCCTCGGCGTTGATCCGGAACTCGATCGAGTGGCCGGAGACTTCCGGGTCGTCGTACCCGAGCTCCTCGCCCTGGGCGATCCGGAACATCTCGCGGACCAGGTCCAGGCCGGTGACCTCCTCGGAGACCGGGTGCTCGACCTGCAGCCGGGTGTTCACCTCGAGGAACGAGATCATCCCGTCCTGCCCGACCAGGAACTCGCACGTCCCGGCGCCGACGTACCCGGCCTCGCGGAGGATCTTCTTCGACGACGAGTACAGGATCTCCAGTTGCTCGTCGGACAGGAACGGCGCCGGGGCCTCCTCGACTAGCTTCTGGTAGCGGCGCTGCAGCGAACAGTCCCGTGTCGACACCACGACAACGTTGCCGTGGGCATCGGCCAGGCACTGGGTCTCGACGTGCCGCGGCTTGTCCAGGTACCGCTCGACGAAGCACTCGCCGCGACCGAACGCGCTGACCGCCTCGCGCGTCGCCGACTCGAACAGCTCGGGGACCTCGTCCAGCGTCCGCGCGACCTTCATGCCGCGCCCGCCGCCGCCGTACGCCGCCTTGATCGCGATCGGCAGACCGTACTGCTCCGCGAACGCGACGACCTCGGAGGCGTCCGCGACCGGATCCGGTGTCCCCGGGACCTGCGGCGCGCCGACCTTCTCCGCGATGTGCCGCGCCTTGACCTTGTCGCCCAGCGAGTCGATCGCCGACGGCGGCGGCCCGATCCAGATCAGGCCGGCGTCGATCACGGCCTGCGCGAACTCGGCGTTCTCGGCCAGGAACCCGTAGCCCGGGTGCACGGCGTCGGCGCCCGACCGGGCGGCCACGTCGAGGATCTTCGCGATGTTCAGGTAGGAGTCGGCCGGTGTCGACCCGTCCAGCGCGTACGCCTCGTCGGCGAGCCGGACGAACAGCGCGTCGCGGTCCTGGTCGGCGTACAGGGCGACACTGCTCAGCCCCGCGTCGGCGGCGGCCCGGACGACCCGGACGGCGATCTCGCCCCGGTTGGCGACCAGCACCTTGGTGATCTGCTTGCTGTCGGTCACAGGTGACTCCCTTCGGTGGCCCGAGTCTAGGGTCAAGCGGCCGTCCTGGGGGCAGGGTGTTGCTCACACCACGATCACAGTGCGGCGGGTTGTTTCTCGAAGAAGGTCTCCAGCACCACGATTGTCTGGGTGCTGGTCACCCCGTCCACTTGATGGAGGGCGCGCAGGGTCGCCTGGAGGTCCTCGGTGGTCGCCGTGCGGACCTTCACCAGCACCGACGCGGGACCGGCGATGATGTGCGCCTCCTCGACGGCGGGGATCGACCGCAATGCCTGCAGTGTCGGCTCGTCGCCCATCCAGGCGCCGGCGTCGAGGAGGACGAACGCCAGCACGCCGAGCCCGACCGCGGCCGGGTCGACGTCGACCGTCGTCCGCCGGATCACACCGGCCGCCTTGAGTTTCCGGACCCGTTCGTGGGCGGAGCCGGCCGAGAGCCCGACCGCCTGGCCGAGTGCGGCGTAGGACTGGCCGGCGTCGTCCTGCAACGCGGCGAGTAGGCCGCGATCCACATCATCTATTGTCATGTCCGTCACAAACCAAATCTCGTTCTATCTGAATTGTCCGCAACAGGATAGCGTTCGGTTCATGACGATCACGATCAACGCCGCGCCGCGGCGGCTGCGGGCCGACCTGGTGGTGCTCGACGACCGTTTCCGCGCGATCGCCGGCGACGAGTACCTCGAATGCTTGTACGACGGCGGCCGCTGGCTCGAGGGACCGGCGTACTCGCCGGCCTGGCGCTGCCTGGTGTTCAGCGACATCCCGAACGACCGGATGCTCCGCTGGGACGAGAGCTCCGGTCACGTCAGCGTGTTCCGCGAGCCGTCCGGCTACGTCAACGGCAACACGATCGACCGCGCCGGCCGCCTGATCAGCTGCTCGCAGGGCGACCGCCAGGTCGTACGGACCGAGCACGACGGCCGCCGTACCGTGCTCGCCGCACACTTCGAGGGCCGCAGACTCAACAGCCCGAACGACGTGGTCGAACGCAGCGACGGCTCGATCTGGTTCACCGACCCGCCGTACGGGATCACCTCGAGCTACGAAGGCCACGCCGCCGAGCAGGAGATCGACGGGTGCCACGTCTACCGGATCGGGCCGGACGGCGCGCTGACCGTCGTCGCCGACGACTTCGTCCGGCCGAACGGGCTGGCGTTCTCGAACGACGAGTCCCGGCTGTACGTCGTCGACACGCCCGCGAAGCACATCCGGCGGTTCGACGTCGACGGCGACAAGCTGATCGGCGGCGAGGTGTTCGCGCCGTGCGAGGCCGGCATGTTCGACGGGATCCGGCTGGACAACGCCGGCCGGGTCTGGGCGGCGACCCACGAAGGGGTGCACTGCTTCGACCCGGACGGCACGCTGATCGGCAAGCTGCTGCTGCCGGACGTGGTCTCCAACCTGACCTTCGGCGGCCCGAAGGGAAACCGCCTGTTCATCACCGCGACCACGTCCGTGTGGTCGTGGCTGTCGACGGCTCAGCGGTAGGACTTGGACACCGCGTCCAGCATTCTCTCCAGGGCGTCGTAGGTCGGGGTGTCCGCGACGTCGATGACGTCCTTCACGACCGGGACGTCGTACTGGTTGACCACGTTCGCGAACTGCGCCTGGTCCGCGGTCCGGAATCCGTGCCGGGCCGCGAGCCGCTGTAGTTCGGTGTCCGTCGACAGCAGTTCGCCGAGCTTCTGACCGTTCGCGTTCAAGGCGATCAGCGTGTGCTTGGACTGCACGGTCGGCGACGGGTACATCAGCACCATGCCCGGCTTCAGCTTGCGCTGTGCGGCGGCATCGACGAACTGCGCCTCGTAGAGGATCGGTACGTAGTCGCGGACCGGGTCGCCGGCGAAGGACTCGCGGGCGGTGCGGATCGCGGATTCGATGTCTTCGGGGGTATGGATGTCGGCGAAGGACTCGGTCAGCCTGCTGGTGAGGTTCTCGATGGCCCTGTCCTCGCGGACGGTGTCGAGCTTCAAGGGATGTCTCCGCATCACGATGACTGTCTCGATGGACAGGCACATCTTTTCGCCGGGGAGGGCCAACCGCTTAGGCTCGTCGGCGAGCGTTGCAGCCGAGTTCGCGAGGAGTCGTGATGACGGGAATTCTCGAGCCGTTGGCAGGGACCGCACCGGCCGTCTGGGAGAAGCTGGACGACCGGTTCGCCGGGATCCGCGGCGACAGCCGGCTCGAACGGCTGTGGACCGGCGGCCGCTGGGTCGAGGGCCCGGTGTACTCCGCCGCCGGCCGGTACCTGCTCTGGAGCGACATCCCGAACGACCGGATCCTGCGCTGGGACGAGACGTCGTACCAGGTTTCCGTTTTCCGGAACCCGGCCGGAAACACGAACGGGCACACCCGCGACACCGAGGGCCGGCTGGTGAGCTGCGAGCACGGCAACCGCCGCGTGACCAGGACCGAGCACCACGGCGGCATCACCGTGCTCGCCCACGAGTACGACGGAAAACGTTTGAACAGCCCGAACGACGTGGTGGTGAAGCGCGACGGATCGGTCTGGTTCACGGACCCGGCGTACGGCATCGACAGCGACTACGAGGGGTACCAGGGCCAGATCGAGACCGGCGGCTGCCACGTGTACCGGGTCTCGCCGGACGGTGTGCTGACCCGCGTCGCCGACGACTTCAACCGGCCGAACGGGCTCGCGTTCTCGGTCGACGAGTCGTTGCTCTACATCACCGATTCGGAGGAGGCGACGATCCGCGTCTTCACCGTCGACGGTGACAAGCTGAGCGGCGGCGAGCTGTTCGCCGAGTGCGGCAACGGCATCTTCGACGGCATCCGCCTCGACACCCAGGGCCGCATCTGGGCCTCGGCCGCGGACGGCGTCCACATCTACCACCCCGACGGCACCCTGCTCGGCAAGCTCCTGGTCCCCGAGACCGTCAGCAACCTGACCTGGGGCGGCCCCAAGCGCAACCGCCTGTTCCTCACCGCGACCACCTCGGTCTACTCCCTCTTCACCACCGCCAACGGAGCCCCGGAGGCCTACGGCCCGCGATGATAATTCGGTCGCTCACCGACCCGTGGCTGCGTGATGATGGCCTGCTGACCTGATCCAAGGAGGACTGGTGAGCATGATTCCGGAACATCTCCGGGTGGTGGCGGACAACGTGGTGGCCGAGGCGGAACGGGACCCGCGGGTGCTGGCGGTGCTGGCCGGCGGATCGGTCGCCACCGGCACCAGTGACGAGTACTCCGATCTCGACCTGGTGCTGGTGTGTACGGCGGAAGGTCAGCCCTCGTGCCTCGCCGAGGCGAAGGAGTTCGCGGGCCGGGTCGGTCCGCTGCTGACGAGTTTCACCGGTGAGCACGTCGGCGAGCCGCGGCTGCTGATCGCGCTCTACGGGCCGCCGCTCCTGCACGTCGACCTCAAGTTCGTCACGCCGGACGGCCTGCGGACGCGGGTCGAGGACGGCGTCGTCCTGTGGCAGCGGGACGGGACCGTCGACCGGATCCGGCAGGAGAGCGCGCCGGCCTGGCCACAGCCGGATCCGCAGTGGATCGAGGACCGGTTCTGGTGCTGGGTGCACTACACGGCCGTCAAGATCGCGCGCGGGGAGCTGTTCGAGGCGATCGGCGCCCTCGACGCGCTCCGCTCGGCGGCGATCGCGCCACTGGCCACGCTCGGCCGGACGGCGAGACCTGCCGGCGTCCGGCGGTTCGAGACGCTCGCGCCCGACCTCGTGCCGCAGTTGCGTGCCACGCTCGCGGACGCGGATCCCGAGGACTGTCTGCGCGCGCTGCGGGCAGCCGTCGACGTCTATCGCAAGGTCCGCGAGGGCGTCGAGGTGGTCCGGCGGACCGCGGCCGAGGAAGCCGTGGTCGACTTCCTCGGCCACTGACGCGCGAGTGAACCGGTCTGGTCAGTTCCTCCGGCCGGACCGGTTCGCCACTCGCGCGGAGACCCGCCCGAGCGCGGGCATGACGAGGTTCGTCATAGCGGTCACGAGGACACCGCTGATCAACAACGCCCGCACCGCCACCGGCAGAGATTCCAGCCAGTGGCCGGCGACCAGCAGCAGTACCGTCACGATCAAGTAGGCGGCCAGCCAGGCCAACAGCGTTACGGCGATCCGGCCTCCGACCCGCCGGACCGGTACGACCTCTGAAGTGTTCATGACCAAGACGCTACGAGTGACCAGATCGATAAGTCCAAGACCTGTTGCTGCTGGTCGTCATAGGATCTGCTTATGGAACTTCGGCAGCTGGCCTACTTTCTCGCCGTCGCGGAGGAACGCAACTTCACCCGCGCGGCCGAGCGGGTGGCGATCGCCCAACCGGCGATCAGCCAGCAGATCCAGCGCCTCGAAGCAGAGCTGAAGGAACGGCTGTTCGTCCGGGACCGACGAGCCGTGACGTTGACCCCGGCCGGTGAGGCGTTGCTGCCACACGCCCGTTCGCTGCTCCTCGGCGCGGATCGCGCCCGGGAGGCGGTCGCGGAGTTGTCCGGTCTGATCACCGGCCGGCTCGCGATCGGTCTGGTGCAGCCGTTGCCGGATCGCCGGATCATCGGGCTGCTCGGTGCGTTCCACCGGGATCATCCGGCGATCGAGTTGTCCGTTGCCGAAGGCGAGACCGACGGGCTGCTCGACGGTGTGCGGGCCGGTCGGCTGGACGTCGCCCTGATCGGCCTCGGTCCGTACGACGATCCGCCGGGCGACCTGCGGGCCCTGGTGATGGACCGCGAACCCGTCGTGGTCGCGCTGCACCCGTCCAGCCCCCTCGCGCGCCGTCGTACGGTCGAGCTGGCAGCCTTGCGTGACGAGCCGATGGTCACGCTCACTCACGCCAGCAAACTCCGCACGACCCTCGAGGCCGCCTGCCGGACGGCGGGGTTCGCGCCCCGGATCGTCGCCGAGAGCAGCGATCTCGGGGTTGTCGTCGCGCTGGCCGCCGAGCAGGTCGGCGTGGCCGTCCTGCCGCGATCGGCACTCGACGGCGCCACCGGTGTCGTCCGGCGGCGGCTCATCGCCCCGGCACTGGAGCGGCGGCTGCTGCTGATCTCGCCGGCTTCCGGCGCCTCGCCGGCGGGTCGCGCTTTCGACGCGCTGGCCCGCCGGCGGTTTCCGGCGATGTCTAGAGCTTCTTCACCTGGTCGATGACGGTGAAGACGGCCAGGAAGCCGAAGGCCAGGAACGAGAACCACAGGACCGCCGAGCGCCAGGTGGTGATCCGGATGGCGTGCGGGAGGGCTCTGGAGTTCATCCACCACAGCAGCCCGGAGTACACGAACATCATGGTGCCGGCGGTGCAGGCCGAGATCACCAGCAGGACCAGCGGCTGGGTGAGACCGGCCAGCAGCACGATGATGCCGAAGGCAACAAGTCCCCAGACCAGCCAGAAGTACAGCTTGGACTCGGTGACGGCCGAGTCGCGCAGGTACCGGGCCTTGACCATGTCGGCCGCCAGCCGGGACGTGTAGTCGACGATGCCGGCCGCGGCGGCGAACAGCGCGAACGCGCCGATCGCCCAGAACAGGTACCCGAACCAGCCGCCGACGATCGTCTGCAGTGTCGTGCCCTCGATCTTCAGGAAGCTGATGCTGTTCTTCACGTCGCTGTTCCCGAACAGCGTCGCGTGGGCGAGCATCGAGGTGAACACGATCGTCACCACGGTGATCGCCACGAAGGTCAGCGCCTGCTCGAGGTTCGCGAACTTCCACCAGCGCTTCCAGCGGGCCAGGTTCTCGTCGTCCGGCGGGAACGTGTACCCGTTGGCGGTCGGGTCGGCCTCGGTCTCGCCGGTCACCGGCGATGTCAGCCGCGGCACGTGCACGCCCATCCCGAAGCCCTTGTCGCGGATCCAGTTGCTCTGCACGAGGTTCTGCCCGCCGCCCGCGCCGGCGTACGCGATCGCGCCCATCACCAGCGCGAACCCGAGCTGCTCGGCAGGGAACTGCGGCTGCGTCACCGCGTCCCCGAGCGCGCTGTACGTCTTGCCGCGGATCGCGAACACCAGCGCCAGTACGACGAGCAGCGCGACGGCCGCGATCTTCACCGCGATCAGCCGCTCCAGCATCACGTACACGACCGGCGCCAGGGTCAGGATCGCCCCGATCACCACCAGCATGCCGATCGCGATCCAGCGCGGGTCGCCGCCGCCGAACAAGTACGTCAGCATGCTCGCCGAGCTCGTCGCCCAGCCGGGCCAGAGGTTCGCGAAGTACGTCATGATCGCGAAGAACAGGCCCCAGTGCTTCCCGTACCGGTTGAAGCCGGTCAACGCTGTCTCACCAGTTGCCAGCGTGTACCGCTCGATCTCCATGTTCAGGAACCACTGGACCACCACACCGACCACGGCGCCCCAGAGGAACACCAGGCCGACCTGGCTGGAGATGTAGGGCCAGAGGATGAACTCGCCCGAGGCCAGTCCGACGCCGGCGCCGACCATGCCCGGGCCGATGATCTTCCAGGTCTTGCTGGGCGGCTCGGGAAGGTCGCGAACCTGCGGTGCGGGCAGGTTCTTGGTGGGCAGTGCGAATCGTCCGTGGTCAGTCGACTTGGTGTCTGCCATCAGGCTCCTCACAGTCTCGACCCCCTGCTTCGCGAGGGTAGCGAATACTGTCGACAAGGGCGACCCGACACAGCCGAATGGCAGACTGACGCGTATGGGTGGGGTGACAGTTCTCGTTGCGTCGTACGCCGGTGCCGCCAGCGCGCCTGCCTACGCACGGCTGGCCGGCCTGGCCGCCGAACTACCGGGGGAGCACCTGGTACGCCGGGATGCCGGGTGGCCCGTCCTGGCGTACGACGACGCGGCCGAAGCGATCGCTGCCGCCGAGACGCTCCGTGAGGCGGCCTCGCTGGTACCAGCGGGCGACCTCCTGCGGATCGCCCTGCACACCGCACCGACCACCGGGCCGGCGGTTCGCCACGCCGAACACCTGCTGGCACTGGCCAACGCCGGGCAAACGTTGCTAACCGCAACAACTGCGACGGCCGGCGAATCCGCCGCTGAGCACTTGCGTGATCTCGGCCTGCACCGGCTGCGGGACCTCGGCTCGCCCGAGCGGATCTTCGAGCTCACCACAACGACGGAGCCGCTGCGTTCTCTCGACCTGGTGCCGAACAACCTTCCGGTCATGCTCACCAGCTTCGTCGGCCGCGCGACCCAGGTCGCCGCCCTCCGCACGCAGCTCGCCGGCAGCCGGCTCGTCACGCTGACAGGCCCTGGCGGCAGTGGGAAGACCCGCCTGGCCGCGCAAACGGCTGCGCAGTTGGCCGAGCGCTGGCCGGACGGTGTCTGGTGGGTCGACCTGTCCGCGGTGACGGACAGTGCCCAGATTCCCGAGGCGGTCGCCGCCGCGAGCGGTCTGCTGGTGGAGTCCGGAGATCGCCTGCTGATCGGCCAACTGCGGACCAAGCGAGCCCTCGTCTGCCTCGACAACTGCGAGCAGATCGTCGACGGTGCCGCGGAGTTCGTCACCGCGTTGCAGACCGGCTGTCCCGAACTCTCGATCCTCGCCACCAGCCGCGAGCCGCTGGACGTCCCCGGCGAGACGATCTGGCGCGTCCCGCCGTTGGCTCCGGAGGAAGCCCGAGCGCTGTTCCTCGAACGCTCCGCGACCACCGCGGCCGAGCCGGAGCCGGAGTCGGCGGCTGAGTCGGACGCTGGGTCGGACGCTGTTCGGGCGATCTGCACGCGGCTCGACGGCATCCCGCTCGCCCTGGAGCTCGCCGCCGCGTGGACACGAACCCTGACACCGCCGCAGATCGAAGCAGGCCTGGACGACCGGTTCGGTCTGCTCACGAAGAACGTTCGCGGGGTCGCGGCCCGCCAGCGCACGCTCGCCGCATCGATCGACTGGAGCTACGACCTGCTCGACGAGGACGAACGTCGCGTCTTCAGCCGCCTCGCGGTCTTCGCAGGCGGTTTCACCCTGGACGCCGCGTCGGCCGTGACGGGCGCCGTACTCGATACGCTCGCGCGCCTTGTCGACAAATCGCTCGTTGTTGCCGAAGGCGGGCGGTACCGGCTGCTGGAGACGATCCGCGAGTACGCGGCGACTCGCCTGGCGGACGCCGACGACGTACGCGACCGGCACCTCGACCACTGTCTCCAGCTCGCGGAGACCGCGGAGCCCTTGCTGGACAAGGATCGCGACGCCTGGCGTGCCCTGATCGAGCCGGACCGGGAGAACTTTCGCGCCGCGCTGGAACACGGCCTCGCCGCGGACGATCCGGAACGCGCCCGGCGACTGGCTGCCGCGCTGAGATGGCTGTGGAACCTCCAGGCGACCGGCGCCGAGGGCATCGGCTACCTGCGCCGCGCGATCGACCGTGCACCTGACGACCGGACGTTGCTCCAGGCTCGCTTGCTGTACGCGTACGCGACCGTCGCCGACACCGTCGACCCGTTCGGGTACGACGCCGCGGGCCGCGGGCTGGAGCTCGCGACCGAGTTGCGTGACGACCGGCTGCGTTCGCTGTTCCTGGCACTGGTCGCGGTCGGCGAGTTCTTCACCGACTTCCGGAAGGCCTGGGACCTGACGACCGAGGGAGTACGCCTCGCGGACGGGATCGGCGACGAAGCAGCCCGGAACGCGAACGTTGCGCTGCAGTGCGTACTGCTTGCGCTGTGGGACCGCCACGACGAGCTCCGCCCGCTGCTCGACCGCGCCGCCGACGGCCTGATCACCAGCGGCGAACGCGGTATCGCCTCCACCGTGCTGACCGTCTGGTCCGAGAGCCTGTTCTCCACCGGGGAGCCGTTGCGGGCGGTCGAAGTCGCCGAGCGTGCCCTCGCCGCGGCCGAGCCCCTCGCCGACTTCCATCGCGTCGGCACGGCTCGCGCGCATCTGGCGACGCTGCTGGTCAGAACGGGCCGCGCCGACGACGCGCGAGCGCTGATGCGGCCGTTGCTCGAGCTGGCCGAGACCGCGGGCGCCGTCGTACCGAATCTGGGGCAGGCGATGAGCCTGATCTCGTACTGGACCGGCGAGTACGACGCCGCGGTCGAGTGGCTGGCCCGCGACACCGCGCCGGACAGCCCGCTCGCCGGGACGTTCGCGCCCGCGATGCTGCTGCCGACGGTAGCCGCGGCGGAACGCGCTCGCGGCCACGGTGCCACCGCGCTGCTCGAACGTGCCGCCGAGTTGGCGCGCCGGTACGACCTGCCGCGGATCCTGGCCGACGCGCTCGATCAGCTCGGCCGGATCGCGATCACCGACCACCCGGACCGGGCGGCAGACCTGCTCCATCAGGCCCTCACGATCCGCGTCGACCGCGGCCTGCGCACGTACGTCGTCGACAGCCTGGAATCCCTTGCCCTGCTGGCGAACCACACGAACCGTGCAGCGGACGCGGCCCGGCTCGCCGGCGCAGCCTCCGCCGCCCGTACCGACCTCGGCCTCGCGACACCGGCCGATCGTCCCGACCTGCCGACGTCGGACGAGCCACCACTCGCGATGGATGACGCCGTCGCCTACGTCCGCCGTACGCGCGGAGCTCGCGGGCGGCCGTCGTCGGGCTGGGCCAGCCTGACGCCGACCGAGGCGCAGGTGGTTGCCCTCGCCGTCGAGGGGCTCAGCAATCCGGAGATCGGCGAGCGGCTGTTCATCAGCCGCGGCACGGTCAAGACCCACCTGGCCCACGTGTACGCGAAGCTGGGCGTCTCCAACCGAACCGAGCTGGCATCCCTCAAGAAGCCCTGAGCATCTCGTTCGCGAAAACCCGGCCGGTTACTTTTCTTTGGCGAGTTTGCTGGGCCACCAGATCTTCGGGCCGACGTCGTGGGCGAGGGAGGGGACCAGGAGGGAGCGGACGACGGTGGTGTCGAGGAGGACGCCGAAGGCGACCATGAAGGCGATCTGGACCAGGAACAGGATGGGCAGGACCGCGAGGGCCGAGAAGGTGGCGGCCAGGACGACGCCGGCCGACGTGATGACGCCGCCGGTGACGGCGAGGCCGACCAGGATGCCCGGTCTGGTGCCGTGTTCCTGCGACTCCTCGCGGACCCTGGTCATCAGGAAGATCGAGTAGTCGATGCCTAGGGCAACCAGGAACACGAAGGCGTAGAGCGGGATGCCCGGATCGGCTCCCGGGAACTTGAAGACGTGGTTGAACACCAGCGCGCTGACGCCGACGGTCGCGCCGAACGACAGCACGTTCGCGATCACCAGCAGGACCGCGGCGGTCAGCGACCGCAACAGCAGCATCAGGACGACGAAGATCACCGCGAGGATGGTCGGGATGATCACCCGCAGATCGCGTTGTGCGGCGTCCAGCACGTCGAGGTTGATCGCGGTGTTGCCGCCGACCAGGATGTCGGGACTCACCTTGTCCAGCTCGGTCCGCAGGTGTTTCACCACCTTGGTCGCCTCGGGGGAGTCGGCGGGGACCTCGAGCGTGGCCTGGACCAGTACCTTCCCGTCGACCACCTTCGGCGGTACGCCGGGAGCGGCCGAGGCGGACGCCTCGCCGACACCGTCGACCTTCGTCGCGGTCTGGACCACCTGGTCGGCCTGGGCGACCGGGGTCAGGATCTGCACCGGCGTACCGGCGCCGGCGTCGAAGTGCTTGGCCAGCTCCTCCTGACCGGTGACCGACTCGACCTCGTTCAGGAACAGGTCCTCCTGGGACGTACCGCTGGCCTTGAACGTCGGCAGGAACGCCGCGCACGCGAGCAACGCCAGCGCCGTGACCACCCAGACCCGCCGGGCCCGCCGGCCGACCAGCCCGGACACGCGGCCCCAGAGGCGGCGGCCGCCGACCTGGTCGCTGGAGTGCACGTGGTCGACGCGGGGGATCGACGGCCAGAAGATCCGCCGGCCGAACGCGAGCAGGATCGCCGGCAGGAAGGTCATCGACGCGATCAGCGCGCCGGCGATCCCGAAGGCGCCGACCGGCCCCAGACCCTTGGTGCTGCCGAGCTTGGAGAGGAGCAGACAGAGCAGACCGAGGATGACGGTCGCCGCGCTGGCCGAGATCGGCTCGATCGAGGCCCGCCAGGCGACCCGCATCGCCTCGTACTTGCTCGTGTAGTCGTGCAGCTCTTCCTTGTACCGGGAGACGAGTAGCAGCGAGTAGTCGGTCGCGGCGCCGACGACCAGGATGAACAGGATGCCCTGACTCTGCCCGTTCAGCTGCAGGACGCCGTTCTTCGCCAGCGGGTACACCACGAGCGCGGCGAGCGCGAGGCCGAAGACCGCGGTGAGCAGGACCGCGATCGGGAGGATCGGGCTGCGGTACACGATCAGCAGGATCACGAACACGACCGCCAGCGCGACCCCGAGCAGGATCCCGTCGATCCCGCTGAACGCGACCACGAAGTCGGCGAACACCCCACCGGGGCCGGTCACATAGACCGTGAGGCCCGTCGGTGTGAGGTCCTGCTTGATTGCGGTGCGCAGGCTGTCCGCGACCGCGAACAGGACGGTCTCGCCCCCCGCGACCACCTCGTCGGCGCGGTCGCCGTCGATCTGGACGGTGAGCAGCAGCGCCTTGCCGTCCTCCGACCTGATCGCCGGTGCGACCGGGGAGGCCAGGTAGTCGCCGAGCTGCTTGCCGCCGCCCAGGTCCAGGGTGGCGACCTTCGCCTGGAACGCCTGGACGTTCTGCAGGTCGTCCGGCGTGATGCCGGAGTCACGCTCGACCAGGACGAAGTACGGCAGCGCCTTGGAGTCGACGAACTTCGCGGCCTCGTTGGCGACCACCGTGGACTCGGCATCTTTCGGAAGGAAGTTGGCGTTGTCGTTCTGCTGGACCTCGCTCAGCTTGCCGACCGCCGGGCCGCCCAGCGAGGCGAGCACCAGCCAGCCGATCAGTACGGCGGCGATCGCGGCCCGCCACGCCCAGCGCCGCGGCGGACGCTGCCTCCCACTCACTTCGGCGGCGTTCTGGTCGTCGTCGTGCACGGTGCCGTCCCCTCGGTCTCCGATCCCGCCCTGAGACCGAACAGTACCCAGCGGCACCCGCAGATCTCTCACCACCCGGCCGCGGGTGTGCGGGAGCCGTTTCGGCGGCGTAACAACAAGATGACTACTCGGAAACACCCCGGTCATAACGTCCAGGCCTAATCAGTGAGGTCGGATGATCGGAGACTTGCGATGACGCTCGAGGCACGACAAGCGACCGTCGCCAACCGCGGCCAGACAGACGGCAGTGGCGCGGTGGGTACGGTCGAGGCGCCGCGGCGCGGGCGCTGGATCGACGTCTGGGATCCCGAGGACGCCACGTTCTGGGCCGGGAAGGGCCGGGCGCTGGCCCGGCGGAACCTGTGGCCCTCGATCTTCGCCGAGTTCCTCGGTTTCTCGGTGTGGCAGCTGTGGAGCATCGTCGTGGTGTCGATGCCGAAGGCCGGCTTCACCTACAGCACCGACCAGCTGTTCTGGCTGGTCGCGCTGCCGAGCCTGGTCGGCGCGACGCTGCGGTTGCCGTACACGTTCGCCGTACCGCGGTTCGGCGGGCGGAACTGGACGGTGTTCTCGGCGCTCCTGCTGCTCGTCCCGACCACCGGGCTGGCGTACTTCATGACGCAGCCGGACACGCCGTTCTGGCTGATGGGCCTGGTCGCGGCGACCGCGGGCGTCGGCGGCGGCAACTTCGCCAGCAGCATGACGAACATCTCGTTCTTCTACCCGGAGAAGGAGAAGGGCTTCGCGCTCGGCGTGAACGCGGCCGGCGGCAACCTCGGCGTCGCCGTGGTGCAGCTGCTGGTCCCGGTCGTGATCGTCGCCGGCGCCGGTCTGTCGCTGAACCGGTCCGGCCTGATGTGGCTGCCGCTGATCGTGCTGGCCGCGTTCTGGGCCTGGAAGGCGATGGCCAACCTGTCGGTCGCGAACTCGTCGTTCCGGACGTCGATCGCCGCGGCGAAGCGGCCGCACACGTGGGTGATCTCGTTCCTCTACATCGGCACGTTCGGGTCGTTCATCGGCTTCGGCGCCGCGTTCCCGCTGCTGATCAAGACCACGTTCCCCGACATCACGCCGGCGCACTACGCGTTCCTCGGCGCGCTGGTCGGGTCGGTCTCGCGGCCGTTCGGCGGCAGGCTCGCCGACCGGGTCGGCGGTGCGTGGGTGACGGTCTGCTCGTTCGTGGTGATGGGTCTCGGAATCCTGTCCGCGGTGTTCGCGCTGAAGGCGGAAAGTTTCCCCGCGTTCCTGATCAGTTTCCTGGTCCTGTTCGTGGCCAGCGGCATCGCGAACGGGTCGACGTACCGGATGATTCCGGCGGTTTTCCGGCTCACTACGCCGGGTGACCCGGGCCGGGCCCGGCGGGAGGCGGCGGCCTGTATCGGGATCGCCTCCGCGGTCGGCGCGTACGGCGGTTTCCTGGTCCCGCGCGGGTTCGCGATGTCGACCAGCCACTTCGGCTCGCTGATCCCCGCGCTGTACGTGTTCTGCGGCTTCTACGTGGTCTGCCTCGCGGTGACGTACTTCTGCTACCTGCGCAAGGGTGGCCCGCTCACCCAGGAGCGCGTGTGACGGCTACCCATTGTCCGTACTGCGCTCTGCAGTGCGCCACCACGCTGCACCCGGTCGCGCGACCGGGTGCCGTGGAGGTGCGGCCTCGCGACTTTCCCACCAATCGAGGTGGGTTGTGCCGCAAGGGCTGGACGGCGCCCGAGGTCCTCACGGTGCCGGACCGGCTCACCATGCCGCTGGTCCGCAACGCCGCGGGTGAAATGGTGGAGACGAGCTGGGACGACGCGCTGGACTTCGTGACCGAGCGGATCGAGGCGCTGCAGGCTGCCCACGGGCGGGACGCGATCGCCGTGTTCGGTGGCGGCGGGCTGACGAACGAGAAGGCGTATGCGCTGGGCAAGTTCGCCCGGGTGGCGCTGAAGACCGCGAACGTGGACTACAACGGCCGGTTCTGTATGTCGTCCGCCGCGGCGGCGACGAACCGGGCGTTCGGGATCGACCGCGGACTGCCGTTTCCGCTGGCCGATCTGGGCGGGGCCGGTGCTGTCCTGCTGGTCGGCAGCAACATCGCGGAAACGATGCCGCCGGCCGTGGCACATCTGCAGGGCGCACGCGACTCTGGTGGACTTCTGGTCGTCGACCCGCGTCGCTCCGCCACCGCAAGCCTGACCGAGGAAAACGCCGGCATTCACCTGCAGGCAACGCCGGGGACGGACCTCGCCCTGGTCCTCGCGCTCACCCACGTCGTACTGCAGGAAGGCTTGGCGGACACCGCATTCCTGGCCGAACGGGTCGACGACCCCGACGTGCTGATTCGTTCTACGGCGTCGTGGTGGCCGGAGCGGGCCGAGCGGGTCACTGGTGTGCCCGCCGCGACGATCCGGCAGGCGGCTCGGGTGCTGGCCGCGGCCGCACCGGTGCACGGCGGCGCCGGGGCATTCATCCTCACCGGACGTGGGGCTGAGCAGCACAGCAAGGGCACCGACACCGTGACTGCCTGCATCAACCTCGCGCTGGCGCTGGGTCTGCCGGGACGGCTCGGGAGTGGATACGGGTGTATCACCGGGCAGGGGAACGGGCAGGGCGGGCGTGAGCACGGGCAGAAGGCGGATCAGCTTCCGGGGTATCGGAGCATCGAGGACCCGGCGGCACGCTCGCACGTTGCGCAGGTCTGGGGTGTGGACCCCGAGGACTTGCCGCGGTCCGGGAAGAGCGCTGTCGAGCTGATCGATTCACTCGGTACGGCGGATGGTCCGAAAGCGCTGTTCGTGCACGGGAGCAACCTGCTGGTGTCGGCGCCCAATCTCGCCTCGGTGCGGGAACGGCTGTCTGCGCTGGATCTGTTGGTGGTCGCGGACGTGGTGCCGTCCGAGACGGCGCTGCTGGCGGACGTGGTGTTTCCGGTGACGCAGTGGGCCGAGGAAGAAGGGACCATGACGTCGCTCGAAGGGCGGGTGCTGCGGCGGCGTGCCGCGGTGACCGCTCCGGGTGAGGTGCGCAGCGACCTCGCGGTGTTCGCGGGGATCGCGGAAAGGCTCGGAATCGCAGGGTTTTCCACCGACCCCCGCGAAGTGTTCGAGGAGCTGCGG
>Ga0247821_10000523_pt1 | contig 21286 bp, 22 predicted proteins | sample 13C_Glycerol_Day_FD_192481 | JGI IMG/M metagenome (GOLD analysis project Ga0247821, IMG submission 192481) | Soil microbial communities from agricultural site in Penn Yan, New York, United States - 13C_Glycerol_Day14 | ecosystem: Environmental > Terrestrial > Soil > Agricultural land | place... | reverse complement strand
CTCTGATTGGTACGCCAATTGGACACATTTGTACTCCTCCCAGCTGTAACCCCTCTCCCCTCTATTGAACAGCCGCGATATGGCGGCCAAGGAACAATCGTGCCCGAAGAAAAGAACCTGGATCACGAACTGCTGAAGCTGGCCGCCAAGGGCGGGCGCCTGGAGATCGAACCCTGCACCTGCCGGGACCCCAAGTGGCCCTACCGACTGAAAGGCCAGTCCGGCGTGCGGGCGCACTGGAACCCACTGATCAACGACGGGGACGCGCTGCGCCTGGCAGTGCTGATGGGGCGCGCTGATCGCCTTGGAGTGCAGATCCACATCGTGGAGCCATTCGACGGCGACACAGAGCCCTACACCTGCGTTGATGCAGAGAGGTTTGGCGAGTTCGACATCTATCACGGCGACGATCCTTTCGGTGCCACTCGGCGGGCGATCGTGGAGGCGGCAGCCGCTATCGGAAGCCGCTCATGACCCGCCTCGCCCTCGATGCCTCAGCGCCAAGAAATCGTGCTGCTCATCAGCCCTGAATATCAGCGAGACTACCGCGCCGTTGTTTTAAGCACCTGCATCGCATCGATGAACCGCTCAGCTGACTCCATGCTTGCAACCCCGACGTGCCGGGTATCCAGGCCATCGGCTCTCCGTATGACCAGCGTGTAGCGATTTGTCCTGCCGCGGCGCTGGTGAATAGTAATCTGACCTAGAGATCGCCAATAGATGCGTTGCCCCGCAGCCTTAGTAATAGTGCTAGAGGAGCCGAACGCGACTGCGCCCCCGCCAATGGGTGCGGATGACGCCACGCCAGAGCTCTTGGACACAATTCCATCTGATAGCAAAAGGTACTCGTCGGTGATTACTACAGATTCGGGTCTTTTCTTGCCCCAACTTTCGTAAAACGTCTGCTCTACAACAGATCCAGCCTGTGCCCTGGTCATCCCAGGGTTAGGCTTTGGCGAGTAGTTTATTTGCGTCGATCCACACCCAGCGAGCACCAAAGTCACAAGCGCCACCATCCACAGTCCCTTCATGTTTAAGCCCCCTGCCGTTCGAATGGCAGAAGCTTATATAAAGGGATGGCGCGGTGACAGCCCACACCCCAGATGCCAGCGACCCCAACTCGCCCGAACGCCTCACCGGAAAGATTCAGTAATCCCCCCACAACAACTCAAGCCCGCCGACATGCGCGGGCATGGAGAGCTATTGCCGCCATCGGCGGCGTGGAGACCATCCCATGGAAACCGAGATCCTTTCGGACGAAGAGCTGGCCGACCTGACCGGCTACAAGGCCAGGGGCTGGCAACGCCGCTGGCTCAACGATCGCGGCTGGCACTTCGTCGAGAGCCGCGGCGGACGCCCCCTGGTGGGCCGCCAATACGCCCGCATGAAGCTGGGCGTGACCCTTGAGGTGGTGCCGCTGGCACCGCCGCCCCCAACGACCCCCGCGTGGACACCAGATATATCGAAGGTGAGGTGAAATGCGCCCCAGGAAGACTGAAAACAGGGACCTGCCGCCGGGCATGTACCGGCGCAAACGCACCAGCAAGAGCAAGAAGAACCCGGGCAAGGAATGGATCAGCTACTTCTACCTGGATAATTCGGGCAAGCCCATCCCGCTTGGTACCGACTTGAGCTTGGCCAGACTTAAATGGGCCGAGCTGGAGGCAAAGGAAAAGCCAAGGGACCTGGTGGCAATGGGCGCCATCTTTGACCGCTACGAGCGGGACATCATTCCGAAGAAGGCACCCCGCACCCAGAAGGACAACTTGGCCGAGATCCGCCAGCTACGGACGTTCTTCGAGAAAGCGCCCATTGACGGTATCACGCCGGCCCAGGTCGCCCAGTACCGCGATGCTCGAAGCGCCAAGGTCAGGGCCAATCGCGAGATTGCCACCCTCTCCCACGTCTTCAACATTGCGCGGGAATGGGGCCTGACGAACCGGGAGAACCCGTGCCAGGGCGTGCGAAAGAACAAGGAGGTGCCGCGGGACTTCTACGCGAATGACGCTGTCTGGAAGGCCGTGTATGCAAAAGCAGTGGATGAATTGAAGGTTGCCATGGACTTGGCGTACTTGACGGGCCAGCGTCCCGCGGACGTGCTGGTGATGAGAAAGGACGACATCGAGGACAAGGCCCTCGGCGTGAGGCAGAAGAAGACCCACAAGAAGCTGCGGATCATGCTTGAGGTGGATGGGGTAGAAAGTGGCCTGGGTGCACTGATCAGGAAAGTTTTGGAGCGCAACTCCAGCCACGGCTCCCCGTACCTAATCCTGACCGACGCAGGCAAGCGGGTCACGGCCGCAATGCTTCGCCATCGTTGGGATGACGCGAGGGAGGAGGCAGTGAAGGAAGCGGTCGCCGCCAGTGACCAGGTGCTGGCCGGCCGCATCAGCCAGTTCCAGTTCCGCGACATACGCCCGAAAGCAGCTTCAGAAATCACTGATGTCGATCACGCCAGTCTACTGCTGGGGCACACGAAGGGCGACATTACCGAGCGGGTTTATCGACGAGTCGGAGCCCTGGCAAAACCCACCAAATAGCAGAAGTATTGTCAGCGCTGACAAAAGAAACCATTCCCAAGGGTATTCCCATGGGTCGTTTTTCTATACCCCAGAAACGCAAAAAGCCCTGAATAATCAGGGCTTTGGAAGTGGCGGAAGCGTAGAGATTCGAACTCTAGGATAGTTGCCCATCGACGGTTTTCAAGACCGTTGCCTTAAACCACTCGGCCACGCTTCCTCGTATTGCGGGCGCCATGATACCGAAATGAAACAAGCTGTCAAACTCTCTATGTGGCTGCTTTCCAGGGCTCTGTTATGATCTTTGCATCTGAACGTTTCAAACCCGAAGGAGTGTCGCCATGCGCGAACAGGATTACGCCGTCAATCACGGCTTGCAGGTCGAGCAGCAGGAGGTCAGCAAGGTCCTGCGCAATACATACGGGCTGCTGGCGATCACCCTCGCCTTCAGTGGCGTCATGGCCTTCGTCGCGCAGCAGATGCGCGTCGGCTACCCGAACGTGTTCGTGGTGCTGATCGGCTTCTATGGCCTGTTCTTCCTCACCAACAAGCTGCGTGACTCGGTCTGGGGCCTGGTGTCCACCTTCGCCCTCACCGGTTTCATGGGCTTCATCCTCGGCCCTATCCTCAACCGCTACCTGGGCATGGCCGGTGGCGCCGAAGTCGTCAGCTCGGCCTTCGCCATGACCGCCCTGGTGTTCGGCGGCCTTTCGGCCTATGTGCTGATCACCCGCAAGGACATGAGCTTCCTCGGTGGTTTCATCACCGCCGGTTTCTTCGTCCTGATGGGTGCGGTGCTGGCCAGCCTGTTCTTCCAGATCAGCGGCCTGCAGCTGGCGATCAGCGCCGGTTTCGTGCTGTTCTCGTCGGTGTGCATCCTGTTCCAGACCAGCGCGATCATTCACGGTGGCGAGCGTAACTACATCATGGCGACCATCAGCCTGTATGTGTCGATCTACAACCTGTTCGTCAGCCTGCTGCAGCTGTTCGGGTTGATGGGTCGGGATGACTGATCGATTGGTTGGCTGATTGTGAGAAAGCCCGCTTCGGCGGGCTTTTTTGTGGGTGTCGTATGGAGCAGGCAAGGCGTTGCCTTGCATCGCAGGCTTCGCCAGCTCCCACAGGGCCGGCACTTGCACTACCCCAAACGGGTTCTGGCCCGTAGAATGCGCTCCTTTTTTCTTCCGGGGCAGCATTCCCATGAGTTCAATCGAGCAAGGGCCAGGCGCAGTCGCGCAGCCCAATGAACTGGTTCTCGGTCTCGAGGACCGGCCACGGCCGCTGATCGCCTTGCTGGCGGCGCTGCAGCACCTGCTGGCGATCATTGTGCCGATCGTGACGCCAGGGCTGCTGATCTGCCAGGCGCTGGGTGTGTCTGCGCGGGACACCAACCTGATCGTGTCGATGTCGCTGGTGATTTCCGGGATCGCCACCTTTGTCCAGTGCCGGCGCTTCGGGCCGTTCGGTGCCGGACTGCTGATTGTCCAGGGCACCAGTTTCAACTTTGTCGGGCCGCTGATCGCCGGTGGCGCGCTGATGGTCAAGCAAGGTACGCCGGTGGAAGGCGTGATGGCGGCGATTTTCGGTGTGGTGATCGCCGGTTCGTTCGTGGAGATGGGCATTTCGCGCATCCTGCCGTTCGTCAAACGCCTGATCACCCCGCTGGTGACCGGGATCGTGGTGCTGATGATCGGCCTGACGTTGATCAAGGTCGGCCTGATCAGCATGGGCGGCGGTTTCACCGCCATGGGCAACGGCACCTTCGCCAACGGCGAGAACCTGCTGCTGTCGGGCGTGGTGCTGGCGATCATCGTGGTGCTCAACCGTATTCCAGTGGTGTGGATGCGCAGTTGCGCCATTGTCATCGCCCTGGCCGTGGGCTACGCCCTGGCCGGTTACCTGGGTCGCCTGGATTTCACTGGCATGCACGAAGCCGAGCTGTTCCAGGTGCCGATGCCGCTGCATTTCGGCCTGGGCTTCTCCTGGGCACTGTTCATTCCGATGCTGGTGATCTACCTGGTGACCTCGCTGGAAGCCATCGGTGACGTCACCGCCACCAGCAAGGTGTCGCGCCAGCCGGTCGAAGGCCCGCTGTGGATGCAGCGGATCAAGGGCGGTGTGCTGGTCAACGGCGCCAACTCGCTGCTGGCCGGGGTGTTCAACACCTTCCCAAGCTCGGTGTTCGCCCAGAACAACGGGGTGATTCAGCTGACCGGTATCGCCAGCCGCCATATCGGTGTGTGGATTGCCGCGATGCTGGTGATTCTGGGGCTGTTCCCGAGCGTCGCCGGGGTGATCCAGGCCGTGCCGGAGCCAGTGCTCGGTGGCGCGGCGATGGTGATGTTCGGGGCGGTGGCGGCGTCGGGGATCAATATCCTGGCGAGCATCACCCTGGACCGTCGTGCCCTGCTGATTATCGCGGTATCGCTGGCCCTGGGCCTGGGTGTGGCGCAGGTGCCGGAGTTCCTAGCGCATATGCCGTCGGCGCTGCGCAATGTGCTGGAGTCGGGAGTGGCGACCGGGGGAATTTGCGCCCTGGTGCTGAACTGGTTCCTGCCTGAGCATAAAGACAAGGTTTGAGCTAGTCGCCCTTCGCGGGGCTAGCCCGCTCCTACCGAGCCCGCGGCATGATGCTGCGGGCTTTTTGCTTTATGATTGGCGCAGTTTTGCTGAATGAGCCTTCCATGAAGTTCGCCATCGCAGTTTTTTCTCCGGCCCATGCGCCCTCCTCGCGCCGCGCCCTGCGTTTTGCCCAGGCAGCGCTGGCCGGCGGGCATGAGATTGTCCGGCTGTTTTTCTATCAGGACGGCGTGCACAGCGCCTCGGCCAACGTGGTTGCGCCCCAGGATGAAGTGGATGTCGCCGCCCAGTGGCGCGCCTTTATCAGCGAGCAGCAGCTCGATGCGGTGGTGTGCATCGCCGCCGCCCTGCGCCGTGGCGTGCTCAATGCCGAGGAAGCCCAGCGCTACCAGCGCCCGGCGGTGAACCTGCCGGCGCCCTGGGAGTTGTCGGGCCTGGGTCAGCTGCACGAAGGGGCGCAAAGCGCCGACCGCCTGATCTGCTTTGGAGGCGATTGAGATGGCCAAGTCCTTGCTGATCATCAGCCGCCAGGCGCCCTGGGCCGGCCCGTCCGCCCGCGAGGCGCTGGATATCGCCCTGGCCGGCGGTGCCTTCGACCTGCCCCTGGGCATGCTGTTTCTCGATGACGGTGTCTTCCAGCTCGCCTCCGGCCAGCAGCCGGCCCAGGTGCAGCAGAAGAACCTCGCCGCCAACCTGCAGGCGCTGCCGATGTTCGGCGTCGAGGAGCTGTTCGCCGCCGCCAGCAGCCTGCACGAGCGTGGCCTTGCCGCTGACAGCCTGAGCCTACCGGTGCAGGTGCTGGATGACGCCGCGCTGGCCGCGTTGATCGACCGTTTCGACCAGGTGGTGACCCTCTGATGAGCACCCTGCATGTGATTTCCCATTCGCCCTTTGGCGACAATCGCCTGAGCAGCTGCCTGCGCCTGCTCGGCAGCCAGGACGGCCTGCTGCTCTGTGGCGATGCGGTGTATGCCCTGCAACCCGGCAGCGAGCCCCTGGCCAGCCTGCAGGCGCGCCAGCTGCAAGGCCGCTTGTTCGCCCTAGAAGAGGATCTGCAGGCCCGCGCCATTGTGGCCGACGATTGCGTCCGGGCCATCGACTACCCGGCCTTCGTGGCACTGTCGCTGGACTACGACAAGGTCAACAGCTGGCTATGAATACCCTGACTGTAGGTGGGCGCAGCATCGCCCTGGACAAGGATGGTTATCTGGTCGAGCTCGGTGACTGGTCCGATGAAGTCGCCCAGGCACTGGCGAGCCACGAGCAGATCGAGCTGACCCCGGAACACTGGGAGGTGCTGACCCTGTTGCGCGCCTTCTACCAGGAGTTCGAGCTGTCGCCGGCCACTCGCCCGCTGATCAAGTACACCGCGCTCAAGCTGGGCCCGGAGAAAGGCAACAGCCTGCACCTGAACCGTCTGTTCAAAGGCACTCCCGCCAAACTCGCCGCGAAGCTCGCGGGCCTGCCCAAGCCGACCAACTGCATATGACCGACCCTCGCCCGCTGATCACCGAAACCCCGGCCGAACACCCCTTTGCCCAGTTCGTGCGCATTCTCGGCAAGGGCAAGCGCGGCGCCCGCGGCCTGACCCGCGAAGAAGCCCGCGAGGCCATGGGCATGCTGCTCGATGGCCAGGTCGAGGAAACCCAGCTGGGCGCCTTCCTGATGCTGCTGCGGCACAAGGAGGAAAGCGCCGAGGAGCTGGCCGGTTTCACCGAAGCCTTGCGCCAGCGCGTGCAGGCACCGGCCATTGCCGTGGACCTGGACTGGCCGAGCTACGCCGGCAAGAAGCGCCACCTGCCCTGGTACCTGCTGGCCGCCAAGTGCCTGGCCGCCAATGGCGTGCGCATCCTGCTGCATGGCGGCGGCGCGCACACGGCCGGGCGCCTGTACACCGAGCAGGTGCTGGACCTGCTGCAGATTCCGCTGTGCCGCGACTGGCAGGCCGTCGCCCAGGCGCTGGACAGCCAGCAACTGGCCTTTATTCCGCTGCACGACTGGGCACCGCGCCTGCAACGGATGATCGACCTGCGCAACACCCTGGGCCTGCGCTCGCCGATTCACTCGCTGGCCCGAGTACTCAACCCGCTCGGCGCCCGCTGCGGCCTGCAAAGCATCTTCCACCCCGGTTACCAGGCAGTGCACCGCGAGGCCAGTCGCCTGCTCGGCGACACGGTGATCGTGGTCAAGGGCGATGGCGGCGAGATCGAGATCAACCCTGACACCGACAGCCATCTGTACGGCACGGCAGGCGGCGAGGCCTGGGATGAGGAATGGCCAGCCCTGGCTGCCCGGCGCCATGTCAAACCGGCGAGCCTGGAGCCTTCGCACCTGCTGGCGGTCTGGCGCGGTGAGGCGCAGGACAGCTACGGTGAACTGGCCGTGGTCGCGACCATGGCCCTGGCCCTGCGCGGCCTGGGTCAATCACGCGACGAGGCGTTCGCCCAGGCCCGTGGTTACTGGGATTCGCGCAACTGATCGACTGAGTCGATCAAACAGGCCCGGACTTTGCGCTATTCGTTCGAATTCAGCCCCGTACACTGGGTGCTATATTCGAACGTTTGCCGAGGAACGCATCATGGGTCTATTGATCGACGGCCGCTGGCATGACCAGTGGTACCAAAGCAGCAAGGACGGCGCCTTCCAGCGCGAGCAGGCACAACGGCGCAACCCGCTGCCCGCCGCCGAAGCCGGTCGCTATCACCTGTACGTGTCCCTGGCTTGCCCCTGGGCCCACCGCACCCTGATCTTTCGCAAGCTCAAGGGCCTGGAAAGCCTGATCGATGTGTCGGTGGTCAGCTGGTTGATGGGCGAGCATGGCTGGACCTTCGACCGCAGCCAAGGCTCCACCGGTGACAAGCTCGACCAGCTGGATTTCCTCCATCAGCGCTACACCCGCGACGACCCGCACTACAACGGCCGGGTCACGGTGCCCGTGCTGTGGGACAAGCAGGAGCAGCGCATCGTCAACAACGAGTCGGCCGAGATCATCCGCATCTTCAACCATGCCTTCGACGAGCTGACCGGCAACACCCTGGACCTCTACCCCGAGCCGCTGCGAGCCGAGATCGATGCACTCAACGAGCGGATCTATCCGGCCATCAACAACGGGGTGTACCGCGCAGGCTTCGCCACTTCGCAGCAGGCTTATGAGCAGGCGTTCGATGCATTGTTTGCCGAGCTGGATTGCCTGGAACGGCACCTGGGTGAGCGGCGCTACCTGGCGGGTGAGTACCTGACCGAGGCCGACTGGCGGCTGTTCACCACGCTTGTGCGCTTCGATGCGGTGTACCACGGACACTTCAAGTGCAACCTGCGGCGCCTGGCGGACTATCCGAACCTGTCGAACTGGCTACGGGAGCTGTATCAGTGGCCGGGGGTGGCCGAGACGGTGAATTTCGAGCATATCCAGAAGCACTATTACATGAGCCACAAGACCATCAATCCGAATGGCATCGTGCCCAAGGGGCCGTTGCAGGATTTCAGTCTGGTGCATGATCGGGAGCGGTTGGTGGGGCGTGGGGTCTGGGGTGGGCGTTAGGGCCTCATCGCCGGCGATGCCGGCTCCCACAGAGCTTCCAGGCAAGACCCGGCCTCTGTAGGAGCGGGCTTGCCCCGCGATGCGATCTAGGACTGGGCGCCTTCGAACCAGGCCAGCTTGTCACGCAGCTGGACCACTTCACCGACGATCACCAGGGTCGGCGCATGGACTTCATGCTCGGCCACCAGCGCCGGCAGGTCAGCCAGGGTGCCGGTGAACACCCGCTGGTTCGGCGTGGTGCCCTGTTGCACCAGCGCTGCCGGGGTGTCGGCGGCGCGGCCATGGCGGATCAGTTCGGCGCAGATGGTCGGCAAGCCCACCAGGCCCATGTAGAACACCAGGGTCTGGGCCGGCGCCACCAGGTCATCCCAGGGCAGGTTGCTGGTACCGTCCTTGAGGTGGCCGGTGACGAAACGGACCGACTGGGCATAATCGCGGTGGGTCAGCGGAATCCCGGCATAGGCCGAGCAACCGCTGGCCGCCGTGATGCCCGGCACCACCTGGAAGGGGATGCCCTGCTCGGCCAGTTCCTCGATTTCCTCGCCACCACGGCCGAAGATGAACGGATCACCGCCCTTCAGGCGCAGCACACGCTTGCCCTGGCGAGCCAGGGTCACCAGCAGCTGGTTGAGCTGCTCCTGGGGCACGGCATGGTCGGCGCGGCGCTTGCCGACGTAGATGCGCTCGGCATCACGGCGGCACATCTCGATGATCGCCGGGGCGACCAGGCGGTCATAGAGCACCACGTCGGCCTGCTGCATCAGGCGCAGGGCACGGAAGGTCAGCAGGTCCGGATCGCCCGGCCCCGCCCCCACCAGGTACACCTCACCCGGTGCCTGCTCGCTGGCTCCGTCGATCTTGGCCTGCAGCAAACGCTCGGCCTCGGCGCCCTGCCCGGCCAGCTGACGCTCGGCGATCGGGCCCTGGAACACGTCTTCCCAGAAGCCGCGACGCTGGTTGACGTCCGGGTAGAGTGCCTTGACCTTGTCGCGAAAGCGCGCGCCCAGCCCGGCCAGTTCGCCATAGGCGGCCGGGATCCAGGTTTCCAGCTTGGCCCGGATCAGCCGCGCCAGCACCGGCGCATCGCCGCCACTGGACACAGCCACCACCAGGGGCGAACGGTCGACGATGGCCGGGAAGATCACCGAGCACAGCGCCGGCGCATCGACCACGTTGACCGGCACGCAGCGCTGGTGGGCATCGGCCGAGACCTGGGCATTGAGCGTCGGGTCGTCGGTGGCGGCGATGATCAGCTGGCAACCGTCGAGGTCGCCCGGCTGGTAGCCACGGCTGAGGATTTCACCACCGCTGTGCCGGACAAGTTCGGCCAGTTGCGCTTCGATCTCGGGCGCGACCACCCGCAGCACGGCCCCGGCGTCGGCCAGCAGACGCGATTTGCGCAGGGCAATCTCGCCTCCGCCGACAACCAGCACCCGGCTGCCGCGCAGTTTGTGGAACAGCGGCAGGAACTCCATTTAGGCGATGACCTCCAGGCCACCCATGTACGGCTTGAGCACTTCCGGTACACGGATCGAACCGTCGGCCTGCTGGTAGTTCTCCAGCACCGCCACCAGGGTACGGCCGACCGCCAGGCCCGAACCGTTGAGGGTGTGGACCAGTTCCGGCTTGCCGGTTTCCGGGTTGCGCCAGCGCGCCTGCATACGGCGGGCCTGGAAGTCGCCGCAGTTGGAGCACGAGGAAATTTCGCGGTACTTGTCCTGGCTCGGCACCCATACTTCCAGGTCGTAGGTCTTGACCGCGCTGAAGCCCATGTCGCCGGTGCACAGCGCCAGCACCCGGTACGGCAGCTCCAGGGCCTGGAGGACGCGCTCGGCGTTGGCAGTCAGGCCTTCCAGGGCTTCCATGGATTTGTCCGGCTCGACGATCTGGACCATCTCGACCTTGTCGAACTGGTGCTGGCGGATCATGCCGCGGGTGTCGCGGCCCGAGGCACCGGCTTCACTGCGGAAGCACGGGGTGTGGGCGACGAACTTGATCGGCAGCTGCTTGGCGTCGAGGATCTCGCCGGCCACGATGTTGGTCAGCGACACTTCGGCGGTCGGGATCAGGTAGAAGTCGGCCTCGCCGTCGCGGCTGATCTTGAACAGGTCTTCTTCGAACTTGGGCAGCTGGCCGGTGCCTTGCAGCGCCGGGGCCTGGACCATGTACGGGGTGTAGGCTTCTTCGTAGCCGTGCTCGCTGGTGTGCAGGTTGATCATGAACTGCGCCAGGGCACGGTGCAGACGGGCGATCGGGCCGCGCAGCAGGGCGAAACGGGCGCCCGACAGCTTGGCGGCGGTTTCGAAGTCCAGGCCACCGCTCAGCTCGCCAAGGGCAACGTGGTCCTTGATCTCGAAATCGAAGGTACGCGGGGTGCCCCAACGACGCACTTCGACGTTGTGGTCTTCATCGGCGCCGACCGGCACGCTTTCGTCCGGCAGGTTGGGAATGCCCAGCAGAATGGCGTCCAGTTCGGCCTGGATGCTGTCCAGCTCGACCTTGCCGCTGGCCAGCTCACCGGCCATGCGCTCCACGTCCGCCATCAGCGGGGCGATGTCTTCGCCACGGGCCTTGGCCTGGCCGATGGATTTGGAGCGGGCGTTACGCTCGGCCTGCAGCTGCTCGGTACGGGTCTGCACCACCTTGCGGCGTTCTTCCAGTGCCTCGATGCGCGCGACATCCAGGCTGAAGCCACGGGAGGCCAGGCGGTCCGCCACTTCCTGAAGTTGGCCGCGTAACAGTTTGGAATCGAGCATGTCGTTCTCTCGTTGGTTCAGAATTTGGTCAATGACAGGCCGGCCCAGGTTGCGAGCAGCCCGCCGAATACGCTGATTCCGGCATAACCGAAGGCCAGCGGCGCCTGCCCGCTTTCAAGCAGGCGCACGGTATCCAGTGAAAAGGATGAAAATGTTGTAAGACCGCCGAGAAAGCCGACGATCAGGCCCGCACGCAGTTCGACCGGCACCAGCGGGCGATGTAGAAATAACCCGTATAGCAGGCCGATCAGCAGGCAGCCAATCAGATTGACCGCCAGCGTACCGAGATAGAAGTGGCGTGGCCAGTGGGCGTTGACCCAATTGGCGGTGGCAAAGCGCAGCAAGGTGCCGGCAATGCCCCCGGCGCTGACCGCGGCGATCACGGCAATCATGGCTTTCTCCGTTGCCGCGGGCTCTTGCGGTCGAGCTCGGCCAGGTGCCTGAGCTTCTCGCCGATCTTCAGTTCCAGCCCGCGTGGCACCGGCTGGTAGTACTGGCGCGGTTCGAGGTTGTCGGGGAAGTAGTCTTCACCGGCGGCATAGGCGTCCGGCTCGTCGTGGGCATAGCGGTACTCGTCGCCATAGCCCAGTTGCTTCATCAGTTTGGTCGGGGCGTTGCGCAGGTGCAGCGGCACTTCCAGCGAGCCGTGCTCGGCGGCTTCGCGCAGGGCGGTCTTGAAGCCCATGTACACCGCATTGCTTTTCGGCGCACAGGCAAGGTAGGTGATGGCCTGGGCCACCGCCAGCTCGCCTTCGGGGCTGCCCAGGCGCTCCTGCACGTCCCAGGCCGCCAGGCACAGGCTCAGGGCGCGGGGGTCGGCGTTGCCGATGTCTTCGCTGGCCATGCGCACCACCCGCCGGGCGATGTACAACGGATCGCAACCGCCGTCGAGCATGCGCGCGAACCAGTACAGCGCGCCATCGGGGTTGGAGCCGCGCACCGACTTGTGCAGGGCCGAGATCTGGTCGTAGAAGGCTTCGCCGCCCTTGTCGAAGCGCCGGCGGCTGTCGCCCAGCAGGCTCTGCAGCAGCTCGACGCCGATTTCGCCGCCGTCTTCGGCCAGGTCCGAGGCGTTTTCCAGCAGGTTGAGCATACGCCGGCCATCACCGTCGGCGGCGGCCATGAGCATCTTGAAGGCGTCATCGCCCAGGCGCAGCTGGCGCTTGCCCAGGCCGCGCTCTTCTGTCAGGGCGCGCTGCACCAGCTTGTGCAAGGCCGGCTCGTCGAGGCTTTTCAGCACATAGACCCGCGCCCGCGACAGCAGTGCGTTGTTGAGCTCGAACGAGGGGTTCTCGGTGGTGGCGCCGATGAAGATCAGCGTGCCGTCTTCCACGTACGGCAGGAAGGCGTCCTGCTGGGACTTGTTGAAGCGGTGCACTTCATCGACGAACAGGATGGTGCGCCGCCCGTATTGACCGGCCTGCTGCTTGGCGATTTCCACCGCATGGCGGATCTCCTTGACCCCGGCCAGCACCGCCGAGACGGTCTCGAAGTGCGCGTCGCAAAACTGCGCCAGCAGCCGCGCCAGGGTGGTCTTGCCGACCCCCGGCGGGCCCCAGAAGATCATCGAGTGCAGCGCGCCCTGCTCCAGTGCCTCGCGCAGCGGCTTGCCGCGGGCCAGCAGGTGCTCCTGGCCGACGTACTCGTCCAGGTTGGCCGGGCGCAGGCGCGCGGCCAGGGGCTGGGCTACGGGATCGCTACGAAACAGGTCCATGGGCGGGGCTACGACCTCTTACTCGGAGATGACATCCGCACCTTTGGGGATATCGAACTTGAACTTGCTCGCCGGGATCGCCTCATTGGCCTTGACGCCGGTAAACAGGATATTGGTGCGCTGGCCGACGCTGTCGATCAGCTGCATATCGTTGACCAGGCCCTTGCGGAACGACAGGCGCAGCGAGTCGAACAGGGTGTCCTTGGTCTTCGGCTTGAGGGTGAAGTCCACGACCTCGCCCTGCTCCTTGGAGGTGATGTCGAAGCTCTGGCTGATCTTCGACACGTCGCCGGACAGCAGCAGCGCCGGGGTCTCGGTCAGGCGCTGGTCGAGCTTCTTGATGGTCGCCTGCTCCAGGTCCGGGTCCCACAGGGTGACGGTCTTGCCGTCGGAAACCACCACCTGCTCCTGCGGCGCATCGGTGTGCCAGTAGAACAGGCCGGGACGCTGCACCGACATCTGCCCGGCGGTTTCCTGCAGGCTGGTGCCGCTGGCATCCAGGGTCAGCTGGGAAAAACGTGCTTCGATGGTCCTGGACTTTTCCAGCAACTGGGTCAGACGCGCCACGTCCTGCTCGCCGGCAAAGACTGCGGCGCTGGACAGGGTCAAGGCGGAAACCAACATCATGCGAATCAGGCGCATGGAAATCCTCGTTGCAGTAAGAAAGGGCCCGCGGCCTTCACGGGCCGCAGGCTGGGGGTTCATCAGTCGCGGGACGGCCCGGGAGCAATCACTTCACGCGAGCCGTTGGTGTTCATGGCGGTGACCACGCCGGCCATTTCCATGGCCTCGATCATGCGCGCTGCGCGGTTGTAGCCGATCTTCAGCTTGCGCTGTACCGCGGAAATGGACGCCCGGCGGCTTTCGAGGACGAACTGCACGGCTTCGTCGTACAGGGCATCGGTCTCGGCATCGTCGCCGTCACCGCCGCCACCGCCGCCGTCGAAGCCGCTGCCGGCCTCTTCGACGCCGTTGAGGATGTCGTCGTTGTAGTCCGGCGCGCCGCGCAGCTTCCAGGCCTCGACCACGCGATGGACCTCGTCGTCGGAGACGAAGGCGCCATGCACACGGATCGGCAGGCTGGTGCCCGGCGGCATGTAGAGCATGTCACCGTGACCGAGCAACTGCTCGGCGCCGCCCTGGTCGATGATGGTCCGCGAGTCGATCTTGCTCGATACCTGGAAGGCCATGCGGGTCGGGATGTTGGCCTTGATCAGGCCGGTGATCACATCCACCGACGGCCGCTGGGTGGCGAGGATCAGGTGGATACCGGCGGCACGGGCCTTCTGGGCGATTCGGGCGATCAGCTCTTCGACCTTCTTGCCGACGATCATCATCATGTCGGCGAATTCGTCCACCACCACGACGATGGTCGGCAGGGTTTTCAGCAGTGGCGGCACGTCGTCCATGCTTTCACGGCGGAACATCGGGTCGTAGATCGGCTCGCCGGCTTCCTCGGCGTCCTTGACCTTGCGGTTGAAGCCAGCCAGGTTACGCACGCCCATGGCCGCCATCAACTTGTAGCGCCGCTCCATCTCCGCCACGCTCCAGCGCAGGGCGTTGGCGGCGTCCTTCATGTCGGTGACCACCGGGCAGAGCAGGTGCGGAATGCCTTCGTAGATCGACAATTCGAGCATTTTCGGGTCGATCATGATCAGTTTGGCGTCTTCGGGGCCCGACTTGAACAGGATCGACAGGATCATGGCGTTGACGCCCACCGACTTACCGGAACCGGTGGTACCGGCCACCAACAGGTGCGGCATCTTGGCCAGGTCGGTGATCACCGGCTTGCCGCCAATGTCATGCCCCAGGGCCATGGTGACCGGCGACTTGGCCTCGTCGTACTGCGGCGACGACAGCACTTCGGAGAAGCGCACGATCTGCCGGTCTTCGTTGGGAATCTCGATACCGACGGTGGTCTTGCCCGGAATAACCTCGACCACGCGCACGCTGGTCACCGCCAGCGAACGCGCCAGGTCCTTGGCCAGGTTGGCGATGCGGCTGACCTTGACCCCGGCGGCGGGCTGGATTTCGTAACGGGTAATGACCGGGCCCGGGTGGATGGAGTCCACCGAGACTTCGACGCCGAATTCCTTGAGCTTGATTTCCAGCAACTGGCCAACCCCGGCCAGGGATTCCGGCGAGTAGTTGACCTGTTTCTTCTCGGCAGGGTCGAGGATCGAGATCGGCGGCAAGGTGCCTTCGATGGCGCTGTCGACGAACAACGGCGCCTGTTTTTCCTTCTGCACGCGCTTGCTCGGCTCCGGGGCCTTGGCCATGGCCGGAGCCGGCATGATCACCGGGGCCGGAGCTGGAGCTGGAGCCGAAGCTGGAGCCGGCTCGCGCTCGACAATCGGTTTGCTCAGGGGCGGGTCGCGATCGATGATGCGCTCCCTGGCCTTGGCCGGTTCACGGCGTTCCGGCACCACCGGGGCCGCCGCCTCGTAGTCCCGCTCGTCGGCTTCACGCAGCTGAGCCACCAGGCGTTTGCGCTCGTTGCGCGCGGCCCACCAGCGATTGGCGGCGCCCTGGAACAGCTCGAACAGATCGAGGGTGATCTTGCCGGTGACGTCCATGACCTTGAACCAGGACAGGTCGGTGAACACCGTCAGGCCGAACAGGAACAGGGCGATGAACATCAGGGTGCTGCCCTGTACGTTCAGGGCGTTGCGGGCCAGGTCGCCCAGGCTTTCACCCAGCGCGCCACCGGCCGAGGCCGGCAGGCTTGCGGCCGAATGGAAATGGATGTGGGCCAGCGCCGCGCCCGACAGTACCAGGAACACCAGGCCGATCAGGCGCCAGGAAAACAGCCAGCCGCTCCACTGCCAGGGCTGGTGCCGCTCGCGGAAGATCTGCCAGGTCTTGACCGCCAGCAACAAGGGGAAGATGTAGGCAAAATAGCCCAGCACCATGAACAGGATGTCGGCGAAATAGGCACCGGCGCGGCCAGCAGCGTTCTGCACCTGCTCGACGTTGCTGGTGTGGCTGAAGCCGGGATCGGACTGGTCGTAGGTCAGCAGCGCCATCCACAGGTACAGGCACAACGCACCCATGGCGATCAGCGCGCCTTCCTTGAGGCGATAATGCAACTGCTGGCGCCAGAGCGGCACGGGCAAGGGATTCGGTGTTGCGGTGGATTTCTTCAAAACGCTTCTATTCCTGCGCTTAAGGCGCGTCCAACAGTGATTGACCCAATCAAACAGTCAGCAAACCACTACTTTTAACATTACTGCCCGCCTACCGCCATGGCGGCACGCCAGAAGGATGCGTAAACGGGGGCCAATTTCCTATATAGCAATTTGAGCACGCATTTTCTTTTGTGACAAAGGCTTATAAGGGGTTTTTATGCAAGTGTGACAACAAATGCCTGTGCAAGTTGCTTCATGGAGCATCGCGGGGCAACCCCGCTCCTACAGGAGGCGGTGGGATCCTGTGGGAGCGGGCTTGTCCCGCGATGCCGTTTCGGGTAATCCTGACACCCTCCCCTCCCCCACCCTTGAACGACAATGCTGACCTGGCTGAGCCGCAACGACCTGACCTTTCCACCCCTGGACAAAGCCCTGCGCGACCCCAACGGCCTGCTCGCGGCCGGTGGCGACCTTAGCGCCGAGCGCCTGGTGCAGGCGTACCGCCACGGCTGCTTCCCCTGGTACCAGGACGGCCAGCCGATCCTCTGGTGGTCGCCCGACCCGCGCACCGTGCTGTTCCCCGACGAGTTGCATGTATCGCGCTCGCTGCGCAAGGTCATGCGCCAGGGCCGCTACCAGGTCAGTTTCGACCAGGACTTTGTCGGCGTGATCAAGGCCTGCGCCGCACCGCGCGACTATGCCGACGGCACCTGGATCACCGACAGCATGCAGGCGGCCTACCTCAAGCTGCACCAGCAGGGCTATGCCCATTCGGTGGAGGTGCGCCAGGATGGCGAGCTGGTCGGCGGCCTGTATGGCCTGGCCATGGGCCGGCTATTCTTTGGCGAGTCGATGTTCAGCCGCGCCGACAATGCCTCCAAGGTGGGCTTCGTGACCCTGGTCGAGCACCTGCAGCAAGCCGGTTTCGTCCTGATCGACTGCCAGATGCCGACCGATCACCTGCACAGCCTCGGGGCCCGCGCCATCGCCCGGGCGACCTTCGCCGACTACCTGCGGCGCTACCTGGACCAGCCCAGCGGCGCCAGCTGGGTTTGCTAGGCGAGTTTTTCCAGCTGGCTTACACTTAAAACAAAAGCACCTCCCGAGGGGTTGATCATGACAGAGTTGGCGCGTTTGAAGTTTTATGCCACTCAACCCCATTCCTGCAGCTACCTGCCAGACGAACAGGCCACCACGCTGTTTCTCGATCCGAGCCAGCCGATGGATGTGAATGTCTACGCAGACCTGTCGGAAATGGGTTTCCGGCGCAGCGGCGACCATCTGTACCGGCCGCATTGCCAGAATTGCAACGCCTGCGTGCCGGCGCGGATCCCGGCTGCGCGCTTTTTGCCCAACCGCCAGCAAAAGCGCATCCTCAAGCGCAATGCCGACCTGACCGTCACCGCTGCCCGCCCGGCGTTCAAGGAAGAGTACTTCGAGCTGTACCGGCGCTACATCGAGCAACGCCACGCCGACGGCGATATGTACCCGCCCAGCCGCGACCAGTTCTCCACCTTCCTGGTCCGCGACCTGCCGTTCTCGCGCTTCTACGAGTTCCGCCTGCAGGGACGCCTGGTCGCCGTGGCGGTCACCGACCTGTTGCCCAACGGCCTGTCGGCGGTCTACACCTTCTATGAGCCCAGCGAGGAACGCCGCAGCCTGGGCCGTTACGCCATCCTCTGGCAAATCACCGAAGCCCTGCGCCAGGGGCTCGACGCCGTTTACCTCGGCTACTGGATCAAGAACTGCAAAAAGATGAACTACAAGACCCAGTACCGCCCCATCGAGCTGCTGATCAACCAGCGCTGGGTAACCCTGAACTGAAATCCTTGGCTTGAGGCCCATTTTTCGGGCACAATGCACGCCACTTTTTTTGCCTGGCGCAGTTGTGCACCGGGCCAATAACTGGATACCGAGGGCTTTACTGCATGTCGAAAGAAGACAGCTTCGAAATGGAAGGCACTGTCGTCGACACCCTGCCCAACACCATGTTCCGTGTGGAGTTGGAAAACGGGCACGTCGTTACCGCGCATATCTCTGGAAAAATGCGCAAGAACTACATTCGAATTCTGACCGGTGACAAGGTCCGCGTCGAACTGACGCCTTATGACCTGAGCAAAGGGCGCATCACCTACCGCGCCCGTTAAGCGACACCAACGAAAACGCCCGGCTCGATGCCGGGCGTTTTCGTTTGCTCGCTAAAAGCATCGCCGGCTGCGCCGACTCCCACAATTATACCTGTGGGAGCCGGCAAAGCCGGCGATTTGCCGTTATGCCATCTCAGCCGTGGTCTCGAAGTCGAACACCAGTTCGCCATCGCGAATGTCCACGTGCACCACGCCGCCATGCTCGGCCAGCTCGCCGAACAGGATCTCCTCGGCCAGCGGCCGCTTGATCTTGTCCTGGATCAGCCGCGCCATTGGCCGCGCACCCATCTGCGCATCGTAGCCACCGGCCGCCAGCCAGCTGCGTGCCGCATCGCTCACCTCCAGCAGAACGCGCTTGTCTTCCAGTTGCGCCTGCAGCTCGATGAGGAACTTGTCCACCACGCTCTTGATCGTCTCGTGACTGAGGCGACCAAACTGGATGATGGTGTCCAGACGGTTGCGGAACTCCGGCGTGAAGCTCTTCTTGATCACTTCCATGGCGTCGGACGAGTGATCCTGCTGGGTGAAACCGATGGAGGCCCGCGCAGCGGTTTCGGCACCGGCGTTGGTGGTCATGATCACGATCACGTTGCGGAAATCCGCCTTGCGCCCGTTGTTGTCGGTCAGGGTGCCGTGGTCCATCACCTGCAGCAGCAGGTTGAAGACTTCCGGGTGGGCCTTCTCGATTTCATCGAGCAGCAATACACAGTGCGGCTGCTTGGTGATAGCTTCGGTGAGCAAGCCGCCCTGGTCGAAACCGACGTAGCCCGGAGGCGCACCGATCAGGCGCGACACGGTGTGCCGCTCCATGTACTCGGACATGTCGAAGCGTACCAGCTCGACCCCCAGGGCCTTGGCCAGCTGCCGGGCCGCCTCGGTCTTGCCGACGCCGGTAGGGCCTGCGAACAGGAACGAACCGACCGGTTTGTCCGGCGACTTGAGCCCGGCGCGGGACAGCTTGATCGCCGTGGCCAGCGAGTCGATGGCCGCATCCTGGCCGAACACCGTCAGCTTCAGGTCGCGCTCCAGGTTACGCAGCAATTCCTTGTCGGAACTGGTGACGTGTTTTGGCGGAATCCGCGCAATCTTGGCGACGATGTCTTCAACTTGCGGCACATCGATGCGCTTGACCCGCGACTCGACCGGCTGCAGGCGCTGGTAGGCACCCGCCTCGTCGATCACGTCGATGGCCTTGTCCGGCATGTGCCGGTCATTGATGTAGCGCGCCGCCAGCTCGGCAGCCGCACGCAGCGCTTCATCGCTGTACTCGATGTTGTGGTGGCTCTCGAAACGCCCCTTCAGGCCGCGCAGGATACCCACGGTGTCTTCCACCGACGGCTCGCTGACATCGACCTTCTGGAAACGCCGCGCCAGGGCGCGGTCTTTCTCGAAGATGCCGCGAAACTCCTGGAAGGTGGTCGAGCCGATGCAACGGATATCACCCGAAGACAGCAAAGGCTTGAGCAGGTTGGAAGCATCCATCACCCCACCCGAGGCCGCACCGGCACCGATGATGGTGTGGATCTCGTCGATGAACAGGATTGCCTGCGGCCGTTTGCGCAGCTCACCGAGCAGCGCCTTGAAGCGCTTCTCGAAGTCGCCGCGGTATTTGGTACCGGCCAGCAAGGCGCCCAGGTCCAGGGAGTAGACCACGCTGTGCGCCAGCAGGTCCGGCACCTGGCCGTCGACGATGCGCTTGGCCAGGCCTTCGGCGATGGCGGTCTTGCCGACACCGGCCTCACCGACCAGCAGCGGGTTGTTCTTGCGCCGGCGGGCAAGGATCTGCGCTACGCGCTCGACTTCCTGCTCGCGACCGACCAGCGGGTCGATGCGACCCTGGCGCGCCTGCTCGTTGAGATTGCTGGCATAGGCATCCAGGGGATTGCCCGACGACGAGGTTTCGCCGCCGTCTTCATCCTGCATGTCCTGCTCGCCTTCGGAGTGCTCACCATGGCCCGGCACCTTGGAGATGCCGTGGGCGATGTAGTTGACCACGTCGATGCGGGCGACGCTCTGCTGCTTGAGCAGAAACACCGCCTGACTTTCCTGTTCGCTGAAAATCGCTACCAGTACATTGGCGCCGGTGACTTCACGCTTGCCCGAGCTCTGGACATGGAAGACTGCGCGCTGCAGCACACGCTGGAAGCCCAGGGTTGGCTGGGTCTCGCGATCCTCGTCATGCACGGGGATCAGCGGCGTGGTGGAGTCGATGAACTCCTGCAGGTCGTGTTTGAGTTTGTCGAGGTTCGCGCCGCAGGCACGCAATACGGTGGCTGCAGCCTCATTATCCAGCAACGCCAGCAGCAGGTGTTCGACGGTCATGAACTCATGACGCTTCGAACGTGCCTCCTTGAAGGCCAGATTGAGGGTGACTTCGAGCTCGCGGTTTAACATAGCTTCACCTCATACCCAAGTGGTCGGCGATTAACCGTCCTTCTCGATTTCACAGAGTAGCGGATGCTGGCTTTCCCTGGCGTATTGGTTGACCTGCATGGCCTTGGTTTCGGCGATGTCGCGGGTAAACAATCCGCACACTGCCCGTCCTTCTGTATGGACGGCCAGCATGACCTTGGTCGCCAGCTCACGATTAAGGTTGAAAAACACCTCGAGCACTTCGACGACGAAATCCATCGGTGTGTAGTCATCGTTGAACAAAACCACCTTGTACATCGGTGGCGCCTGCAGCGCAGGCTTGGCCTCCTGCACCGCCAGGCCGGAACCATCGTCCTCATGCGATTGCGGGCGATCCTGATTGAATGTTAGTCGAATCTGGCTATGTGCATGCATGGAAAGAATTTCATCATTTCGACAGGTTAAGGTTGTGGGTTGACCGCAGAGCCGGCGTTTAAACGACTGTCGCCCGACCTTGACTATCGGCAAAACGGTGTTACAACCAATAAG